>Ga0206854_1173_pt2 | contig 13736 bp, 12 predicted proteins | sample Alteio_BWOrgCont_50_FD_152870 | JGI IMG/M metagenome (GOLD analysis project Ga0206854, IMG submission 152870) | Enriched cells from forest soil in Barre Woods Harvard Forest LTER site, Petersham, Massachusetts, United States -... | ecosystem: Environmental > Terrestrial > Soil > Temperate forest >...
TCTCGAGACAGCTGTTCGATCACGAGGATATTGTCCTCCCCCTCAAAATCTTTTTCTTGCTCTATTCCCAAATCAGAGTCGCCTAATTTCTCATATTTGATATACTAGTTCTCATGTTGAAACTCACACGTCTTTCCAAAAAATTCTTGAGAGGAAAGCAAAACGTCACAGTCGTGGATGATGTCTCTTTCTCTATTGAAAAAGGGGAAGTCTTGGGACTCATCGGGGAAAGTGGCTGCGGAAAGTCCACTCTTGCCAAGATGATCTTGCGGCTCATCCCTTCCTCATCGGGGCAGATCTATTTTAAAGGCGAAGACATTACGCACAAAAAAACGAAAAATCTGGCGCGGAGCATCCAAATCGTCTTTCAAGACCCCTTTTCCTCGCTCAATCCCCTCCTCACAATAGAACAAATTCTCAAAGAACCCACACAAATCCATGGCTTACCTCACAGAGTGGATGAACTTTTGGGCCTCGTCAAACTTTCCCCTTCCCTAAAAAAACGGTATCCTCACGAGCTCAGTGGTGGACAGAGACAAAGAGTCGGCATTGCGCGCGCCCTCGCGTTGAAGCCCGATCTCCTTGTATGCGATGAGCCAGTTTCTTCTTTAGACATTCCGATCCAAGCACAGATTCTTAATCTTCTTGTGCAGCTGAAAGAAACTTTAGGACTTACGCTGCTCTTCATCACGCACGATATGGACGTAGTACGCTATATCGCAGACAAAGTGATCGTCATGGATCAAGGGAAAATCATTAGAGAATATTCGAATCTTCTTCTTTGCAAAGAAGAACTCGACATGGAGATTCTTCAAAGAACTTCTCCATCTGAATCACTCCCCGCTTACCAAACTTAAAATCTTCCACATGCGCGCCCACAACCACGAGGTCATGGTGTTGATCTCGCACAAGCTCTGTTAGAGCAAATTCGAGAGAACGAGCCCTCACCAGTTCTAACTTTACAGGCATTTGATGCTCTCTACACACTGCCTCGACCCTTTTTAGCGCAGTCTCTCCCAATTTTTCTTGTGGCTGCATTTTCTCATCTAACAGCAATGTGTCCGGCATCTCCAACACATACACAGCCGTTAGCTGCGCATGATGCTGCTGCGCAAGTTCAATCGCTGTTTGCAACGCTTCTGTGCTCCCATAGGGCTGCGCTGTGACTAAAATATTTTTAATCTTCATGGCGCGGTATTCTGGAACATGAATATCTTCCACAAGCAACCGATTCACAGCCAGTTTGGCTTTTTTCCGATAGGCTAAATACAATAAAACACCCATCACCATCCATACGCAACCCGCAATTCTTCCCTCAGGTTTTGTGATCACCACAAGAATCCACACAGAAGCAGAAACTAAAAGACCCAATACAGCGGTCAAAGGAACCGTTCTTCCTTTTCCAATAGGAATATTAAAAGGAGCTCTATACGGCCTTGCAAGCTCAGGCTGTTTATACCGCAAAACAAGGAGCGAGAGGTGAGCAAAGAAAAACGCGATCTGCGCTCCAAAATTATAAAGATCTGCGAGCAAAAGCATCTGATTTTGACTCCAAATCACAATCACAATCGCCACAAAAGAAAACAAGATCAACGCAACATAAGGAGTTTGAAAACGGGGGTGCAATTTCGCGAAAAAGCGCGGCACCTGGTAATGCGTCCCCAAAGAAAAAATAAGGCGGGAACATCCAATCAACCCCGCATTGGCACAAATCAAAAGAATCACCGCCGCAATGAGTCCCACCCAAGGACCTAAAATCTGCCCCCCAATAGGAAAATGTGTCACAATGCCGCTAATAGGATCTTCTATATACGTAGTCCCCAGCTCATGCGGCGACACAACAGAAAGGCCCACCGTCGATAAACCAAAATAAAGTAACATTACAACAACGCTCACCCATCCCATCGCGCGAGGAATGCTTTTCGAAGGAGATTTTGTCTCCGCAGAAAGTTGCGAGACCGCCTCAATCCCCGTATACGCCACCATCGCCATGGCAGTCCCCTTCCAAAATTGCCCCCAAGTCGGCGCAAACGCATCGCTCGTAACCCCAATCCGAATATGCTCAAACACAAACGGGAGATTCAAAACTAAAAAGAATCCTAAAATCACCACACCCGCTTGCGTCACAAGCGTAAACAGCGCCAGCATCCAACTCACCCTGCCCGACGATTTGATCCCCACAATATTGAGCACAAGGAGCGCCAAAATAATCCCAATCACAAATACCGTATGCATATATCCCGTAGAAAGACCATGCAACCCCACGTGCTTTAAAATCTGATCCAAATAGGGAGGAATCGTAAACGCCGAAATCGCCAGCGTCAAAAGATAGTCAAGCAACAACCCCCATCCAGCAATAAAAGAAATCAAATCATTGAACGCATGCCGCGCAAACGTCGCCGTCCCCCCTGCCTCCGAAAACGTAGTCGACATCTCCGCATACGTCTGAGCCGTACAAAGAAAAGCAAACCCCGCAAGCAACAATGCCAAAGGAGTCGCCCCCAACGCATAAAGCGCCGTCGCCCCCAACGTATAATAAATCGAAGAGCCAATATCGCCATAACCAATCGCGAATAACTCGCTCGTGCCAATGACTCTTTTCAGACTTCTTTTCGCTAATTGAACAACATGACTTGATGAATCACTCATAAACTCACCATAAATAACAGACTAATTATGCACAAGGTGGGGCTCTGCCCCAGACCCCGCCAAAGGACTAAAGTCCTCTGGACACCTAATTAATTTAGGATTCCAAAGGACTTTAGTCCTTTGGTGGGGTATGGGGCAAAGCCCCATGTTAGAACCAAAAGCCTGTTTTGAGGGTTAGACCTTGCATGGAGAGGTTGCCTGGGGAGGTGTCGTTCATTAGCTCGAACGCTGCCTGATTTGACCATATTTGAGATTCCCATCCTGCTTCGAGGAGCCATTTGTAGCGATCTTGGCTGAAGCATGTATCGAAGCGCATTCCAAGGCCCATTTCTAGAATCGGAGTTACATCGTGTGTGGAACTTTTGGTATTGACATCGAGAGTGGTGATACCGCCACTGGTGTAATAATTTTGGCGCAATGAATGAATCCGATTCCACATCCCGGACAATGCAAAATTGCCGTAGATGGACCAGTGCTTCCAAAGATAGTAGGACGTGTTGATCGCACCTGTCATCGCAACTCCAAATTGAGAAAGATCCATATCGTATTTCACAGACGTCACGCCTGTTGCATATTGCATAGCAACATTAAAATCTTGGGCGTTCCAGCTGAATTTCAGTCCTGCACACGGTTTCATAGAAAGGCGTGGACTCAACCAAAATTCTCTTCCCAAAAGGAGATCAAGTACATTGAATCGAAGGCCCCAGGCGCCTGATGCCGATGATAGAGAAGTGACGCCGGCTGGGTTTTGTTGAAAAGGAATGTAAGCAATCATGGGCACCAATGCGTCCACACCTCCGAGAGGGGTCGCAGAGGAGAGCGTATGGTTGCGCGAGACAAAAAGCCATGTGTATTGGCTGAAAAGATCCCAGCCATCATGACTCAATTTTGTCCCCAATCCAACCTTAAAACCGGGTCTATAAGTAAAATCAGGGCGATCAAATGAGCCACGCGGAGCATTGGTGTTACTGGCTGTAGATCCATTGCCGTTAAATGCAAACGTCGCATTATTCACCTGCGCTTTCCACCAGAGGAAATCTGCCGTTGCATAAGGCTTTGCTCCAGAGCAGACACAAGGACACGTGGATGGAGTGATCTCTCGAGGTTCGACCAATTTCTCTTGAGCCGTATACCCTTGTACAACCAACCCAAACCCAAAAATCAAAGCTAAAATCTGATGACGCATAATTCCCCTATTTTTAGAGGAATTATCCAAGATCATTTTTTTAACCGCAATCAAATTTTGATTTGAAAAAGGTGTCCAGAGGACAAAGTCCTTTGGTGGGGTAGTATTCAATTAACAAAATTTTTGCCCATTCGGCTGCGTGAAAGCTGTCAACAAATCAACGATCGTAAACTACCCTGTATTAATTAATACAGGGTAGTTGCGGAAGCCTTACGATCGTTGATTTTTGACGCTTTGACGCAGCCGAATGGACAAAAATTTTGTTAATTGAGTACCAGGGCAAAGCCCCATCTAAGAGCGATGGACGTCGGTGGCGCAGCGGAAGCCGTAGGTGCCGTTGACGGCGCCTGGGTTGTTGCGGTGGCGATGGGAGCAGCGGAGGTCTTCTCGGAGGCTTTTCCAGCAGCCGCCGCGGAGGACTCTGTAGACTCCTTGGCTTGGACCTTTTGGAAGATCTGGCTCTAAGGAAGAGGTGTCGTAGTAGTTATAGGCGTACCAATCTTGGGCCCATTCGTATACGTTTCCTGCCATGTCATAGATGCCGAAGCTGTTGGGCGGGTAGCTCATGACGGCTGTGGTGTCGGAGCTGAAGAAGTTGGCTTGCGTGCGGTCGATGTCGGTTCCTGTGGGGAAGAGGAAAGTGTCTTTTCCGGCGCTTGCGGCGGATTCCCATTCGGCTTCTGTGGGGAGCCTTTTGCCGACCCACTTTGCGTAGGCGCTGGCGCCGTACCAGGTGACGCCGACGACGGGATGTTTGGCGTAACCTGATTCGATTGTGAGTTTTCCTGTTGTTCTTTTGATGCGCGCGTCGCGGAGGCGGATGATGTCGTTGTTATTTTGGTCCTTTTCTCCGCCCATCGCTTGGAGAAAGCGGACGAATTGTTCGTTGGTGACGGGGTAGATGTCTAAGGCAAAACTTTGGAGGTTTACGGTGTGACGAGGGAGTTCGTCGCGAGCACCTTCTGTGCTGCCTCGCAGATAGGAGCCGCCGGGGATGACCACCATATCGGTCAAAATCGGCTCAATTTCTCTGATCTCTACTTTTGTGGGTGTGTAGTGAGATACGTGCAAATCTCTTTGAAAGATCGCGGCAGGATCGGCGTCATATTCAGGTCTTGCAAGTTCTTGGGGTTTAATTACAGGTTTTAAAGTGGTGAGGACATTTCCTGTTTCCTCAACTTCTCCCTCTGGTTTTGCAGGGAACTCGAAAGCGAGCTGAGAGGTCTGCTCCATTTTAGTCTCGATTTCAGAGAGATGGTGCATTCCTTGAGCTACAGTTTGAGGAGCGTGTAAATATTCATCCATGGCAAAAAGGAGCTTTTGCGGACGAATGTTGGGATTCACCTGAAGACAACGATTGATCAGAAGGTCCCAATTTCCTTTCGCGTCCGAGATGATGCGAGAAGGAAGATCAAAGCATCCTTCGGGAATCTTGCGTGCAAGGAGATAGTATGCAAGAACTCCAAATGCATAGGCGTCTGATTTTTCATCTATAGGAGTCCCATCAAATCCCTTTTGTTCGGGGGAAAGAAATGCAAAACTGCGGACAAAATTGCGACTTTGTTGCACTACGCGATCGGATCCATGTTGAGATACAGGGAGAAGCGCTTTAGAAATTTCGCTACATAACGCAAGAAAAGAAACTCCTTCTCCAATGAGGCGCATGATCCCAAAATCAGAAAGAACAAGACGGACACCGTCTCCTGTGGAAGAAACCAAAATGTTTGTCAGTTTCAAAGATCCGTGGACAACCCCATGTTCATGAGCAAAATCGAGAGCGCTTGCGATTTGACGCAAGAGCATTTCTTGAGTCTCTTCGGTAAGGATTTTGCCCTTAGATTGAAGAAAGCGATCCAAATGCATCGTTTCGTCCAAAGAATCGATCATCGGATCCATGACGATGAAATAACGCCCTTCGGCACACGACACATTATGAATTTTCACAATGTTGGGGTGATCTAAGGCTGCGATTTTTGCAACTTGAGTCTCGAATCTCCGAATGAAAGCCGGGTCATTAGAGACCTCTTCAGGCAAGACTTTGATTGCGAATAACTTTTTGATAAATCGGTGTTCAGCGAGATAAATCGATCCAAACGGACCTTGTCCCAAATGTTTCTGAATTGTATAATCGCCTAAAGCATCCACGGTCCCAACCTATCAAATCATCAATTAAGGATCAAGAATACTAAAAAGCTCCGACAAGTTTTCCAAAGTACCACGCCGCAATACCTAAAGTAATGACGCCAATACTCCAAGCCAAATTAGGTAACCAGCGGATCCCTCCATGAGGACTTCCTCGAGCTTCTAGCGTCCCAATTCCATATGCAAATTCTTGTTTCTCCACAGGAAGGCGGAACACATCCGGATATTCTTTCCCTAGTTTTTCTGGATCGAAGCCTAAAAACCCTCCATACTGCCGAATGAATCCTAAGGCGTATACAGTGGATAAGAACTGTTGGACCCTACCTTCTTCAATAGCTTGCAAATACGTCATTCGAATCGAAGTTGCATTTTCCACTTCCTTGAGAGTCAAACTCATTTCTTCTCTTTTAGAGCGAAAAAATGCCCCCATTGTCTTTAATCCATCCATCTGTACCTCTTCTCTTCGGAATTATACACACTTGTACAATTTTCTACGAACTCATACAATTTCACAGATGAGTAAGACAAATTGCTTTTCGACAAAAGTAGACACCAACCTAAAAAACAAGCTCGCTGCAGATTTGCAAGCTCAAGGCTTTGTCCTATCCCATCCTCCCCACACCTTATTCTCAGCAAAAAAACCGGGCGTCTCATGCACGTTATATGAGTCTGGCAGTTTGACAGTGCAAGGGAAAGAGATGGATGAGTTCATCGAGTTTTATCTCGAGCCAGAAATCCTCAAAACTTTTCGTTTTTCTCATCCCGAGACTGAAATGAACCTCGTACCGCACATCGGATTGGACGAGGCTGGCAAGGGAGATTTTTTTGGCCCCTTATGTATTGCGGGAGTTTATGCAGATAAAGAAGGGATTTTAAAATTGCATGAGATGGGCGTAAAAGATAGTAAACGCCTTTCTGATGATACAATGATCAAACTTGCAAAAAAAATTAAAGAAAGCTACTCCTTCACCGTGATCAGGCTTTTCCCCCAAAAATACAATGAACTCTATACGAAATTTAAAAACTTAAATCGGCTCCTTGGGTGGGCTCATACAGCGGCTTTGGGAGATTTACACCAGAAGACAGGGTGCAAAGAGGCAATTTTGGATCAGTTTGCAGATCCCTCTTTGGTAGATTCCTTCGTAAAACAAAAAAAACTCCCCGTCCATCTCGTCCAAAAAACACATGGTGAAGAAGACGTGGTTGTGGCAGCAGCCTCAATTTTAGCAAGGGTCGCATTTGTAGAAGGGATCCATTCTTTAAGTGAGGAGTTTGGCATTTTGCTTCCTAAGGGAGCGTCCAACCTTGTGACCCGAGCTGCAGAAAAATGCTTCGCAAAAGGGGGCAAAGAACTGTTACAAAAGGTCGCAAAAACCCATTTCAAAACAATGGACCCATTTAGATAGATGTTGCTCAAACTCAAAATCCAAAATCTCTTATTCATCGAGGAAGCGGAAATCTCCTTTGCGCAAGGGCTCAATATCCTTACAGGAGAAACAGGCGCCGGCAAATCGGCGATTCTCTCTGCAATCTGCCTCATCGCGGGTCTCAGGGCAGAGCAACAAATCATTGGCAAACATAAAGAGTTTGCAGTGGTGGAAGCTTCTGTGTCTCATTACACGTTGCCTGAAGAGCTCGTGGCTCCAGAGAAAGGATCTCCCCTTCTCATTCGACGAGAAATCCTCAAGTCTGGGAAAAACAGATGTTTTGTGAACGATCAACAGGTCTCTCTTTCTACTCTCAAACAAATTACCAGCCCCATCATTGAAGTCATTGATCAGGCAAGCTCTCAACTCCTATATAATAGGGAACAACAGCGCTTTTTTGTCGATTTGTTTGGGAACTCTATGGAAGAGGCCAAGGAATTGAGTCAGTCTGTGATGGAGACAGAACGACTACAAACAGAATTAGATACACTCCTTGAAATCCATAAAACGCGCGAACAAGACCTTGCCTGGAGCCAGGAAGATCTCACCTTCATGGATCAAGTGGGATTACAACCTGAAGAAGAAGAAACCCTTGCAAAAGAGCATCATGAACTCATCCATGCCCAAGAACTAGGAGAAAAACTTTCTGCACTTTCGGGATCTTTGGGTGAGCATCTGTTAAAACGAGCTCTCTCTTTATTCGATGGATGTGTCCGTTTAGATCAAAATCTTGCGCCCCTTCTCGAAAAACTCAAAAACATCTCCTGCGAGCTCGATGAATTTTCTCACAAGGTCCATTCTCATATTCATAAGATCGAGACGGATCCCAACCGTCTGAATGCTGTAGAAGCGAGAATGAAAACGATCGATCAACTCAAGCGGAAGTTTGGGAAAACATTTCATGAGATCCAGAAAAAAAGAGAAGAGTGCCTTAAAAAAATCGATCAATTGACCTATCTCGATGAACACATCTCGAAGCTACAAACTACAATCTCGGGGCGAAAAACACAGAGCGAACGCTTTGCAGGCGCGCTCAGTCTCAAAAGAAAACAAAACGCTGCCATTTTTGAGAAAGAGCTCCTCTCCGAATTGCAAAGCCTCAATTTGCCCCATGCGCAATTTAAAATCGCAATCACTCTAACGTCCCTAACCTCCCATGGAATCGATGCGATCGACTTTCTCTTTTCTGCCAATCCAGACAGGCCTCCCGTCCCCATTCAAGACTGCGCCAGTGGCGGAGAATTGTCGCGCCTCTTCTTAAGTCTCAAAACGGTTCTCGCAGACAAACAAGACAATCACTGCCTCGTGTTTGATGAGATCGATGGCAACGTCGGAGGCCAAACAGCGGTAGTGCTTGGAGAAAAACTCAAAACGATCGCAAAGAAAAAACAAGTGATTTGCATCACCCACTTTGTCCAAGTAGCGCGCTTAGCGCACATGCATTTTGTCGTCACAAAAAAGCAAAGAGAAGGTCTCACAATCACCCACATTTCCCCTCTAGATCTTACCGGAAAAGAAAAAGAATATCAGAGGATGTTGGGCGGCGCTTCCTAAGAAATAAAAAATATCCTATACACAAAGGTATAGACCAAGGAGTCATGATGTTCCGATCCCCACAGCATTATCGTACGTTTTTAACCATTTTGATGACGTATACGCTAGATCTTGTAGGGTTCTCCATTGTCTTTCCAGTGTTAGCGCCGCTCCTTCTCAACCCACATCTCCATTTTTTTGCCTTCGACACACCAGAGACCGTAAAAACTACGATTCTAGGGTTTCTCTTTGCCCTATTCGGTATCGCGCAATTCATTGGAGCGCCCATTGCAGGTGTCCTTGCAGATCATTACGGTAGATACAAGGTGTTTTTAGGCACTATTTTCTTAAGTATCATTGGATACGTAATCTTGGCAGGCGGTGTATACACACAAAGCCTCACCTATCTCTTTGTAGGAAGGCTCCTTACGGGATTTTGTTCCGGCAATATCACTCTTGCACAATCAGCGACAGCGGATTTAACAGATGTGCACCATCGCAGTAAAGCGTTTAGCCTGCTTATAGGAATTGGTGGGCTAGGATTTGTAGCAGGACCTTGGATTGGAGGCAAACTTGCCAACCCCGATTGGCTCTCAGGATCTGGAGCTTTCATCTTTGCAGCTGCAGCCGCTTTACTCAATTTCATCATCATGTTCTTCTTTTTTACAGAGACATGGAAACCAAAAGCCACACACGCAAAGTCCAGTTTATTTTCGACATTTAAAGAGCTTCGCATCGTTTTGCACCATAGAGTCATGCGTACGATTTTAACTGCGAGTCTCCTCTTTTGCATTGGCTGGGGATTTTTCTTAATTTTTTCTCCCACGTTTCTCGTGCAGAAATTCTCTTTAAACTCAGGTGAAATCGGAGATATCTTCGCCTACATGGCGCTCATGTGGTTTTTAGGCTCCATGTTCTTAAATAAAGAGCTCTCTGGAAAATTCTCACTCCACTCGATCATTCTTATAGGAACCATCCTGACAGCGCTCGGGATGGGCTGTTTCTTATGGCCCGATACACTGTGGCCCTATTGGATCATCTTACCCGTTGCCTTAGTCGGCGCTGCTTTGAGTTGGGTCAATTTCAACACCCTTCTTTCGATCAAAACTTCAGAAAGCATGCAAGGAAGAGCGATGGGAGCTAGTAGCGCAATGTGGTCGATGGGACAGATCATTGCCCCATTGATTGCAGGCCCCCTAGCCGGATGGAATATCTATTCCCCGATTGCAGTAGGCGTGGTGTTCGTTTTATCCTCTTTTGTGTATTTTATCTTTCGATATAAAGAAAGGAAGTAGAAGCGCGGTGACGTTGGGTACAATTAGTACACCGAATCAGAGAAAAAAACCCTGTGTACAAAAACCCCTCTCATATATAGACTCTTGTGGTCTGAAATAAAACAGGGGAATTATGACAGTTAAAAGGGTATTCTATGAAAATAATTTTCAAAGCTTTCCTCTACCACGAAGAACTAATGAATTCATGCCAATTCCTCAGACTAGAGTTGCGCAAAACGACATTACAATCACAGCTTTGCATACGCATCCCTCTATGGATAAAACCATAGAATGGTTGCACACAAAACCCTCTCTCGAGGCAGTCGCTGATTTGTTGGAACGAGTACAGCATTGTCGCGGACAGATGGAATTTCGGTTGACAGATGCTTACCATCTTGTAAGACATGAAGAGGCTGATGAATCGCTTGTTCTAAGACAAGCAGCAAAAGCGTCTGCGATTGCAGCAAGAGGAGATGAAGCGATTGCGACTGTTCTCGCGGGGTACATAAACAACTTTGCGTTTAAACGATTTGGTTTTACAACCTCCGATTCAGCATGATTGAAGAACCTCTCCCTAAACAGGAGAGGATTCTCCTCCAGTTAAGGAGAAGCACCTGCGGTGCTTACACTTGTCAAGACAGCTCAGCTAACCCACCCCTGAAGTGGTGGGATTGCGCACGAGCGCCTGTTCACATCTATGTGTCGATCAGATTCCAATCCTTGCAGTAGCTCCCATTTTTTGCGGGAACTTCTTGGGAAACCGAATAAATTTGCGAAAATTTTTTTTTCTGGATATACTCCTTTCGTTATGAAGCGACTGATTTTTATCCTTTGTGCGTCTTTTCTTTTTGCTGAGGAGCCGTCTCGTTCACTTTGGGATTATCATCCTTTGCATATTGGTGGAAACGGCATCTATATTTTCAATGCGGCGGTCAGCCCAAAACATGAGGGAGATGACGGAAGACTCCATTTCAACAAGGAAAATGGCTACCTCTTCATGCTTCTTCCGATCGATGAGAAGTCTTATTTTTTCCCACGCCTTGAGTGGAACACATTTTCAATGCACTGGGATAAGAATCCGAAATTTCAACAGACCCGTTTTTCTTATATTCAATTTGGTCTTACCTTCTACACCATTGCAATTGAGAAATGGCGCTGGATCATTCGCTTTGATTACAATCTCGACACGCACCATTTTTCAAAACCAGGACTCTATGGTCTCACAACAGGCCTTCTCTGGGGCTCCTACCAAATTCACCGCAAATGGCATTACCATGTGGGCGCAACGGGCTATGCAGGGATGGAAGGAGAAACTTTATACCCGATCATTGGAGCAGACTATTCCCCCAACAAAACCTGGACATTTCTTGCGATTTTCCCGATCAATTATGCAGTGCAATATCAGCTAAACGATTGGTGCAAATTCGCTTTGAAAGGAAGACCCTTGCGAGAACGTTTCCGCACCAGTTCTCATGAAGCACAACCCCGCTCTGTCTTTAACTACTCCTCCATGGGAGCCGAATTCAATGTCTTTATGGAGAAAAAAGGACGCCTTGAAGCGGAACTCTATGCAGGCTATAACTTCGGCGGAACTTTCTATATTAAGAACCAGCACGGCCACAATGCCCTTTACACAACCTTAGGCGGCGCCCCCTATATAGGCGCTAACATAGACTACGCGTTTTAATAGACTTCTTGCATAACTAACCCCCTGCCCTTGCCCGTGCCCCTGCCCGTGCCCAAAAAAATCTTTAACAACACTAATCGGGCACGGGCACGAGCAGGGAAGAGGGTTATGCAAAAAGTCTAATGTTTTCTAAAAGGTGGTATAATATTCCTTGTCCCGTTGTGGGATATTGAAGGCACTGGCAGATCCAAAGAATCCCTGTTGGGAATACTAACAAAAACACCTATCAGGCCAAGCATCGCCACCGCTGCGATGGCTTTGCAACGAAGAGACCGATTCTCCAAAAACTTCCAATCTTTATTTTGTTCCTGCACCAATGCTCTCAGTCGAGTCTCCAGATCTGCAGACAATACCGCCTTTTCGATGGCAGAATTGTTGTCAGACTCTGAGCCTGTCCCAGCTGTATAAGCTTCCGGTTCACGAACCTCTTCCTCTGAATCTTCAACTGTTGGATGTTGGCTCTGCACAGAAACCGCCCCTAACAACTCTTGTATTTGAAGGCCCTCTCGGAGTCGCTCATCCATCCTCAAACGATACTCAGCTGGAGGCGCAAAGACTTGCAAAACACATCCCAAAACTTTCTCTGTGCAAGATATCTTAGGATCCTGCACCCTGACTTGTTCTTGAGACATATCCTCTTCATCCTTCCACGACGGGACCATTCTTGGGAAAGAGAACTGAGGCCATATTAACATATATTTCACTCACGTTGAGGGAAATATCTTACATAAAAATGGATTAATCTGCATCGAGGACTTTCACATTAAAGCGCAAGGCTTTGCCTGCGAGGGGGTGATTGAAATCGAGAACCGCTTTTTGTTCTTTAATTTGGTGGACGCGGATGGGGTAAACGCCCCCGGCGGGATCTTGCAAACCTAGGACTGCCCCTTCTTGACGATACGCTGCAGGAATCATCTCCAAAGCCACTTCTCTAAATGCGTCTTGAACAATCGGACCATACGCTTCATCAGGTTTCAAGGTCACTTGCTTGGTCTCGCCTATTTTAAGCCCCAAGAGCGCCGTCTCTAACGCAGGAAACACTTGGTGCGCGCCCAATACAAAAACCAAGGGCACGTCTCCCACATTGGTATCCACTTGCGTTCCATCTTCTAAAAATACGGTATATTCCAATGAAATTTTTTGGCCGTTTTCGATCATTCCTCTCTCCTGCTTATTTCCTCCTTATTCCGAATTATGAAACATGAAGTCAAGCAGAAATCAAAAAAATAGCAGGCTCTTTCTGTAACTCCCAAGAACCTTTAAGCCACTTAGCAACGGTCTGAGAAACAACCCGCTGGTTAGGAGTTGTGAGCTGCGCTGCCACACAGAGACGAGTGGTGGGTTTGAGCGCGCCCTTTAAAAACTCCAACATTTTCATCGACCGATAAGGAGCTTCGATCCACATTTGCGTCCCTTGGGATGCGGCTTTTTCTAACTCTAAAACCTTTCTCTGCAACTCTTCCGTTTCCTTGGGCAAATACCCATGGAATGCAAAGCGCTGACCCGAAAACCCAGAAAGCTGCAACGCCATCACAATCGAACAAGGCCCCACAAACGTTTGCACCTCAACACCTTGCGCATTTGCAAGAGATACAAGATCAGCGCCGGGATCTGCGATGCAGGGAAGTCCGGCATCAGAGATAAGACCCCAGACTTCTCCCTGTATAATCGGCACTAAGAGAGATTGCAATTCTGAAGTATGCTCATTGAGCAGGCGAAGAGGGGTCTTTGCCATCTGATCGTGCGATACAAAACGACGCAAGTACCTACGCGCGCTTTTTTCTGATTCTGCAATGAGACCTTGAAGTGAAGAGACCGCTTGCCCGATAGACACGGGA
>Ga0206854_1199_pt1 | contig 13728 bp, 14 predicted proteins | sample Alteio_BWOrgCont_50_FD_152870 | JGI IMG/M metagenome (GOLD analysis project Ga0206854, IMG submission 152870) | Enriched cells from forest soil in Barre Woods Harvard Forest LTER site, Petersham, Massachusetts, United States -... | ecosystem: Environmental > Terrestrial > Soil > Temperate forest >...
CATTTATTTTAAACCTAATTTATTTACCAGCCTGCACAACAACCCATTTTTAAGCGAAGAGCGTACTACAGATATTGATTTTAGTTATCTTAAAGACTATGTAATAAGCGGGAGCTATAAAATGCCGGTTGGTTATAAAGTAGATGCATTACCTAAAAATATATCAATGACAATGCCTGATAGAAGCATTACATTTAAACGCATTATAGGCGAGGAAGATGGTAAAATTTCAGTGTCGTTCATGATCAGCTATAAAAAGGCTGTGTATTCTAAAGAGAACTACCCCGAGTTTTATGATTTTTATAAAAAAATGCACGAAATGCTGGAAGAGCAGATCGTATTGAAAAAGTCTTGATGATGCATAGTAACTACAAATTTAGAGCGCTTTTGGTGCTTACAGGCTTGTTTTACATCGGCAATAATTGTTATTGCCAGGATAAAAATATTGACAAGGGCCTTTACAAAGCGGCAACTATACCCGATTCATTAAAAGAGGGTGCAAACTCAGTACTACGCTACGGAATGGAAGATGTTGTGATAAAGGGGCCGGGACGGGAAGTTGACAAAATACACGCTATTGTTACTATTTTAAACGAAAAGGCCAATGACGAAGCCGAAATAGTTTTGCCTTACAACAAAAAGTTTAGTAGCGTAAGTTCATTTGAAATGAACGTTTATGACGCTGATGGCAAAGCGATAAAAAAATACCACAAAAGTGATCTGTACGAACACGCCGCCGAAGATGATGAAACCCTGGTAACCGATGATAAAGTGCTTGTAATAAGACATGTTGTTGCAAGCTATCCTTCAACAATAGAAATTATTTGTGAAATAGATAACAATAGTTTTATAGACCTCGGTAATTGGCACATACAAAAGGAAGAACAATCTATTCAGAACTCTGCATATCATCTAACCATTAACAGCAACTCGGGTTTCAGGTATCTCAATAAAAATACAGTCATAAAACCCCAGGTAACAAAGGCTGATGCCAATGATAGCTATTTATGGAATGTTACCAACCTAAAAGCCGTAAAACTTGAGGCCGGCGCGTTATCATGGAAGGTTTTACCGAGGGTTTATTTTGCAGCTAATGATTTTGAATATTATGGCATACCCGGCAGCATAAGTACCTGGCAGGACTATGGCAAATGGATACAAAAGTTAAATGCCGATGTAAACACGCTAAGCCCGCAAAGGGTTGAAGAAATAAAGCAGATGACCGCCAAGCTATCTACCGATAAAGAAAAAGCAAAATACCTGTATGAGTATATGGAGCATAATATGCGCTATGTAAGCATTCAATTAGGCATTGGGGGCCTTAAGCCATTCCCGGCAACATTTGTTGATCAAAAAAAATATGGTGATTGTAAAGCTTTAGCTAATTATATGGTGGCTTTGCTTAAGGCAGTAAATATACCGGCTTATTATGCTGTTGTTAAGTCGGGGCCAAATGAAGAACCTGCTGATGCGTCTTTCCCGGCCGACCCTTTTGACCATATCATTGTATGTGTTCCCTTTAAAGGTGATACTACCTGGCTGGAGTGTACCAACAGTAACCAACCGTTTGGAAAGTTAGGTGCATTTACAGAAAATAGAAATGCTTTATTGATCACAGAAGATGGTGGTAAATTAGTTAACACTCCGCGTAGTAGCATGCAGGATAACCAGTTTAACGGGCAGGTACACTTAGTGCTGGATGCCGAAGGCGGTGCAAAAGCCGAAATAAAAATTTCGGGCACAGGTACTTACAGGGACGATTATATAGGCATGGAATCTTTGAAATTCGATCAGCAAAAAGAGCTTTTTATACGCCTGCTTAAATTAAAACAGCCAATAGTTTTCAACTTCAAGCCATCGGCCGATAAAGACGGGGTAAAAGATGTTAATATCAATTTAGAGTTCGATAAATTTTACGATGTAAAATCAGGCGATAAGCAGTTTTACCACCCCGCTGTGTTTGACGTATGTGCTTTTACGGTACCGATAGAAGAAAAAAGGAAAACCGATTTTTATTTTGATACACCGATGCAAAAATCGTGTGTTACCACGATAGACCTGCCTGCCGGGTTTGAAGTGGAATCACTGCCGGCAAACCAAACCTTAAAATTTGATTATGGCAACTACGAAGCAGGCTATGTTTATGATGCGACAAAAAACCAGGTAATAGCTACTGCAAAGTTTAATATAACAAGTAATTTTATTCCCGCTGCCAAATACACCGAATTACAACAGTACCTTGATGCGGTTGCCAAAGCACAAAATAAAAAACTTATTATAAAGCGTAAGGCATAAATTTGCCTGCATGATCTTCAGGCTTGATGAGCGTATACTATTTCCTGATCCCGAATTAGCAGAGCCGGATGGGCTACTTGCAGTGGATGGAGATCTGTCAACTGAGCGCTTATTGCTGGCTTATAAAAATGGTATTTTCCCTTGGTATAGTGATGATACGCCCATTTTATGGTACTCGCCACATGAGCGGTTTGTTATACTTGCTGATGAGCTGAAAGTATCAACAAGTATGAAAAGATTTTTACGGAAGCAGCCTTTTACCATCACCATAAATAAAGCCTTTAAAGATGTCATAGAAGCCTGTTCGTCCATCGAAAGAAAGGACCAGGACGGCACTTGGATAACAGAAGATATGAAAGCTGCATATCTGAAATTGCATCATGAAGGTCATGCTCATTCTATTGAAGTATGGCAGGCAGATGAGTTGGTGGGCGGCATGTATGGCATACCGGTAAATGATGTTTTTTGTGGCGAAAGCATGTTTAGCCGCGTTAGCAATGCATCAAAAGCAGCATTGATACATGTTTGCGGATTATACAAGATGCTCGATTGCCAAATGCCTACCGATCACCTGGCATCCATGGGTGGCAGGATGATCAGCAGAAAAGAATATATGGAAGCTTTGCGGAATAGTGAGTAGATTTGAAGGAAGGTAAGAAATGCAGCAAACCAACACAAAAGAGCGGATAATATTAGGGATAGACCCCGGCACGGCGGTAATGGGTTATGGCCTGGTGAAAGAAATTGGCACAAAAACTGAACTCATAAGCCTGGGCGTGGTGAAGATGGATAAAATTGACGACCACATGCTAAAGCTGCAACGCATTTTTGAAAAAACAGTTGCATTGATAGACAATTACAAACCCGATTGTTTGGCCATTGAAGCACCATTTTACGGGAAAAACATACAGGTAATGTTAAAACTCGGGCGAGCACAGGGTGTAGCAATGGCTGCAGCCTTATCGCGCAATATTGAGGTTACAGAATACTCTCCACGTAAAATAAAACAGTCTATAACCGGTAATGGCAATGCCACTAAAGAGCAGGTTGCCGCCATGTTGCAAAGGTTATTAAACTTTAAAGAAACACCCGATTTTTTAGATGCTACCGATGGGCTGGCAGTAGCAGTATGCCACTCCTTCCAAAAATTTCCTGCAGGTAAAAGCGGTAGTAAAAAGTCATACTCGGGTTGGGATACTTTTGTAAAGGATAATGTGAAGCGGATCGTTTGATCTAGACTAAAGCTTTGCTGATCTTCTCCGCGGTAGCTTCAAATTGCTCAGGCGTAAATTTGAGCTTGGGGTTGGCAAAGTTCATATCGCCCATATTGTTTATAGGGATCAAATGAATATGTGCATGGGGTACTTCTAATCCAATAACAGTAACACCTATACGCTGGCAGGGAATAGCCTTTTCAATCCCTTTTGCTACAATTTTGGCGAATATTTGCAGGCCGGTATACGTTTCGTCATCTAAATCAAAAAGATAATCAACTTCCTTTTTAGGAATAACCAATACATGCCCTTCGGTAAGCGGTGCAATATCCAGGAATGCTAAAAACTCATTGCTTTCGGCTACCTTATAGGCCGGTATTTCGCCTGCTACTATTTTGGAGAAGATGGTCATGCGTTAGTTATTGAGTTACTGAATTATTGAGTTATCGAATTGATCGCATTCAATAATTCGATAACTCAATAACTCAAAATTAGTTTACCTGCTTATTTCTAATACCTCAAATTCAATCTTTCCAGCCGGAACGGTTATCTCTGCTTTTTCGCCTACCTTTTTGCCTAACAAACCTTTGGCTATGGGCGACATTACAGAAATTTTCCCTGCTTTCATATCGGCTTCGCTTTCAGCTACTAACTGGTAGCTCATGGTCATGTTATTGCTTAAGTTCTTTATCTTAACAATAGATAAAGCCAATACTTTCGATGTATCCAGCTTTGATTCATCCAACAAACGGGCATTAGCTACCGCCTCCTGCATTTGCGAAATTTTAGCTTCGTGCAGGCCCTGCGCCTCTTTAGCCGCGTCATATTCGGCGTTTTCTGATAGATCGCCTTTATCCTTTGCTTCGGCAATAGCTTTTGAAATATTAGCCCTGCCGGTACTTTTTAAATACTGTAATTCTTCCTTTAATTTTTCTAAACCTTCCTTGGTATAGTATGATACCTCTGCCATAACGCACGTATTATTTAAATTTTTTAGTTAACTGGTTGCCAAAAAAAACCGCCCTTCCTGTTTTAAGAAGGACGCGATGACTTTAAAAGCAAACAAGACTATATGGGCCCTGCCTACATAGTCTTGTTTTGTGTTAAACGAAGATAAGCGATTTTAGTTTTAATCTCCAAATTTATTTAACCGCGGCAACTAATCTCTAATTACCAATTTCTGTTTACTAACAACAGCTTACTTGCCATTACCTCGCTTATACGGCGATACGAGTCAAACGTCCACCCGGCTACGTGTGGGGTTAGTATAACTTTGTCGCATTGTTTCAATTCTTCAAACCAGGGTTGTTCTGCCAATGCAGGGAACTTTTCAACTTCCAGTACATCTAATCCTGCTCCTAATATTTTACCGCTTTTAATGGCATTTAGTACCGCCTGCACCTGCGCTACTTTACCACGCGAGGCATTAATAAAGAATATAGATTTTTTAAAGTGGAACAGGTATTCATCGTTTACCAATCCTTTTGTTTCTGAAGTTAGCGGCACATGCAGGCTCAGCACATCGCTGTGCTTTACAATTTCTTCCATACTCACCTCGCGGGCATATTTATCGCTAAAGCCGGTTTTATACTTATCGTAAGCAATTACGTTCACATCAAACCCCGATAGCTTTTTGGCAAAGCTTTTACCCATAAAGCCATAACCTATAATACCAACGGTTTTACCTTTTAGCTCGTAACCACGGTTAGCCCCGCGTTTCCACTGCCCGTTGCGTATTTCGGCATCGGCAATGTTAAAACGGTTCATTAGGGCCAGTAACAGGCCTACACAATGCTCGCCTACGGCATCCATATTACCTTCAGATGCATTTATGAGCGTTACGCCTTTTTGTGTAGCGTAGGCTTCGTCGATATTATCTAAGCCTGCACCTGCACGGCAAATAAAGTGCAGGTTGGTTGCTGCATCAATTACCCGCTTATCCACGTCAAATTTCGAGCGGATAACCAGCCCGGCATAATTGTTTATAATTTGCAGCGCTTCATCCAGCTTTATTTGCGGCTGGTAATCGCATTGGTAGCCTGCCGCTTCCACCTGTTCAATAAAAATGGGGTGTATGTCGTCGGCAATTAAAATTTTGTTGTTTGAATTCATTTATTAGAAGTAAAAATCAAGAGTTAAAATTTATTTTTCTTCGGATCTCTTCTATTATCCCAAAATGTAACTAAATAAATTTCTGATTCTCGAACTAAATAAAACAATGAGTTTTGTTTTCCAAGTACAGCTTTTCTAACCTTTTTATAATTAGATGCCTTAAATATATACGGCTGGTGGGAAATGACGTTAAGAATGGAAGTAGTTTTATTAGCGAATTTAATAACTTCCTTATCTGACCAATTTTCCTTCAAATAAGCTATTATATTTTCGTAGGTTTCTTTAGCCTCTTTTGACCATTTAACCGTTAATGCCATATTTGCTTTTAATGTCTTGCATTACCCAATTATGGTCATACACTTCGCCGGCTTCTATGTCTTTAAGCCCTTTTTCAATGCTGTCTTTAACGTATTGGGGTAAATCATCATAAAAATCGTTACCTCGTTTTTTTGAAAACGGCTTTTATTTCGTCAATAACCTCACGACTCTCTGTTTCTAACAGAAGTTTTACTAACTCAATTTTTTCAGTTTGCAAATCCATAATCAAATATACACAACATTCATTAACGATTTGCTGCAATTTGTTTAGTCAATTTAACAAAGTCATCCACACTCAAGCGTTCTGCACGCAGGTCAAGCAGTGGGTCATTTGTCATTTTTTCTTTGTTGATTAGTGATGACAAAGCATTGCGCAAAGTCTTTCTACGCTGGTTAAAGCCTGCTTTTACTACCTGCCAAAAAAGCTTTTCGTCACAATCCAGTTGTTGCAATTCGTTGCGGGTAAGGCGGATAACGGCCGATAAAACCTTTGGCGGCGGATTAAACACGCCTGCCTTTACGGTAAACAGGTATTCTACTTTATAATACGCCTGCAAAAACACGCTCAATATCCCGTACTCCTTACTGCCTGCTTTACAAGCGCAACGCTCGGCTACTTCTTTTTGAAACATGCCTACTACCTCAACTACCTGTTGACGGTTATCAAGCACTTTAAATAATATTTGAGAGGATATATTGTAGGGGAAGTTGCCAATAATGCCCATGGGGCCGTCAAACGTTTTGGCGAAATCAAGCTCCAAAAAGTCAGCATTAATTAAACGCTCGCCTAATTTGGGGTACTTCTTTTTCAGGAAATCGTACGATTCGGTGTCAATATCTATCAGCGAAACCTCGTACTCTGTTTTCGCCAATAAAAAGTCGGAGAGTATACCCATACCCGGGCCAACCTCCAGCACCTGCTTGTATTTATCGTCGGGGCGCAGGCTTTCTACAATTTTTGCCGCTATGTTCTTGTCGGTAAGAAAATGCTGACCTAAATGCTTTTTTGCCCTAACCAATGTCATTATTAATGGAATAAGTGCGCAATTTAAGTCATATTTGTGGTTTAAGCCGATAGTTTAAACGTAAATTGTTTTTATTTGCATTGTGAAAGCTAAAGGCTTAAAGCAGAAAGCTGAAAGCCACATAGGTGAAAGTACCCCAAGATCATGAGCGAGAAAATTAAAATAGGTATAAGTATTGGCGATGTTAATGGCATTGGCTTAGAGGTTATTGTAAAAACCTTGGCCGATACGCAGATCTATAACTATTGCACGCCTATTGTTTACGGGCATACCAAGGTAGCTTCGTTTTACCGCCGTTTAACGGGTTTGAACGAGCTTAATTTCAATGTAATTAACCACCCGTCAAACGCGCAGCCTAAACGGGCCAACATGATAAACTGCTGGGAAGAGGATGTAAAAATTGAACCCGGTGTGTTAAATAAAGAGGTAGGCAAATATTCCTTCTTATCATTAGAAAAAGCGACCGAAGATTTGATGCGGGGCGATATTGCCGCGCTGATAACCGCGCCCATACATAAAGATAATATTCAAAGCGAGGAGTTTAACTTTCCGGGCCATACCGAGTATTTGCAGGATAAAGACGGCGCGGCCGAGTCATTAATGTTTTTGGTGAGCGATACCTTACGCGTTGGCGTGGTTACCGGGCATATCCCCATTACCAAAGTTGCCGAAAGCATTAGCGTTGAGAAGATACTTTCAAAGCTAAAGCTGATGAACGCCAGCCTGAAAAACGATTTTTGGATACGTAAACCCAAGATTGCCGTATTGGGCTTAAACCCCCATGCCAGCGACAACGGCTTAATTGGTACCGAAGAGCAAAATATTATTATCCCCGCTATTGAAGAGGCACGCTCGCAGGATATACTGGCACTGGGCCCTTACGCTGCCGACGGCTTTTTTGCCAATGGCACCTACCTGCAATTTGATGCCGTACTGGCCATGTACCACGACCAGGGTTTGATACCGTTTAAGCAAATAGCTTTTGAATCGGGCGTAAACTTTACGGCAGGATTAAAATTTGTACGCACATCGCCCGACCATGGTACCGCCTTTGACATTGCCGGTAAAAACATGGCATCAGAAATCTCCTTCCGCGAAGCGATATTTGCCGCCCTGCACATAGTAAAACACCGCACCGAGGGCGCAGAACTGGCAGAGAATACGCTGGCATTTACCAAGTTAAGCAGGGATAGGGATTAAGGTAGCTTAAGCCCCCTAACCCCCTAAAGGGGGAACCGTAACTGATAATTTTGTAGTGTTCGTTCGGTTACGGTACCGAACAGATGCGAACAGGCGAACAGATTACCCCCCTTTTCATCAAGCGTCATTGAAATTCTTTCACCGCGCGTCATTGCGAGGAACGAAGCAATCTCTGAATATGCTAATCAATTAATCGTTTGTGGTGTTCGTTTGTTTGGGATGTCGCACCAACGAAAACGAACGAACACCCTTAGCATGTGTTTTGTCCGCCCGTTCTTTAGGTACGGTACTTCATAACGAACGAACAAGATTAAATCGTTTCCGGTTGGGTTGCTTGTATGTCTTTAAAATGCTCAGCCATTTCCTGCGCTTTCGTATAGTCAAAAGGCCCATAGAAAGGCAACATTGCCCCACCTCTTCCAAGGGATATCTTATGGAAATAAACCATATTGTTATTTAATAATACCGTTATCACTCGTCCGGAGTTGAACCATCCACTGGTACTAATATCGCGTATAATATCTTCCTCACTTGCACCAAAAGTCACATCATCATAAAAATATTTCAATGTATTCATAACATCTTCCTTATTTCTCAAAATGCTTTTTCCCTCTACTTTAACCATTTTATTCATAAATACTGCACTCACACCTATCCAAATAGCTGGCAATAATGATATTGTACCGGTACTGAAATCTGACCTTAAGAAAGAGTCAATTGATATATACATAAACAATCCTAATGATGCTATAAACATAAATAGCATAGAAAAATGTTCGATTTTATCCCAACTATCTCTTTTATAAACCAAAGTTTCTTTTGCAATACTTTTAGAGTAATTGATTGAGGCAATTAGCCGATTCTGATTTTCATCTGCCATAAATTGGTTTTATAAATAAAGTTATAAAAACTTATCGTAACACTTAGCACATGCAGAGATTGCTTCGTTCCTCGCAATGACGCTTTGACTGGAAGTTATAATTTCCACCCGAAAATTATAAAAATACTCCCCCTTAACCCCTTTTCCTTAAGAAAAGAGATCATGTTCAACTGGGCAAGCAGGAGAAAGGCAGGCTATGTGGCTTGTAGTGTTTGTTTGTTTCGGTGGATAGCGTATCGAAACAAACGAACACCCTTTGGGGATGATGTTCATTACAAAGATAAACGGTGGTAATGAAATGAGTGGTGGCAATGTACTGTCAGTAAGCACCTTAAAGAGGGAGATAGCGGTTCGTAGTGTTCGTTCGTTCGGTAGACAGGCTTTACCGAGCGAACGAACACCCTTTGAGCAGAAGCCCCCTAACCCCCTAAAGGGGGAACGATAGCGGATAATGGGAGATAATTACTGTTGCTAATCACTCCCCTTTAGGGGGCTGGGGCCTTACTTTTTATGATAATCAAAACTCAACCCTGCTGCTAAACCAACAGTCGCGTAAGCATAGCTATCCTGGAAATAGATATTGTATTCATCTTGCCCCCGGTAGCCGCCACCGGCCATTATGCTTACGTTTTGCATAAACGGCAGTTGGTAATAGTATTTAAGGCTTATGTTGAGGCGCTTTTTATAGTCGGTAAAGGTGTAGGTATTGTATTTATCCATAATGTATTGAAAGTCTACCTGCACATGCATCCAGTCGTCAAATACTTTTTTATTGGGGTCAATGGCATCCTCATGCTTTTTGGCGATGGTATATAGCCAGCTTCCTTTGGCGCGTACCCAGCCATATTTGCCGGCTAAGGCATGGGCATAGCCTAAGCCTATCAGCGCGGCATGCAGCTCTAATCCTGCCGAGCGGTAGTTGTTGATAATCACATCTTCCTTATCGGTACGGGTGCCGCTATGGTATAAAAAAGTGTAAAAGTTGGTGGTGAATTTACCGCTGTCAACATTAATAGTTCCATTAGGGTTGGCCGTTGGGCCCTCAATGCCGTTGGAGTGGTGGTTATAGGCAACCGAGAAAAACTTAGGGTGATAAATATCATCATTCGCCCTAAAATATACCACCAACCCCGGCATATAGCTGGGCGACTTTACCGGCGCACCCAATGCCGAAAACAGGCGGATACTTATCTCGGGCGTAGCCACCACATAAAACGGCAGCTTGGGCGTGTTAATCAGCACAAAGTTGGCGACAAGGTCTGACGTTAGCATGGTTTTATTTGGAGCGCCGTAATCATTAGCAAAGGTAGCAGGCTTTAAGTTTTGAGAATAAATGTCGTTAAACTCGTTATTCAATATGCGCTTATGGCGGGTAAGGGTATCAGTAGTTTGGGCGAGTGCTGGCATCGTCAACAGGCTTAAACAAAGCAGGCAAATGGGTAGAATAGTGTTTTTCATAAGTAGATGCAGATAGTTGAATTACGTTGTATGGGTGATTGTGGTTTTAATCGGTGTGGTTTGGATAGCGGGTGAGTCAACCCCGCGCAGGCAAACCACCCACTCCCAACATTTTTTGCTATATTGCGTACCATACAGAAAAAATATTGACATTCCAGGATTTTAATTTCAACGAACATTTAGCAGAAGGGCTTGACAGCATGGGGTACATTACGCCAACCCCGATACAATCAATGGCTATCCCCCTTATTTTGGCGGGTAAAGACCTGATAGCCTGCGCGCAAACCGGCACGGGTAAAACCGCCGCTTTTTTATTGCCTGTTTTAGAGCAAATAGGCCAAACAGAAAAGCACCAAACCAGTACCCTTATACTTACCCCAACGCGCGAGCTGGCTCAACAAATTGACCAGCAGGTAGAGGGTTTAGCTTATTTTACAGGCATTAGCTCCATAGCTGTATTTGGTGGTGGCGACGGGCATGTATATGAGCAACAGCGTCGTGGTATTCAGAATAACGTAAACATTATTATAGCTACACCGGGCAGGCTGATAGCGCACCTTACATCGGGCGTATTGAAGCTTAGCCATATTAAGCACCTGGTACTGGATGAAGCCGACCGTATGCTGGATATGGGCTTCTCTGACGACATTATGCGCATCATTAGCTATCTGCCTAAAGAAAGGCAAACATTGCTATTCTCGGCTACTATGCCGGGGCGTATACGTAGTCTTGCCAAATCGGTTTTAAAAGACCCGGAGCAGATAAGCATAGCCGTATCGCAACCGGCGGTAGGTATCGATCAGCAGATATACAAGGTACACGATCAGCAAAAAACACCGCTGTTATTGCACTTGTTAAAATATGGCAATTATGCCAGTACTATTATTTTCGCTTCGCGGAAAGAAATTGTAAAGGCGTTGGGCAAAGAGCTGAAAGCAGCGCATTTAAATGTGGCTTCTTTTCACTCGGACCTTGAACAGAAAGAGCGCGAAGAAATACTATTGAGATTCAAGAACAAGCAACTACCTATAATTATTGGCACCGATGCGCTTTCGCGGGGTATTGATGTGGAAGGCATTGACCTGGTTATTAATTATGATGCGCCCGGTGATCCGGAAGATTATATCCACCGCATAGGCCGTACCGCAAGGGCCGAAACCACAGGCACTGCCATCACCTTTGTTAATCACCGCGATGAACGTAAGCTAAAAAATATTGAAGCGTTAATAGACAAGCCTATTAAACAAATGACCCCTCCCGAAGAGCTGGCAGGCATACAGGAAGTAAAACGGGAACATTCAACAGGTGGGCGTGATGGTAACAACAGGAACAGGGGCAAAAAACGTCCGTGGCAAAAGAAGAAACAATAAAGCCTCACCTAAATCCTCTCCTAAAGGAGAGGACTTTGATTGGCATATGGTTGAACATCATATTGTAGTGTTATGAATATTGTTAAATTAGTAGCAATAGCGGCATTTACCTTATCGGCAACAATAGCTGTTGCCCAAACTACCGCTAAAAAAGAGACATCAGGCAATCCTATTTTCCCGGGATGGTATGCTGATCCGGAGGCAAAGATATTTGGTAAAACGTATTGGGTTTATCCTACCTACTCGGCAAAATACAACGACCAGGTATTTATGGATGCCTTTTCATCAACCGACCTGGTGCATTGGACCAAGCACAACCGCGTTTTAGATTCAAGCAATGTAAAGTGGGTAAAACGTGCCTTATGGGCACCTGCTGTTACCGAAAAAGGCGGTAAGTATTACTTTTTCTTCGGGGCTAATGATATTCATGACGATACCAAAGAAGTTGGCGGTATAGGCGTGGCAGTCGCTAATAAACCTGAAGGGCCTTTTAAAGACCTGTTAGGTAAACCGCTTATTGGCAAGATAGTTAATGGCGCTCAGCCTATAGATCAATTTGTGTTTAAAGATACAGACGGGCAATATTACATGATATATGGCGGATGGGGCCATTGCAATATTGTAAAACTTAAAAACGATTTTACAGGCGTTGTTCCTTTTGCCGATGGCGAGGTTTATAAATCTATTACCCCTGAAGGTTATGTAGACGGCCCGTTAATGTTCAAGCGTAACAATAAGTATTACCTAATGTGGAGCGAAGGCGGATGGACAGGCCCTAATTACCGTGTAGCTTATGCTATGGGCGATACGCCATTCGGTCCGCTTAAACGTATTGATGTGGTGCTGAAACAGGATGTTAATATAGCCACCGGCGCGGGCCATCACTCAGTATTACAGGTACCCGGAACTGAGGAATGGTACATTGTTTATCACCGTCGCCCATTAGGCGAAACGGATGGCAACCACCGCGTGGTTTGTATAGACAAAATGTACTTTGATGCCGAAGGGCATATCCTGCCGGTAAAGATCACTAATGAGGGGGTTGAGGCGAGGGTTATTAAGTAAATATTTCCCCTTGTCATTCTGAGCGATAGCGAAGAATCTTATACGTGAAATAAGTAGCACTTCAACCTGTCAATTTTACAAGATTCTTCGCTATCGCTCAGAATGACAGTACTGTTATAACGACAATATCTCTACTATCTTTAAAAAGTTAGGGTTGATGTCTATATGGTGTTTAATGGCTTTTTCAAGTGGCGTATAGGTAATTTCGTCATGTACCAGGCCAACCATTTCATTGCGCCTGCCATCTTTTAAGCCTTCAACAGCCGATACGCCTAAACGGCTTGCCAGCACCCTATCCATACAGCTTGGGCGTCCTCCACGTTGGATGTGGCCCAGTACAGATACACGGGTATCATAGTTAGGGTATTTTTCTTTTATGACGTGTCCTATTTCGAAAGCCGTACCCGGCACTTCGCCCTCGGCAACAATAACAATACGCGATGATTTGTCTTTACGGCCATTTTCTAAACGATCAAACAAAGCGCTCCTGTTTGAGCTGGTATCGGGTATTAATACATTCTCAGCACCAGCTCCTATCCCGGTACGTAAAGCAATCAGACCCGAGTCGCGGCCCATTACTTCAACAATAAACAAACGGGCATGTGATTCAGCGGTATCGCGTATTTTATCAATGGCTTCAATAGCTGTATTTATAGCGGTATCATAGCCTATGGTAAAATCGGTGCCTATCAGGTCATTATCAATGGTACCAGGCATAGCCATTATTGGGTAGTCAAATTCCCGCCCAAAAGTTTCCGCACCGCGAAAGGTGCCATCGCCGCCTATAGTTA
>Ga0206854_1200_pt1 | contig 13683 bp, 12 predicted proteins | sample Alteio_BWOrgCont_50_FD_152870 | JGI IMG/M metagenome (GOLD analysis project Ga0206854, IMG submission 152870) | Enriched cells from forest soil in Barre Woods Harvard Forest LTER site, Petersham, Massachusetts, United States -... | ecosystem: Environmental > Terrestrial > Soil > Temperate forest >...
TAGGCCTGAATGCGGGCGGGGTGGTATATGTGCATTTCACCCAAGTATTCGGAGCCAGTATGGAACTCATCTATACCCAAAAAGGAAGCCGCGGAGAACTGGTTAGCAACTCAGCCATAACCGGAACTTATGTAGAAAAATATTTCATGAACCTCAACTATGTGGAAGTCCCGGTAACCATGCACCTGGTATGGCATACCCTGGACTTTGAGGCAGGCCTTTCTTATGCATACCTCGTCCATTCAAATGAATGGGTACAGGCCGACATACCAGTGGTAATAGACCCTATTGCCAACCGTTTTAATAATACAGATTTTGATTACATAGTGGGAGTTGGCAGAAAAATTTATAAAAAATTATACGCCAATATCCGTTTTCAGTATTCAATAACCGCCATGCGGCCTACCTACCGGGTACCATTGGGCTTTGCATACGGCGATAAGGGGCAATTCAACAATTTATTTAGTGTAAGGTTGCTATATTTGTATTGAAAACCACAAACCCACTGCGGCGGGGATTATGGGTGGGGGTTAAAAATGAATACTATGCAACAAAAGAACGTTACCGTTATGCTCGCCCTGGCTGTTATTTGTATGGCCGCATCATGTGCCAAAGAAGGCCCTAATGGGGCGCAGGGGATTCCTGGCCCTTATTTTACGGGCGCTATAGGCGGCCACGTAAGCTTGTATGACCAATATGGCAGTCAGGTATTAGGCGGCCTCAAAAGTGTGAATTTAGTGCTTGAAGGGTCTTCGACGGCTAACCCTTCCAACATTTACCCAGATACTAACGGCCTATACTCTTTTAGCCCGGTTACCACCGGCAACTATAGCATAACGGCTAATGACCCAGGGTACGCATATACCGTGCTGAATGGTATCCAATTTGTTTCCGGGATGATCAATGTTGACATAAAGTTGTCCCAGATCCCTGTATTTTCGGCAACGGCATTTACCGCGGCAAAGGCTACGGCTTCCTTAAATGACTCGCTTGTTATTTCCTTCGCGCCTGACACGCGCGCCCGGAACTGTATTATTTTTGTAAACAGCGTTGCAACAGGTACCGACACTGCTTCACCCCCAGGTTATTTACTGGCTTATAAAAAAGCGATTGCGGCCAACGATTCCTCCGAAACCTTGCTTGTGCCAGCCCAAGACCTCTACAACTTGGGCTTCATATCCGGCAGTATGGTATATTACTCCGAGTTTAGCTATGTGATTAATGACAGGTCTGTATATGAAGACACCGTAACCGGGCAACAAGTATATTATGCGGTGAGCCATCCCAAATTAGATTCGGCACAGGCACCGTGATGCCCTGCCCCCTGCGGGTATAGTATATCAAGGGCGGGGGTTTAAAGGCTCCACGGTATATCGTTCCTTTCTTAAAAGGTTAATCACCCCGTTGTCCCCCAATAAATGCCCGGCGCCAACGGCAAAAAAAACAGACTGCCCTTTTATTTTATCCTCGATGCGGGCAATCCATTTTTTATTCCTGTCGTCAAGGAAGACGCCCATATCATCGTCACCCAGGTCTTTGGAATTTACAACAAGGGCATACAATGCAGGCAAGTCTTGTTGTTTATAGGCGGTGGTCAATTGCAGGTATTCGCTGTCATTTTTATGTTTGTTTTGTATTTCATCCATCAGCTCGCTTATTACGGTATCAATTGGTATGCTGTCGAGTACATCCAGTTGCTCTTTGGCTTCTTCAAGCCCCAATATCTCTTTCTTCTCATCCAGCGCGGTTTTCATAATGCTGTCTTCATAAGATATAGGGTTGGCACATTGCGCGTCAAACATCATTAACATGCTCTCTAACGCCATGGGCTTCATTTGCCCGAACAATGCTATATCCAGGCGCAGGCTGTCCTTAAAATAATCTTTGAGTATTTTGTATTGGCCGGGCGTGAAATATTCCTGCAGCTTTTTACCGCCTTTGTCCATAAACCCTTCCGCCGCCTGCATAATGACTTTAGGGTCATTGAGGTTCATTTCAAAGCACACTTTATCACTTTTGTCAAGGCATTCTTTCATTTTATCCGTCCATACATAATCCCCGGAGCATACCAGGTGCATGGTGCCAAAAAGGTAGGACGGCTTTGTAAGGTTGTTACCGGAGATCTGCCATAATAAAGATTTATTGCTAACAGCTTCTGTTCCCTGAGCGTACAAGGCAACTCCCGGTAAAATTGCCAATAAAAACGCTACGCAGGCAGTCATTATTTTCATTGCATAAAGTTAGGTAGATTGGTGGGATTTAAACTAAATATCCCGGAAGAATATGCTACCCCAATTGATGACTTCTATTCCATTGCTTCTTTGCTGTTCCTGGTCTCCGGCATATATCAGATACCCATTTTGCATTTTGCTTAGTCCATTCCAGTATAATAGATTTTTAAAAAAATCCGCGTTTACCGTTTTGCCTGCTTTAATTTCTATGGGTATTAAAATATCCCCGTTGTCAATCACTACATCAACCTCATGCCCTGTCTTATCGCGCCAGTAATAGAGATTGACCGGCAAGCCTGCATTGGTTCTTTTCTTTACCAGTTCGGTAATGATAAAACATTCAAAAAGGCCGCCTCTTAGCGGATGGTTGGATAGCTGGTTTTCTGAAGTTATTCCCAGCAACGAGCATACAAGCCCAGTATCATAAAAATACAGCTTTGGCCGTTTGACTATTGTTTTATTGAAGTTTTTATAGTGCGGTTTTAATAAATAAATAATGAAGCTGCTTTCAAGCACGCCTATCCATGATTGTATTGTTTTGGTATCAACCCCTGCTTCTACTGCGAGGGAGGACAGGTTTAATTCCTGCCCTGTCCTACCCGCAAGTAACCGCATGAAACGTTCAAAAACGATGAGGTCAGTAATATTCCTAATCTGCCGCACATCCCTGTCCACATAGGTACGTATATAGTTTGGGTACCAATCTGTGGGGGAAATGTCGCGGTCATATACAGGTGGGTACAGCCCATTAAAAATAACTGTATTTTCGTCCGGTTTTGCCTCTTTTTGCGCAGGGTACAATTCAAATATACTGAACGGCAAAAGGTTTATAAAGGCTACCCTCCCGGCAAGGCTTTGCGCTATGCTTTGCTGCAACAGGAAATTATTAGAGCCTGTAAGGATAAACTGGCCGGGCGTTTTGTTATTGTCCAGTATTTCCTGTAGGTATGAAAATATTTCTGGCGTCCGCTGCACTTCGTCAAAAATAGCGCCCTCCTTATACTTGCTTAGAAAACCACGAGGGTCTTCAATAGCAAAAAGCCGGGTATCCGGGTTTTCCAACGATACATAAGGCTTGTGGCTGAACAGCTTTTTTACAAGCGTAGTTTTCCCCGACTGGCGTGGGCCGGTTACAGCAATAGCTTTAAATTTACCTGCCAGCATTTGAAGTTTCGCAGCCGCTAACCTCGCTATCATATAAACAAATTTACGCAAAGATATGGAAAAATACGGAATCAAATTCCATATTTTTCCATACAAAAAATATAAATTACTAATTTGTACCCCATTAGCAAATTCATTCGCACATTATCCACATTGGCACATTGGCACATTATTCATTTGCATATTATACCAGCGTCCCTTCCCACTTACATACCACAGCCGTAGCCACGCTGTTGCCAACTACATTCATTGACGCCCTGCCCATGTCTAAGATTGGGTCAATGCCTAATAGCAGGGCAAGGCCTGCCTCCGGTATTTTAAATGTGGCCAGCGTGGCTGCCACCACTACCAGCGATGCGCGCGGTACGCCCGCTATACCCTTGCTGGTCAGCATCAACACGAGCAACATGCTCACCTGTGTGCCGGTATCCAAATGGATATTGTAAGTCTGGGCCAGAAACAAAGACGCGAACGTCATATACATCATAGAGCCTGCAAGGTTAAATGAATACCCTAAAGGCAATACAAAACTGACCACTTTTTCATCACAGCCAAACCGCACCAGTTCCAGCAGGAGTTTTGGGAATGCCGCCTCGCTGCTATTGGTGGAAAAAGCAATCAATGCAGGCTCTTTGATGTGCCGGAGCAGGCTGAATAATTTCCGCTTGATAAAAAACCAGGTAACAAACAACAAAATGCCCAACAACAGGAACAACCCGATATAAAACTCACCAATGAACTTAGAGTAAGTGCCTAATATGCCCAGCCCCTGCTTTGCAATCACCGCTGTCATGGCCCCAAATACTGCTACTGGGGCAAAGTTCATGATATACCCCGTCATTTTCAGGATTACCTGCGCGACAGCGTCGAACGCACTGATTACAATATTTCCTTTCTCGCCGACAGCGGCTGTAGCCACGCCAAAAAACAAAGAGAATATCACCACCTGCAATATCTCGTTCTTCGCCATGGCGTCGAAAATGCTTGTCGGGAAAATATGGCCGATAAATTCCTTTAAAGTAAGCGGCGCAGTGGTGGTGGTTGCGCCTGGCGATACCGGTACCGGCAAATTCATCCCTGCCCCCGGCTGGAAAAAATTGACAAGCACCATACCCAGTACCAGGCTCACGAAAGACCCCGCGATAAACCACAGCATTGTTTTCCCACCTATGCGCCCCACCTCCTTAATATTCCCCTGCTTTGCCACACCCACGACAAGCGTCGTAAAAACCAGCGGCGCAACAATCATCTTAATAAGGCGGAGGAAAATATCTGCCAACAAAGAAAACGGCTCCAATATTCGCGCCTGTGCCTCAGCAGATTTTCCGGTAATCTGTACATTAATAAAAAAGCCTAAAGCAATACCCGCTACCATTGCGATAATGATGTAAAGGGTAAGGCGGTTGCTTTTGTTTGTGGGAGTAGCCATTTCATGCAAAATAACCATATTGCTGGTTATTTCGTAATTTCTAAAACAATTTCAACACTTCTTCCACATAATTAGTCCCTATCGGTATCTCTTGTTTTTTCAGGTAAATGATTTTGTTCCTCACTGATGTTACCTTGCTGAATGGCACTATAAAAGAACGGTGTACCCTGACAAACCCGGCAGAAGGCAGTTTTTCAGCTATACCTTTCATGCTCATGCGCACCAAAAGTGGCTTGGCACTTTCAAAATGTATTTTGATATAATTATCCAACCCTTCGATATAAAGTATATCGGCCAGGGGCACTTTGACAAGGCTGTAGTCAACCCTTACAAACAAATGCTGGAGTGTCTCATTTCCTTTATGGCGCAGGTAATCCCGGTACTCCTTGGCCTTTTCGACTGCCTTTTGGAACCTGCCAAATTCAATGGGTTTTAGCAGGTAGTCAACCGCGCTCAGGTTAAACCCCTCTACTGCATACTCGCTATAAGCTGTGGTGAAAATAGCCAGCATATCATTTGAAAATTTTTTGTAGAAATCAATTCCTGAAATGGATGGCATATTAATATCCAGGAACAACAGGTCAACTGGTTCTTCATTCAAAAATTTTAATGCGGCGGCGGCTTCCGTAAACGTCCTAACGAGTTTTATAAAGTCTAGCTTTGCGCAAAAGGCTTTGATTACTTCAAGCGCAAGCGGTTCATCGTCAATGGCTATGGCCGTTATCATTTATAATCAATTTTAAGCGATACAATGAACTGTTTCTCTTTATCCATCACCTTTAACTCATGGTGGCCTGGGTATAATAATATCAATCGCTGCCTTGTGGTGTTTATCCCCAACCCTTCGCCGTGCGCTATATCGGGCCGCATGAACACTTTATTGTTGGAAACATGCAAGTGCAAATCAAAATCATTTATTTCAATCCCGATGCGTATATCCGAATCTTCTTCCGTGTTGACCCCATGCTTGAACGCATTTTCGATAAAGGGGATCAGCAAAAAAGGTGCTACCTGCTTGCCTTCTTCCGATCCCGATACTTCAAACGAAATCTTCACCCTATCCGTAAGCCGCAACTTTTGTAGGTCTATATAATTGCTGATATAGTCCAACTCCTTAGAAAGTGAAACAAAGTTTTGATTTGCATCGCTCACGGAATACCGCATCATCCCCGAAAGCTTTACAATGGCATCGGGTGCCTTATCTGATTTAGTGAGTGCCAGCGAATAAATACTGTTCAGGGTGTTGAATAAAAAATGCGGGTTAATCTGCGCTTTAAGAAATGAAATTTCCGTGTTCAGCATTTGCTCTTTTGTTTTTTGCCACTGCTCATACAGGCAAATGGCAAAGGAAAACGAATAGACGATAATGAACATGAAAAAATTGAAGCTGTTGCCCAATGCCGTGTATTCGTTGGTTGGCTTGTACCTTAACTCCGGCGGTATCATCGCATAATTGAGCAGGAAGTACAAACCGAAACAAACAATAAACGAAAGGAAAAGCAAAAAGTATTTCCTATTAAAATACAGCTTTGGTATGCCTATGTAGTAATTAAAATAAAACACGATTATCAACAGGAGGCCATTAGTCCACCGTGGCGGCTCCAGCAGGTCATCTGTAAAACGGAAAAGGCCTATGCCATGCCTCCGGAAATTGAAGATGGCCGGCAAGGACAGGAAGATGAACCATAAGATAATATGGGCAACTACCTGCAGTGCTCTTTTCTTTGGCTTATTCATTCCCATAAAATCCTATACTCTATTTACCATTTCATAGCTAAAAACAGACAAGCCCGGAGCCATCTTTAACAGATAGGTATTTTCAATTGCTTTGGCTGGCACAGAAAATAATTCTTCTGTTTTATTTCCATAAACCAATATCATGTAGTCCTGCATTGTATCTATTAATGTAAGGCCGCCTGTAATATAGGTAAGTGTGAACTTGTGCGCAAACCTTGTTGTAATATCTGATTCAACCAGTGTGAACTGGCAGGTATCAAATTTAATTCTTACCCCCATATTATCCACCAGTCCGGGAATGTCATTTTTCAGCATATTGATATAGGGCGATATAGGAAACGCGCACTTGTAGTGCAGGGAATTGGCACGCCCATCGTTAGCCACCATCTGCTGGAAGGTGGTGTACTTACGTTCAGGATTATAGGATTGGGATTTAAGCAAAAACTCATTGTATGAAGCGCTTACCAGCGCCTGCTCCCAATTGCCATCCATAGTTGCGTCTATCGTTTGCTTGTAGCCAAGCTTTATTAATGCTGACCTCATTGTTTTACAAATTTTATCACTTGCCTGTTGCCCGGATATTCTGCTGCGAGCATGTACATGCCACTTGCAAAACCGCTCACGTCAATGCTTGTAGCCGTAGCACCTACAGGTAATATGCCTGTGGCTATTGACCTTCCATCTATCGTCATTATACGCACTTTGACATCTGCACTGGCATAAGGTTGCGATAAGACCAACTTATCAATGACCGGGTTAGGGTAAGCTGATAAAACTTTTATTTCGCTGGTGGTATTTTTAACACCAGTTGTGCCCAGATGAACCCCAATTGTATAAGTGGCTATATAGCCTGCAGCAACACTACCCGTGATATTGAGTGTCAAGTCGGTCAGGTCGGTAGCCGCACTACCGCTGGTGCTGGTATCAGTGGTATTTATTTCGCCAAACACACTATCATTGGCATTAAGGGTAGTGTTTGCGCCATGGGCCGCATACAGGGTGGAAGTCTGCACGGTGTTGGCAATGGTTTTGTCAAAAGCCACCTGGGTTTGTTTTTGCAAAACGCTATCCACAAAAGTATCAAGGTGGATGTGGGTAGCCCTGGGATAATACCAGCCGGGAAAAATGGTTGTAAATGTAACTTGCCCCGCAGCATTGGTCATTTGGTAACCCCTTAGGAAATCTTTACCGAGGTAGCTGTTAGAGTCGGTACTCAGGCCGCCGCTCTGGTTGGCATATCCTGAATAGTACCCATCTTTATTACAATGCCATATATCCACCCTTGCACCAGATACCACGCCGCAATCCGCATCCAGGTTTACGACGGTCAGTGTTAGTGTAAGCGGCACACCTGTTTGCACCGCCCCGTCCGATGAGTTAGTGGTAACATTACTCCTGTCGAGGGGGTTGCAAATTTCGCACAAAGTAGTACCGTCGGCAGTATAAGGGAATGGCCCTTCTTCCTTTGTGGGGGTAAGTATGCAAGTGGAAAGTGTCCTGTCGCCGGAATCAGCGAATGCCTTTTTCAAGGGTAGCAGCGCGCCCACGCCTACCAGCCCCAAGCCTTTTAAAAAATCTTGTCTTTTCATAAATCGGTTTTTAAATTTTAAATAATACAGCACCCGCCCTTAATCCTTTGTAAATTTCATTATCTGTTTACCATTACCACTTTCAACAACCAGGATGTATAGCCCGTCAGCCAAATCGCGGATATTGATACTGGTTTCTGTTGCCCCTGTCGTGATAGTGCAGGTACTCCATATTTTTCCATCTATACCCATTACTTTTATTATTGTACTTTCCTGCGGCGTGCCAAATGAAATGTTCAATCCATCATTGGCAGGGTTCGGGTATATTTTTATGTCCCGCAGCCCTTGCGCCACCTCATTAACACCTGTGTTGGTGCAGGTAGCCCCTACCGGTAACAGGCAACCACCACCGGTTAATGAGTAAGTCTTACCATCTAACCAACTGTTGCCCGATAAGCCGGAATGATAGTAAACATTGTACCCATTGCCGGTAATGTTACTGACCGTCAATGTAGCTGTATTGACCCCAGTGGCATCCGTGAGTGTTTCTATATATGACGTGCCGTTTAGCTTCCATTCGCTGGTAGCGTCAATGGTTAGGGAAGACCGGGTTATGGTGCCTGTTAAAACCGTGCTGTTTTCCAGCGTGGACGATAACGAGCCATATACCGTGGCACTAAATGAATCGGTATAAATATTACCGGTAACCGTTTCGCCATCTGCAATAAAAGTGGCCGTGCTGGCGCTGTCCACATAAATGATATTCCCGGTACTGGGGCTAACGGTCGCGCCGGCTTTTAAAGTAAGGGTTGCCGGCGCTCCGGTGATATGGAAACAATCGCCGCCAGTGGCTATCATGGCGCCGCCAATTACCGTTATTTCTGCAGGCGTGGTTACCGGGGTGGTATTATGCACCATAATGCTGTGGATTGCCCCAGTGAGGGTAGTATTGGTGATGGTAATTGTGCCCCCCGCATCGGTTACCCCGCCATCGTCGCCATTTGATTTAATGGCGGCATTTACCGCAGTGATAAGTCCAGTAGAATAGATACCCGCAGACTGCACCCCGGATACCGTAACCGTACCGCCAGAGTCAGTCACCGTGCCACCGCCGAAGTCTGTTGCCATCCCGCTGGAATTATTGCCAAGTGTGGTAATGACCACGTTCTTGAGCTTCACCGTACCCGTATAGGTAACATCCACTCCGTGCGAATAACCAGTCTTGGTGGAAAGCGTGTCATCAGTCAAATTAATGATACTGCCAGCCCCGGTAGCGTAGGCTGCATTGGCTCCAGTACCGGTGCCTGAAATTAATGACCCGCTTATAGTTATGCTACTGCCCAGGTTTGCCAATACCACTGCGTTCAATCCGTATTGGCTGCTGGAGTCGGATGAAGTAGAGACGCCTGTCGTGGATACCGTAGAATTGGCGAGCGTGTAAACGCCCGCATCGGTTACATAAACCCCGGAAGTATCATTTCCCGCCTCTGTATATGTTTTGCCTGTTTGGGACACCGTGCCGCCGCTCTGGCTGTAATAGGTCTGGGCTTTTGCGCCATTGTTGTTACAGAAAACAAAGCAAACTGCAAGCATCCATAAAATCCCGGGACTTTTTAAGAAATTCATTACTCTTTTCATAAAGTGTGTTTTTAGTGGTTTGCCAATAGCACAGACCCATTCACGGCCATAAAACTACAATATGAAAAAAGTAATGTCAATAAAAATGAGGGGAATAAAAGGAATGTTGGGGAGTTTAATAATCTAATCTGTCTTTCACTGACACATTCCCCTGCAACCCACCCGTATGGATACACAACACCCGGTCGCTGGAATTAAAAAAATTATCGTCAAGCATTTCTTTGATGCCATACATCATTTTTGAGGTATAAACAATGTCCAGCGGTATCTTGTTCTCGTGGTAAAAATCATTCATAAAATGCAGCAGCCCATCATTCCATTTCCCAAAACCGCCGAAATGCCAGGTATCCAATAACCGCCAGTTTTTGTTTTTGCCTTGTTCAATATGCTCACCAATATATTTTTCAAGGTATGCGCCCTGTTTCATAGGCACAAAGCCAAGCACCTGCTGTTCTTCATCCAGCTTGTTGCGCAAGCCTATTAAAGTAGTGCCCGTGCCCACGGAAACGGCTATATGCGTGTAGCTGCCGTCAATAAATCTTTTGAGCAGCCCCGCCCCTGCCCTGCCCCGTTCATTGGCGCCGCCTTCAGGGATAATAAGCACCTCGTCGAAATGCGCCACCAGGTTTTCTGCCCATCCCGGCTGGTGTTGGTTTTTATAATCTTCCTGGGTTACAAAAATCAGTTTCATGCCCTGTGCTTTACAATCTTTAAGGGTGGGTGTAAGCACATCATATTTCCCGCGCACGATACCTACTGATTTCAGCCCAAACTTTTTGGCAATATAAGCAGTGGCTACCAAGTGGTTGGAATATCCACCGCCTGATGTTACAATGGTTTTATAAAAATTATTTTTGGCATAATCCATGTTCAGCCGCAGCTTGTACCATTTATTGCCAGATACCACGGGGTGCAAAAGGTCGAGCCGCAACATATCCATTGCGGCTACTTTTTTCAGGTACCAGAATTTACTTAACGGCTGTATCACCGCCAGGCGGTCGTCAATTATATCCATATTCCCGTAAGTAGTTTTCATTGTCGCGCCACTTCGGGCGCACCTTTACAAATAACTCCAGGTGCACTTTTTTCTTCAGCCATTCTTCAATAGCCAAGCGCGAGTTAATGCCTAATTGTTTTATCATGCTGCCCCCTTTGCCCAGCAGTATCATTTTCTGGGTTTCACGGCTTACTATGATGTCTGCCTTTATCACATTGAGCGTTGTTTTTTCTTCAAATGACTGCACCAGCACGGAAGCGTGGTATGGTATTTCTTCCTCGTATAGTGCATATATCTGCTCCCGTATCATTTCCCCCACGAAAAAGCGCTCCGAACGGTCTGAAATACTGTCATCGGGATAGTAAGCAGGCGCCACAGGCAGGTACTTCAATATCAAGGGCAATATCTTTTCTGTGTTTGTTTGTTTCTTTGCCGAAACAGCCAGCACTTCCCATTCCCGCCCTTTGTCACTTTTGGCAAACTTCTCTTTGTAGGTATCCACCAGCGTATCTATCTGCGTTTTATCCTTCAGCACGTCTGTTTTATTCAATATAAGGATTGTGGGCACCGTAAGTTTCAATGTATTATTGATGGCTTCAAATTCTTCTATGGGTTGGTTTATGTCGTGCATCAGTATGGCAACGTCCGCATCTTCGAGCGCGTTTTTTACGTGCAGCATCATTTTTTGGTGCAGCTTATATTTCGGCTCTATGATACCCGGCGTATCAGAGAAAACGATTTGGTAAGCAGGCTCGGTGAGGATACCCAGTATGCGGTGCCGGGTAGTCTGCACCTTATGGGAGGTTATGACCAGCCGCTCGCCCAGCAGCAGGTTCAGCAGGGTTGACTTTCCTGCATTGGGCGCACCGAAAATATTTACAAACCCGGATTTAAAATTTTCATTCATGCTCCGGCAAAAATAGGTTGTTTAATTGAATGGCAGGATGGCATTCATTACCTAACCAGGCTTGCCAACTTTTTCCCATCCCTGATAACCACCTTGCTGCTTTTTATGTCAATAAGCCCCTCATACTTAAAATCGCTCAACGTGCGGATAAGCGATTCCGTGGCAGTCCCTGCAATGGTGGCCAAGTCGTCCCTGCTGATGTCCACCTGGTAAGGCTCATTTTTTTGGGTGTGGTATTTTTTCTCCAGGCTTACCAAAGCTTCCGCCACTTTTTTCCGCAGGGTATTATATGCTATGCCTAAAAGCTGGTTTTCTTTTGCCATTACATTCTTTACGAGCAGGGCAATGAATTTCTTGGCTATAGCCGGGTTGCTGTTTACCAAACTTTCAAAATCCTTTTTGGGGATAAGCGCAAGCTCTGTATCTTCTATCGCTTCTGCGGCTTCTTTGTACGCGCCCCCTTCGAGCAGCGTGATGTAACCAAAAAAATCCCCTTCATTATATAAGCCCATGACCAGGTCTTTACCATCCTCATGGGTTTTGTAAGTTTTTACTTTGCCCTTTACGATGTAATATAAATAATGTGGGTTCGACCCCTCCTTATATATAACCTGCTTCTTTTTATAATCACTCGTATTACTTTCATTCTTTAGGTCATCCAAGCTTTTTTTAGACCCTAAAGCAGACATCAGTTCATTTAAACCCTCCAGATCAGGGGTCAATTTCTTTTTCATGATATCAACCTTACGGAAACGGCTTTCGATAGCGTTGAGCAGTTCGTTGCCGGCAAATGGCTTGGTGATATAATCATCTGCGCCCATTTCCATAGCCGACCGGAAATCGCTGCGCTCGCTTTTTGAGGTGAGAAAAATGAAGGGTATATCCTGCGTATCAGGGTCTTTATGCAGCACGTGCAAAACGCCATACCCATCCACGCCGGGCATCATTATATCGCATATAATCAGGTCGGGATGGTTCTTTTGCGCGGCCTCTATACCTTCTTTGCCGTTTACCGCAGTCAACACTTTATAATGGGAAAGCATTAATATCTCCGCCACGTTCTCCCGTATGTCGTCGTTGTCTTCAATAATCAGGATTGTCTTCATTGCCATCTTTATTATTTTTGAAAGTGATGATAAATTGTGTGCCTTTCCCCAACTCACTGGCACATTCTATTTTGCCGTCCATTAGTTCGGCGTACTTGTTCACGATATGCAACCCTAGCCCGGTGCCTTGTATATTGGTAACATTCGAGGAACGGAAAAACCGTTTGAACAAGCTTCCCTGCTCTTCCTTTGGTATCCCTAACCCATTATCTTTTACAGAAAGAATAAATTCCCCTTCATTATTTTCCGTATTTAATTCCACAGGTAAGTCTTCAGGCGAAAATTTAATGGCGTTCGACAATAAATTGGTTACAATATGCCTCATCATGGACGGGTCAAAGTAAACGGTACCGCTGCCGGAATGGTGGTAAGATATATGCTGTCCTTTTTTTAATAAATGTTGTAAATCCTGTATCGCGTCGGCCATTTGTTTTTTAACATCATACCGGCTGTAATGGGGATAAATATTGCCTTCTTCTATTTTGCTTACCGACAGGAAGTCATTTAGTATTTCCGTTAACGACGACACGGACGATACAATACGCTGTATATGCTTGTCCCTTTGTGGCTGCTCCTCGGTTGTAATATACCGCGACACTAAGTAAGCTGACGACAACACCGCGCTCAACGGCGTCCTGAACTCATGCGACGCCATGGACACAAAGCGCGATTTTAATTCATTCAGTTCTTTTTCTTTTTCAAGGGCGGCCCTTAGTTCAGCCTCGGCAATCTTTTTTTCCGAAATATCTATGGCTATGGCCAAGTATCCAGTAATATTGTTTTCCGGGTCTTTTAATGGTGTAATATCCACGGATACAAAAAAAGTGCTGTGGTCTTTTCTCGCGTAGTGTAGCTCCAGGCCATTGCCCTGGTTTAATTCCGTAAGGGTGGCAAATACTTGAAAGTCAGGATTCACATGCCGCCCGGTCTGTGCAGAAACTTCAT
>Ga0206854_1177_pt2 | contig 13637 bp, 12 predicted proteins | sample Alteio_BWOrgCont_50_FD_152870 | JGI IMG/M metagenome (GOLD analysis project Ga0206854, IMG submission 152870) | Enriched cells from forest soil in Barre Woods Harvard Forest LTER site, Petersham, Massachusetts, United States -... | ecosystem: Environmental > Terrestrial > Soil > Temperate forest >...
GCTTACCTGGAAATTACCACCCGCTCGGGCAGTGGTCCATTCATTCAACGGGCAACGGGGATATACATTTATAAACCGTTACCATTGGCTGATTATAAGCAGTTCTATCGCCCGCGCTATGCTATAAAAGGCGATATCACGAATAAAGATATACGTTCAACCATACATTGGGCACCTAATATTATTACCGACAAGAATGGTATGTATACGATGTCGTTTTATGCTGCCGATAAACCAACCCATTATACCATCATATGCGAAGGAAGCGATATGAACGGGAAAATTGGTATGCAAACCGCAAATATCACCATCAGCGGAAAATAACATAACACGTAAAAATCCTAAGTATTTAAACCTTAAATGCTTAGGATTTTTTATTTAGCTCTTTTTCTTCTAATTCGCCTTCTATACGTTCCTTTTTTACATCTAAACGGATCAACGCAAAAAGACTCATGTATATATTGGCTATCCAAACTAACGCAAAACCTGCAATTAAATAGCCTCGCCAATCGGCATAAAGTAATTTATAATTAGTTATAACAAGCAGTAATACAGTTACATAGTGACTAAAACAATACTCGCAGGTAAACACGTAAAAAAACTTCTTCTTAAGTGTGGTTTTGGCCTTGTGGGTCTGTGTAATGCAGAACTCACGGGGCTCTCTGAAAATTTCTTCGTGAGTAACCGTCCATGCTATGCAGGCAATGGGTATGGCCAAAATAAAAAGCGTTATTATTTGCACGTAAAGCGTATCCATTTTAACGGCTATTAAGTAGGTTCAACAACGGTTACTGGTATTTGTTGTATATAAACTTGATTTTAATCGGTATTATTTCATAATTACAATCGATTGCAAAGCCTGTAAATTTTATTAAATTGCATGGCGCTGTTAACAAACCCGATAAATTGTAATTTTCATGAAAAAGTTTTTTGCGGCACTGCTTTTTGTTGCGCTTATTCATCAGTCTTTTGCCCAAAGTATAAAACTGGTGTTTAACCGGTCATCGCCGCAGGCAAGCTATGCTGCTGCCCGGTTACGGGCTGCCTTGATTAAAAAAAAGTATGCCATCCGCACATCGCCGGGTGGGTATGTAATAAATATTATTAACAACAGTACCCTCGGCAGCGAAGCCTATTCTATTGAGCCCAACGGAAAAACAATCACCATTACCGGTGGCGATGGCACGGGCATGATATACGGCGCCCTTTCCATTGTTGAGGACCTGAACAACAGCATCCCGCTACAAAAAATAAAAGCAAGCAGCGATAAACCGCACATGGCGTTGCGTGCCGTAAAATTTGATTTGCCCTGGGACACCTATCGCCACAGCTTCGCGCTAGATCAGCATTATGAAACCTGCCGCGATCTCAACTACTGGCGCGCATTTTTAGATATGATGGCCGATAACCGCCTCAATGCCCTAAGCGTTTGGGATCTGCACCCGTTCACTTATATGATACGTGCTAAAAATTACCCGAAAGCTACACCGTTTACCGATAAGGAACTAAAAGTTTGGCAAAAACTCTTTCATGGTATTTTCCGCATGGCGAAAGAACGGGGTATTGATACGTATTTGGTGCCCTTTAATATATTCTTCAGTCCCGAGTTTGCCAAAAACTACCCGGTGCATCGGCCAAACCTGGAGCACGATTTTTTTGTAGACGGCGATACTACCGAACTGGTTAAAAAATATACCCGCGAAAGTGTCACACAGGTATTGCAGGAATATCCGGAATTAACCGGCATTGGTTTTACCTTAGGCGAGGGGATGGGCGGCTTCACCTCGCAGGGGCGCGAGGATTGGATGAAGGACGTTTACATAGCCGGTATGAAAGCAGCCGGTCGCCCGGTGAAGTTGATACACCGCATACCCTTTTCAAGCACCACAGGCTCGCTAAGTACGCCTACCATCGAAACGGAAGTATTAACGCGAAAGGCCATTGAGGAAGAAGCCGATATGTCGTTTATTGAAGGCCCAATATGGGCCGATCTGAAATACAACTGGTCGCACGCGGCATCAACTACTAAACTGATAAAGGTACACGGCGGTAAATTGTACGATACCTATTTTAAACCGCTGCCTACCAAATACAAAGTAACGTGGACCGCCCGTAATGAAGATTTCTTTTGCCTGCGCTGGGGCGTGCCGCAGTTTGTGCGCGAACATATAGAGGTAAACACCCAGCCATATACAGGCGGATATTTTATAGGTTCTGAAACTTATATACCTGCTAAAGATTATTTTACCAATCCATCCATTAAAGTTAACTGGAAGTATGCTTTTGAGCGCCAATGGCTATATTATAAATTATGGGGGCGTTTGCTTTATGATCCCAACACGCCCGATAAAGTTTTTAATGATGAATTTATCCGCCGTTATGGCGATGCTGGTAAAAATTTATTGGAAGCATCATCCCTCGCCGGGAAAACGCCTTTACGTACCGCTTCTTTTTTTGACTTTACATCCGACCTTACCTTATACAGCGAAGGGATGATGGCGCAATTAGGCAGGGATAAAACGCTTAAATATATAGATGTCGACGACCAAATAAAACGCCCGGTACTTGATCCGGATGCATCGGTTTCCATTGCCGATTATGTAAAAGCAATAGCAGCAGGCGAACACATCGGCCCCAAAAAAACAACACCCCTTATGCTAGCCGATATGCTGGATAATGATTGTAACAAAGCGCTCGAATTGGTTAAAAATATTGATATCTCAAAAAATACAGCCCTGATGTTTGAAGTGGCCGATATTAAAACCTGGGCCAACTTAGGATTAAATCTTGCAGAAAAAATGCGTGGCGGTGTTGCCCTGCAAACCTATCGCGTAAAAGGTGGCGAGGCAAACAAGCAGGAAGCCGTTAAACATTTGGAAAAAGCGTTGGAGTACTGGAAAGTGGTGGTAAGCATAACCCGCCCCATCTATAATGATATGCCGCTTACCCATATGATGGACCAAAACGGTAAAAGCTGGAAAGAAAACTATTACGATAAATTTCATTGGGCGCAACTAACGCCACAGGTAGCTGCCGATATTGAGGTGGCTAAAAATGCAAAGGTTATGGGTAAATAATTATATTTAACCCGCCATGCATATCCTCATTGCCCCAAACGCCTTTAAAAATAGCCTGCCTGCGCAACAGGCCGCATTGGCTATTCAAAAAGGCTTGGCCGCGAGTGCATTACATTGCACAACAGAATGCTTCCCTATAGCCGATGGCGGCGATGGCACTGGCCATCTTATCCTGCAAAAATGTGATGGTACTGAAGTAAATGTAATCGTTAACGATCCGTTATGCAGAAAGATAAATGCCTCTTTTGGCTTAATTGATGACGGCAAAACCGCAGTTATAGAAATGGCTAATGCATCAGGATTACGATTGTTAAAGCCCGATGAGCTGAATCCCATGAAAGCCTCGTCATACGGAACAGGCCAAATGATAAAACACGCGTTGGATAAAGGGGTAACTAAAATTATCCTTGCCGTAGGCGGCTCAGCAACTGTTGATGGCGGCTGCGGTATTTTAAATGCTCTTGGAGTGCAGTTTTTTGATGCCGATGGAAACGCGTTACAACCCGATCCTGAAAGTTTGAACCAAATGGCTTCGGTAGATATCAGCAATTTAGATGCCCGTCTTGCTGCCTGTGAAATTATAATATTATGTGATGTAGATAACCGGTTATTGGGTAATAACGGAGCTGCTGCTATATTTGGCCCGCAAAAAGGTGCATCGGCCCAAAATGTAAAACAACTGGAAGCTTTCCTTTCCAAATTCAGCGGTATCACTCAACAACAATTGGGCAAAGACATTACTCAACTTAAATATGGTGGCGCTGCTGGCGGTGTTACAGCCGGATTATATGCTTTTTTAAATGCCACGTTGGTTAACGGTATTCAATATTTTTTGCAACTCACCCACTTTGAAGCATCTCTTCAAAAAAGTAACCTGGTAATTACCGGCGAAGGCAGCATAGACGAACAAACATTGCAGGGAAAGGGCCCATTTGGCGTAGCCGAATTAGCTAAACAATGCAATATTCCTGTTATTGGTTTAGCAGGTAAGGTACCTCTAAACGCCAATGCCGAATTAAGGAAATATTTTGATGTGTTATTAGCTATTAATAATGAACCTGGTGATCTGCAAACCGCTATGAAAAACACAGAAGATAACCTGGTGCGTACCGGCACTTTAATTGGCAATATGCTTTTGATGTAACACTCAGGTACTGCTTTTCCCCACTCATTGGAAAATAATTTCCCCTTATTGGGGTAATTTGTCACAAGTATGTTACAAATCATTATATTTGATCATAAACTTAAAATTATGGAAGCAATAGAGATAGCAGAAGTAATATTTATTATTCTGACTGCAATATCAATAGTTGTGGGCAAAAGAATAGCAGAAACAGTATACGGCCACTCATATGGCAATAAAACAGTTAAAATTTCCAAACAAATATCGCCAATCCGGCAAAGCTAACTGGCCATATCATCTTGTAACTGAATCAGTCTTGTAAGTATCGGCATTAAAATTGAATAGGTAATCGCAGATATATATCCAAAAGGTTAAAAAAGTAAAATAATTATGTCATTTTGTAACACAAATGTTACAAAATGTTATATTTGATAAACGATTAAAAAATAAAGTAATGAATGGATTAAATACCCCTGAAATAATCTTCATCATCGCTGCAATATTCCTGGCATTTGTTGGAAAAGAGCTTCCCGAATTTTTACAAAGCCTGGTTTTAAGCAAGAAACAGTTTCAACACAGAAGAGGCCAGGTACACAGGCCAATGGAACTGATCGATTATAACGATTTAGGGGATTTTGAATAAAGATTGCCTGCTATCTAAATACGCAACTATAAGATTTGTTTAAAAGTGTAAAATGTTGAAAACTTTTACATCGATTGGCTTTTGCCCTTCGTAACCAAATATTAAAAGTTAACGTAAAAAAGATATGCAGTTAATAATATTCTTTATCAAAATTAGTTTACAGGAATGCATTTAAACATAACCCCTAATATTTAACATGATGAACCTATCTGGTACCCCACAATCTTTACTCAGTATTATGGCTGCAGCTCCATTATTTTTCGGAAAAAAACTAATTACCCCTTTAAAAGGCATGGTTTTTAACAAAAAACAGTTGCTTAGCGAAAAAAACGAAAATAGTAAGCCCATTAAATTAGTCAGGTATGACGAGTTACAGGCTTACAGAAATTTGAATAGTCTTTTTTAAAATTAAAGATGCTTCAAATAAAAATCCCGGGCTATAACAGTCCGGGATTTTTTGTTTATAACTTAATGTGGCAATTAATGCACAAACGGATCTATCAGCGCAATGCTTCCATCAGCATTATGCGTAAGCTCTGTAACCTTCACATTGCGTAAATGGTTCCGGTTTGATAGTTCGGTATCATGGTAAAACAAATACCATTTTTTGTTAAATTCAATAATAGAGTGATGGGTTGTCCAGCCTTGCACGGGTTTTAAGAATACGCCCTGGTACACAAATTTACCCATCGGTTTATCACCAATAGCATAGCATAAATAATGCGTATCGCCGGTAGAGTAGGTAAAGTAATATTTGCCATTAAACTTATGCATGAACGATCCTTCAAAAAAGCGGCGGTCATGGTCTTTGGTCGATAATTCTACACCATTTTTATCTACCAATTGTACATCCTGCGGTTTGCCATCAAAATGCATCATGTCACTGCTTAGTTTAACTACTTTACAGCTTAGTGCAGGTGCGTTTGGCTGGCCGTTATCGGTTTTTGAGCCATTAGGGTCATATTTACCACTAATCCACTTTTGTAGTTGTCCACCCCATATACCGCCAAAGTACATATAAGCTTGTCCGTCGGTATCGGTAAACACAGCCGGGTCAATGCTGAAGCTACCTTTAATAGGCTCAGGTTGCGCCCTAAACGGACCAACCGGGCTTTTTGAAGTAGCAACACCTATCTGGAAAGCGTCTTCTTTGTTACGCACCGGGAAGTACAAAAAGTAGGTTCCGTTTTTAAAATCGGCATCGGGTGCCCACATTTGTTTGCTTGCCCATGGCACATCTTTTACATCAAGCGCCACACCATTATCGGTAACCTTACCGCCAATGCTATCCATTGATAGTACGTGGTAATCCCTCATAGCATACTCATCGCCATTATCATTATCGGCAATACCGGCATCAATATCATGCGATGGGTAAATGTAAATTTTACCGTTAAACACATGTGCCGATGGATCGGCAGTGTAAATACTTTTTATCAGTGGCTCTGAAAGATACTTTGGCTTTTTGCCCGAGTCGGCTTTAGCAGTATCAGCAGCCGCGGTTTTGCTGGTGTTGCCTCCGCATCCGGCTGTGCTTATAAGTGCCGCTAACGCGATGAAAGCAGGCAATGTCGATTTAAATTGGCGATACATTTTATAATTGGTTTAATGGTATAAATTATAGCTAAGGTAATCGATTGCAGGCTAAATAACAAACCTGTTTTTGTCTGGAATTATAGTTCGTATCAATAACTTCAAATACCCTCTTTCCGCCGTAGGCGAAGAGAGGGTCGACCAGCGTAGCGTAGTCGGGGTGAGTAATCGCTGTTGACATAGCTTAAAGATATATTCCCGCGGAATAATTTTAACCTGTTGCTTAGTTTATCATATTCAATATCAGATCCGTCATATCATACCGCGGAAAATCACCTGTATTATTTAATAAGATTATACAGCTATCATTATCTTCCTGCCTGGCAAACATGGTAAAAAAGCCAACATCAGTACCCGGATGATAGGTTATTACATGCTTATGCGACGCTTCAAAAGCATCCTTATCCGTCATCCACCCATAATCATACCAACCATTATAGTCTTTAAACTCAACGCGTGGTTTCAGCATTTCGTCTTTTTGTTGCTTTGGTAAAAGTTTATTGGCCAATAAGCCATCGTGGTACTTCATCATATCTGCTGCTGATGACGAAATAGAACCCGCGCCCGTATTATTCCCAGAATCATAAATATGTTCAGGTACTCCATCAGTGTACCCGATAGCCTTATGTGGATCGACACCTTTATACATACCCGAATAACTTTCCGTCATTTCCAAAGGCGTAAAAATGCGACCCTGCAACAGAGTGTTAAACGGCTTATTGGTAACTTCCTGCGCAATTAAGGCTAATACTAAAAAGCCTGAATTACTGTAATTAAAACTGGTTCCGCTTTTAAACTCAAGTGTATCACTGCAAAATTTGGTTACCAGGTCCTTTAGCGTGAACGATTGAGTTAATATGGCTGCTTTGGCAACGTCATCGTCTGTATAATTCGGAATGCCTGATTGATGTGTAAGCAATTGCTCAATAGTGACATCGCCATGTATATAATAGGGGATATAAGTTTTAATAGGTACGTGCAGATCAAGCTTGCCCTCACTAATTAACTGGTTAATAATAACCGACGTAAAAGTTTTAGCTGTCGACCCGATTCGATAAGTAGTTTGTTCATTAGCTGTCAACTTTTTCTCTTTATCAGCATAACCATAACTTTTACTCAGGATAACTTTTCCCTTGCTTTTTATTAATGCCGTCCCGTTAAACTGCCCGTTGGCGTGATAAAAGGTAAGCATCGAATCTATGCGCAGCGCCGGGTCTTTTGGGAGTTTCTTTTCTTTCTCTTCAAATTTCTCTTTTAAACGCGCAATATTATTAATGGCTTTTATCTGTTTAAATACGTCTTCCGTTTTAAAATCAGCCAGCATAATATTGTAATCTTTCCAAAATTCTTCCCCTTCGTTGGTGTCATGATCAATTAGTTTTTGGTTATCGCCCATTTTAGTATCAAAGGGAGTTGTCTGTGTAGTATCAACCTGCGTTACCAGGTAATTAAATTTAATATTGGCAGTAACCGCGTGATTGATCACTGCACTTTTTATACCCAATATGCTGGAACTTGTTACCCCGGCAAGCACATATTTATCACCAACTTTTTGATAAGTGATTTCATCTTCATCCTTTTTAACTTCCAAATGTGTATTCATCAGCTTCATCAGCATACGCTCCGCAAAATTGCCAATTTGTACATAAGCCATTCCCTCCGGGCTTGTAGCAATATCAAAAAGTAAAAAAGCATAAGTTTTGGTGTCAATTAAAACTTTACCTCTAAAGGTTACTTTTTTTATACCCGGTTTTTCGGTAAAGTCAATTTCATAAGCAGGGATACCTTTATAATCCACTATCCCCTTCACCTCAAAATTTTCATTTACAGATCCTACGCTGCCAAATACATCGCTGGTAGTAATGCGCCTTACAATATCATGATTAATAACCGATCCTGCTTTTTGCCCCACTTCCAGGTTGTGAAAATCGCGCTGGTTCTTTTCGTCGCGGACTTTTACCAGCTTCAGCATTTCTTCTCTTTTATCGCCATAGCCATAATTAAAAATATCAAACACCGCTTCTGATAATTGTAGCGGTATAGCCGCATCCTTTGTATACTCCCTGTAAAATCCGCGGATAACGTGTGGTTTATTGATATAATTATCAGGTATCCGCGCAATAGCCTTTTGAATTATCTTCATCGGGTCGCGGTACTCAATACTTACCGGTTTAAGCTGGATATTGCTTTTAGATAGAATTATAACTGCTTGTTGACCATTGCTAAAAGAAGATACAGCAACACGTTTATTAGCATACCCCATGCAACTCACCTGCAATGAATCACCGGCGCTTGCTGATGGCACAATAAAAACAAACTCGCCATTTTCATTGGTAACGGTACCAATTCCTTTTTTAGGGATGCCGATATTGGCGTAGCTAATCGTCAACCGGTCATCGGCATCAATAACCTTACCTTTTATAATTAAATTACCCTGGGCATATAATGTACCTGTTGATCCCAACGCCAAAAGCAGGCATAACAGCAATGCAAAATGAATTTTCATGAAGTTGATAATTGGATAAGCAGCAATATTTATCCGCAATAATATAAAAGATACCAGAGCTAACTTGTTATAAAAGTGTTAATTAACACTTTTTAACGTATCAACTCTTGCTTTTACCCGCTATCTCGGTAATAGCTTTTACCAGCTTATCCAAATTTGCAATGGTGGTATAAACATGTGGGGTAATACGCACGCAATGAATGTTCTCGTAATTAATGCCTACGGTATGTATTTTATATTGGGTAAACAGCGCGTTGTCTAACTCGCTTACAGTCATACCGTCAATGCTGACACCGCAAATAGCGCATGAATATTCCGATTTTAACGAAGTATGCAATTTAACTTTTGGAATATGCTGTACTTTTGATGCCCAGTAGTTTTTAAGGTAGCGGATACGCTCCTCCTTACGTTTGGTGCCAATAGCCAGTTGAAAGTTAATTGCTTCGCCAATTCCCTGTTCTATCGGGAAGCTGCGCGTTCCAATATTTTCAAACTTGCGTATATCGCCGCTGTGAGGGTTGTCATCACTTAATAACGGCCATACTTTTGAAATTTTCTCTTTCTTTATCCACATCATCCCGCTGCCAATAGGTGCCGATAAAAATTTGTGCAAACTGGTGCCAAAATAATCGCAATGCAGGTCTGGTATTTTAAAATCCAATAACCCAAAGGTATGCGCGCCATCGCAAATCACTTCAATGCCATGCTCATGCGCCATATCGGCTATTTTGCGCACAGGCATTATTTGCCCTACCCAGTTAATAATATGGGTAACGTGTATGATCTTTGTTTTCGGGGTTATCGCATCGCGGTAAGCTTTTACTATTACTTCATCATCCTCAATTGGAAATTCAAAGCTCAACTGTTTGTAAACAATCCCCTCACGAAGGGCCCGTTGCTTATAGGCACCCACCATGTGGGGGTAATCCTGTTTAGTACCAATTACTTCATCGCCCGCTTTTAAATCAAGACCGAATATAATAGTGTTTAGTGCCTCGGTGGCATTGCGGTCAACCGCAATTTCATCTGGCAATGCGCCTGCTAATAGGGCCAGCTTTTCGCGTAAAGGTTCGCGGCCCTGGTCTAATATCCGCCACATAAAATAGGACGGTCCCTGGTTTGATAACGCATTATATCGCTCAACCGCCTGCTGTACCACCAGCGGCGACGGCGAAACCCCGCCATTATTTAAAATGATAATATTAGAATCAACCGAATACGCACGCTGTATAACCGACCAATAATCTTCATCTTCGGCAATTTGTGCGTCTGTTAAATGCGCTACCTTTTGCCCTGCCTTTTTCCATTCTTCGGCATGTGCCAAATTAAACAAACTTGTTGCCGAAAAAGCACCCGTTAACGCGGCTGCCTGTTTCATGAAAGTGCGACGGTTATTTATCATTTTATTAGCTATGAATTGGTTGCCGGTAATCCTTTTGAGTATAAAGCTATTTTTCTATACAATTCATCCGGATTAAATGGCTTGCTTACATAATCATTCATTCCAACTACAAAAGCCTGGTCCTTAATATCCAGCATAGCTGATGCAGTTAAGGCAATAATAGGCAATTTTTTGTATTTTTCATCCGGCAATTCGCGTATGGCAACCGTTGTTTGGTAACCATCCATTACCGGCATTTGCAGATCCATTAATACCATAGCATACGTATTGGTTTGCACCAGCGTCAGCGCTATTTCCCCGTTTTCGGCTACATCTGCCTCAACATCCCATAGCTTCATGTATTGCTTTGCCAGCAATACGTTTATCAGGTTATCTTCAACAATTAAAATTTTAACCCCTTTTAAACTTTTAGTCTCTATTTTAAATTGATCGTTTGTGTTGTTGTTAAACACCGCCGAGCTATTCTTCAACTGCAGCGTAAAATAAAACGTCGACCCCTTGCCAATTTCGCTTTTTACCTTTACCTCGCTACCCATTAAATTAAGCAATCGTTTTGTAATGGTAAGGCCAAGACCAGTACCACCAAATTTGCGGGTAGTATTGGCTGCAGCCTGCGCAAAACTTTCAAATATATGCTGTTGCTTGTCTTCGTCAATTCCTATACCTGTATCTTCAACTTGAAAATCAATAAGTGTATGCTCTTTGGTTTTACTGTGTAACGATGCCGTAATGGTCACCTTACCCTTGTCAGTAAATTTAACCGCGTTGCTGATGAGGTTCGTTAATATCTGCCCCAAACGTACCGGGTCGCCTTTTACAGCATCGGGCAGATCCTGATCTATTAAAAGCTTTAGTTGTATATTTTTTTCATTAGCCTTTTGTAGTAATGCAAGCCGTATATTACCCACAAGGTCTTTAATACTGAAATCGGCTTCTTCAAATTCAATTTTACCGGCCTCTATTTTACTAAAATCTAAAATATCGTTTATCAGCACCAGCAGGTTCTCTGCCGAGAATTTCAACAGCTTTAAATATTCCAATTGTTCAGGCCGGGGATCCATCTGCAACAACAAATGCGTAAAGCCAATTACCGCGTTCATCGGTGTGCGTATCTCGTGGCTCATGGTCGATAAAAACTGCGACTTTGTTTGAGCGGCCCTTTCAGCAATATCTTTCGATACGATCAGTTGCATTTCCAACTCTTTGGCTTTTTCTATCTGGTGTTGCAAAAAACGGATAATATGTATCAGGTCGGTATCCGTATCTTCTAAATCCAGCAATTCTTCAGGTGAAAGTGAACGGATAGCTTTTTTTATTTCGGATATGGATTGCTGCTTTATAGCATTTTCGCGATGCAAGTAGGTATTTACTTCCTGGTATTCACGTTCGCTAATGGTAAAAGCATGTTCGGTTATTTTATTGGCCTTTTCAAAAGTATAGTACGAATTACTGATGCCGGCTAAAAATTCTGTCAGCTCTTCATCCTCTGCATACTTTTCGGGCAGCAACTTCTTTATCTGCCTGTTTAAGATACTATGATATTCCATAAATATTATAGTTCAGTAAATGTGGTAATGGTCATGGTTTGGTTATGCAGCTCGCATTGTACGCTACCGTTAAACGGCGAAATTTCGCCATACGAGTAAAAACCTGTTATGGCTGTATCATTACCCAATACGTCGCGGGCCGATTGTACTTCCTCGTCTATTCTATCCTGCAATACAAGCTTTCTGCCAACGCAGCTAATTAAAATGGCAAGATCTGGTTTGCCGCCTTTTATCGGGCTAAAAGCATTTTCCGCAGCGGTTGATGAAGCATCTATCAACTTATCAAAATTGGCTTTCATTAATCGTACGGTACTGCCTTCTGGCAAATTGCCCGCAAAGGTCATTGATTTATCTTCCTCGTTAACACTTAATATCGTTCTTACCAGGTTTTTGTCCGATCCGTTTATGCGGATGGAAAGCGGGAAAAGTAATGCCGAACCCGGCAATTCTTTCACATAATCGCCCAGGTATTGTTTGTATAGGTCAAGCGCGTTTTTATTGTCAATTTCATACAATACGTTCTTGTCCGATTTGGTAATTACGCGCTCGTGTCCAAACTCATCCCATCCACCAAATGATCCGTGACCTATCACGATATCTTTTCCGTAAAAACCTGTCGCAATAACATTTCCCTGAGTTGGATTTTCGTTTAAGCCGGTAAATGTTTTTTCAAACCGTGCGCCGTCGCCGGCCAGGCCGCCGGTAAGGCAAACATTGTTTTTATTGTCTTTATTAAAACCGTCAACCAGTTCGCTGCCGTTAATAAAAGTTCCGTCAGATATAATGAATATACAATTCAAATCATCACCTGCTAATTGTTTCATCAGGTAGTTGCCAGTTTCAAAACTATTAGCGTGATCTTTTATGTTGGTTTTTACGCATTTAACCGTTGTTTTCTCCAGTTCAATAGCGGTAACTGTTACGCTGTTGTCATAAACCGTATCGTTTATAATTTCGCCTGCGGTTGATGAGAAAACGATGTTTGCTGTTGGATAAGCTTTCTTTAAATGGGCAAATATCTCCGGTTCTACAACGCATTCAGAGGAAGAGAATACTAAAACCAATTGGCATGTTTCGGCTGTCAGGTCAGAAGGATAATCCTTCCATGTGCCGTTTCTAAACAAATGTTGTTTAATTTTCATGTTATAAATTAATAGGGGGTTTTTACTAAACAAAAATAAAGTGTAATAAACCTACATTTTATTTCCCCACTAATACGCTTTAAATGTAAAAATAGTTATCAAAATAATAAACCCGCTTAAGTCTTATGCTTAAACGGGTTTATTGTAAAAGTTAATGGCCTTGTTAATTCGTAATACTCGAATAAACCAGGTCCTCAAATTTTGCCTCCAAATCGCCATGCGTATTGGGTGTTTGTTGTATCATAAACAGGCAAACCAGGTGAGCTTTTGGGTCGGCCCAATAGGTGCTGCCATAATAGCCGCCCCAACCAAACGAACCTTCATTACGTGGGTTTTTATTGGCAGATTTTGCCGACGTAAGCTGAAACCCTAAACCAAAATTATCACTGCCGTTAAAAGTAAAATCAAGCTGGTTACTGGTCATTAATTGTACCGAACGTGGCGAGAGGATACGACGCATATTGTATATACCACCGTTCAACAGCATCTGCATAAAAACAGCATAATCAAAAGCGGTTGATGAAAGCCCCGCGCCGCCCGCAAAATATTTCTTGTTCATGAGGGGATAATCCGGGTCGATATTACGGAACGTATGGCTCCATTT
>Ga0206854_1132_pt2 | contig 13576 bp, 19 predicted proteins | sample Alteio_BWOrgCont_50_FD_152870 | JGI IMG/M metagenome (GOLD analysis project Ga0206854, IMG submission 152870) | Enriched cells from forest soil in Barre Woods Harvard Forest LTER site, Petersham, Massachusetts, United States -... | ecosystem: Environmental > Terrestrial > Soil > Temperate forest >...
CCTCCCCACGCCCCCTTTACTCGCCGGGAATCTGACAACTCTCAGCGGCGAGACCTATGTGGCTGTCGCACTAAAGCGAGTTGACCCCGACGGCCTCTTGATTATCCACAGAGACGGCGTGGCAAAGGTGTTGATCGCTGATTTGCCAGAGAACGTGCGTGCCAGATACTACGATGCGAAAACGGTTGCTGCGTTCCAAGCAGCGCAGGCGGCGCAAGCGGGACGGCAGGCCAAAGAGCGAGCAGCGGCAGCGGAACGACAAGCCAAAGAGCAAGCGGCGGCAGAGCAAAAGCAGGGTGATGAGAAGAAGAAAGAACAGGCTAAGGAGGCTGTAAAGATTCAGGGCAAGGTGATTCAAGTGGTTAAAGAGGGAATCATTTTGGAACGTGATGCGTGGGAGGGCGTGACCGATGGTCGCCCACGGCCTTTATTGGGAGGCTCCGACGCACCCATTTTTCTCAGGGGACATTCTCGGCAGGATGCAAAGGTCGATGGTGATTTGATTGATGTGGATGCTTTCCCGGATGGCATATTCTCCTACACCAACACGCTGGGAGCCGCACATAGGCTGAGGCAATATCAAGTTATCAAGACGTATCGTTGAGTCTGAGGGGGAGTGTTTTGCACACTGTGCAAATCTGAGATTCTTCAAGTAGCCTTTTGACTTAGCCGCGCTGCCGGGTAAGTTGGACGGGATGGATAACATTAACACCATCACCGATGACGAATTACGCGCGCTGGTCAAGGCGTGCGGCTGGCGTGAGGCTACGACAATGAAACAATGGCCGCATGAGTATGCAATTGTCGGTAAGACCGTGCCTGCCGCACTTTACAATGAGTTTCAACGGTTCGGCGCTCGCATCGTTACCGGGTATGTCCGTTACTTCTACTCGAAGGAATTGCATTACGTTGACCTCGATGGCTATTGCTACTGGCACATGAGCCTGAGCAAAAGCGGAGACTACGACCTTATCAACCGAGCGAAGCTGCCCAACATCGCCAGCCGGGTGCGCGGGCGCGCCCCCAACTTAGACGCACTCAGCCCGATTCGTGCCGTGCGCGCGGCATCGGGCGTCACCGAAGAGGAAGAGGAAGCCTCGAAGATGTGGCGATGAAGATTGCTATTCAAGCTGTGCGCTTCCGGCAGGGATGTTCTAGGCGATGATGCCCCGCCTTCCCGGTGCAGTGTCGTCTTATGGTAAGACTCTCGGGGAAGCCTCTCGAATTTGGGCCGCATTCGCGCAGATTTGCCCGCAGGCGTCTTTTTGTCACAGGATGCTGGCTCTGTGCCTCCGTTGTTCATGCGCAAGGTAGCGGCCTCCCTGTTGCCGAATGCGCGGAACCCGCTGAATGCCTGTTGGCGGAATTTTCGGTAGTCTGTCTCACCAATGGATGAGCAACGAAAGAACGCTTATCGGCAACTCCTTTACTCGGCTATGCTCGATATTCGGATTTGCTGTCCGTTCCATGGCGATCTCAGCGCCGATCCCGTCGTGTGGAGAAACCAGTATGTGCGCAGTCGCATCGCTGGAGCCATCGCGGACTGGCTTCACAACTTGGCGCACCAAGCATCGTGCGATTTCGCGGGGTTCACTGAGGAGGAGTTTTGGCAGGAGCACGCGGATTTTTGCCACCTCTTCTCTGACGGCTCTTTCGATGTTTATCGCAAGCGTTTCGATCAGTATTTGAGCGACGCTGCCGAGTCCTCGCAACTGGATACGGTGACGCGACTCCGGCCAGCAAACCGAAAATGGTGATTCAAGCCGTGCGCTCCGGTTAACGGATGGTCGAGCCAATGATGCCCGCCTTCTCGGCGCGATCGCTTGCTATGATGAGGATTTCCGGAGAAACGTTTAGAATATGGGCCGCATTCGCGCTGATTCGCCCGCAGGTGTGCTTTTGTTACAGAACGACCCTTCTTGTGCCCGCCTTGGTTTCTGCGCAAGTAGCGGCCTCCATGTAGTCGGACGCGGTGGTGTGTTATTTCATGCGGGGAACGATGAGGCGGGGGCGTTCTATCGGGCGGGATTCCGCTACGCCCGAAGCGAGAAGATTTGGGCCAGGCGAACTACTATCCTCCGGATTGCGTGGAGGATGAGGAGTCTGGAATGAGCCACGTGAGTGCATTTAGGACCCGCGACGGGTAATTTTAACGATTTTCGACGTTCGAATTTCCTGCACGCCCCATCCGCCCGGAATGGGGATCAATCGGAAGTCGAAATTGTCTGGGGCAATACCGCGTGCGAGGCTTAGTTCCGAAGCGATGCGAGCTGCGTTGGCACAAGTCCACTCATGCAACTCTTCGACAGCATGTAGGGTTTTGTTGACGCGAAACCGCACTAAGAATGGGGTGCCATCACCCATTATTCCAAATGCCGGGGGACTAATGATTCTGCCGCCTACATTCAACGACGTATTGATTTTGTTTTTTCTCAGTTTTCGCAATTCGCTGTCAGACGGATGGACGGTTACATCAATTGCAGTTTGGGCATGGCAGCGATTGAAAAGGGGGGGCCAATTGTCATTAACAATTTGCAGCAAGATTTGCCTAGTCCACGTGTCGGGATGCGATTGCCCGTGTGGGAGAATATGAATAAAGTAAGCGTCCTCTGGGTGGATCATAGCAAAGGCAACCTTGCCGGTTCGCATAAAAAAGGCGTCTGTTGGTGAACGCTTTTGAGTGCTCAAATGCAGATGGAAAATGTTCCATTCCGCGAGCAGTCCATCTGTGGGGTAGGCGTCCCGACAAAGCTTACTCTGATGGCCTCTGACATCGATGCCTTGTTCGATCTTGACGAGCAACTCGTCCAGACCTGCCCGCAGTATCGGAGGAAGATGGAGCCGTTCCGCATCGAAGCAGGGACTGCGATGGACTCGCCGGGGATCACTTTTGATGGTTTTGAAATCCACACAAAGAAGGTGTGTGAGGAGTTTTTCGTCGTCCCACCTGGGATCATGGGCAATGCCCTCCTTTCGCAGTGCCGACAAAACCACTTGCTTGAGGTCGAAACGAAAATCCATATGGGTGATGCAACAAGTAAATGGACCTTTGCGCTATGCGCAATGCTCCAAAATGGTGCCGGGGAGGCCGCTGACCCGCAGGATCAGAAGAGGCGCCGCGGTGAGCCGCTTTGCGGGGTTAGGCAGGCTGTTGGTAGCGCCCTAACTTGCGTTTTCTTCATCGCTCACCTTGTTTGGAACGAATTTGGGTTTGCGATTGTAGCCGAGACGCGGGTCGTTTGATTTGTTTTCCAGAATCAATCGAATTTCCATTGCGTTCACTTCGGAGGCGGATGCGTCCTTGGATTCCCAAAGAATTTGTTTCCGAATGGTGAAATCACGCAACTGCTCCGGTGTAAAATCGGCGGCGACACTTGCGCTGTTTGCACTCCCGAAATAACTGGCGCTCCCCGTCACGTCTTGACCGACGTAGATTTTGCCATTTGGAAATGTGATTTTGTAAATTACTTTCACGGCGCCCGCTCGTCACTTCGTTATCGTTTGACTTTCGGCCCGTCCGTCTTGAAGGGCTCAAAAAACGAATGATCGACCTCGTAAACGGTCTTCGGCTTCACCCCGAGTTCCAAGTCTTCAAAGATTTTCACTAGCTTTTCCCCATCCACCAACTCGATTGGAATCACACCATCTCGGGTAGCCTCGCGGATGGCCTCACTCGTGAATGCACCTGTAGTGATGATGATTCCCTTTTCTGCGCGCCCCATGACGGAATTTCGGAATTCGGCAACCTGCCCCCGTCCCACCGATCCACTGTAGCGCTTACACTGGAAAACTACTTTGATTGTGACGAACCGATTGACAAGCAGAATGCCGATTCCGTCGATTCCCTGGTCGTGCGATTTACCCGTCACCTCCACTTTTTCAAATCCTGACTCTCGCATCATCCTCATGCAAATTCGCTCAAATCCACTCGGCGTGAGGGCAAGCAACACCTCAAGCAAGTCATCACCTGCTGTTTCTTGAATCGCTGGCGCGGCTTCATCGACCTCTTCACTCTCCGGTGCTTCCTCTGTTTTTTTACCGTTCTTCTTTGTTTTGCGCTCCCGGTAAATTGCCGCCCATTTCCGGTAAATGGCGAGGCTCGCTTCATGGGTTAAAATCGTCGCCTTTCCCGTTGGGGTCAGCGCCCAGACGCCACGTTTCGACGAATCGACCAACCCCTCCCACGCCAAATACTGCTTCGCCCATGCCACTTTGTTATCGAAGTGGCGCACATTATTTTTTTGCACTCGTGTCCGTTCTTCTTCGGAAACCTCAAACTTTCTCCCGATCCAGTCGATCGCTTCAGACGAAGTAGCTGAGTCTCCCAAGGCGCGAAGGCAATCGAGAACGCGTGGCATCCAGAGGACGAATTTCGGGCCGCTCGAAGTTGGTTTTCGTGCCATCCTCACGTTCAACGCCAACGCACAAGATCCCGCAAGTTGAAAGTGCGGCTCACGGTTCTCGATGGTAGCGAAAAGCGAGGCACAAGTAACGCGTTGCCTTGCCCAGCGCAATCGTCCGCCACTCTCTACCGAAAGTGGGGACGAAGGAAGGGACGGGATCGTCGGAGCCGTGCTGCTTTGCACGCGCTTCCAATCTCCCTACCCTGCCCCGATATTCGCCTGCAAATCCGTTAGGGGCGGATCGTCGGTGCGGAGAAAAGCCCTTCTCAATCGGTGCCGATGGGCTTCACTTCACCGCGAGTGCCGTCGCGAAATCCTTGATGTGAACAAAGTGGGAACAATTGTGAATAAATTCGGGCAGCCTCGTCTCCACGAGCGAGGAGAACGCCATCTGCATTGTGAACAACGCATCAACAACGAAAAATAAGAATCTGATTGTTTTCAGGTCGGCTCGCCACGTAAATCGTGCCCCCATGAAACGCCCCATCCCCCAAGGTTTGCTTGTTGCGGTCGAAGGTATTGACGGTGCCGGGAAAAGCTCCATCGCTACAGTAATTGCACAATGGTGTGGCGAGCGCGGATTGGGATGCACCATCTCAAAAGAGCCGACCGGGTTGAAGTGGGGAAACGAACTGAGGCAGTCGGCCCACGCAGGGCGGCTGTCAGTGGAGCAAGAATTGGAGCTTTTTGAGAGCGACCGAAAAGATCATGTGGAGAGAAGCATTAAGCCCTCGCTCCGAGAGGGAAACATAGTGATTCTCGACCGCTACTATTGGTCAAATGCGGCATACCAGGGAAGCCGGGGCGTGGATTACCACAAAATTATCGAATCGAACGAGAAATTCGCGCCCAGGCCCGATTTGGTCCTTCTGCTTGATTTGGACGTCGACGCTGGGCTTGAGCGCATACGGTCGCGTGGCGATCAGCCAAACTCTTTTGAGGCTAAGAACGCACTTCGTCGTGCGAGGCAGATTTTTCAACAACTGGCTGAAAGTTCCACCAATGCCGTGATCATCGACAGCGGCAGACATTTCAAAGACACCTCAAACGATGCGCTGATTGCATTTCAAAAAGCGGCAATGACCAAAATTGCCACAGTCGGCAGGCTGCATCCTGAGATGATCAATCTTGTTTTGACGTTCTTTGGAGGCGAACCGCTTGAGGGTCAATTCCCTGAAGGAACACCGGAAATGAACGCACTTTTGGCGGACGCAAAACGCGCTTGCAGATATTGATTTCATTGGCTTTCGCGGTCGCTGAGGGCGACATTTTGCGATTGTTCTAGTTCGGGCAGCAGGCTCGAATCGGATATGCAGCAAATAATTCGTCACACTTTCTACGTCGTTCTCACAATCTTCTCGCTGTCTGCGCTGTTGTGCTTTGCCGGGCTTGGTTACACTTGGTTTTATCTCTCTGCGCCTGCCATTGAAAAGCCTTCGGAGCCGCCAAAAGCCGCTGGCGAAAAAAAACCCGAGAACGACAAAGTTGACGCCACAAAGGCGAGAGAGCTTCCGTTTCTTGGGCTCTTTGTAACGAGTATCATTATTGAAGCCGCTGGGGTCGTTTTTCTCTTTTTGAAAACTGGCCTGAAGTATTTGCCACAAGTCACGATTAATAAATCTGAGAGCGAAACTTTCGATTTCATGTGCAACTTATTGACGCTGGGCACAACTGTGACGATCGTAACCAACCGAGCATCTTTGCTCACTCGATCGGAAAAGTTCCGAAATGCTGTAACAAAAAGTGCTGAATCCGGGATTAGGTTGGAGTTTATTACGCCGACGGCGATCGCTGATGAGGTGCGATTACCACTTGAGCAAGCGGGCGTGAGCTTTCTTGTTACTGGCGAACTCAATCCCCCCGAGGCACGCTTCACTCTCATCAACGCCGACCGTGCAGGGGGAGAGACGCTTGCAATCGCACGAGGGACCCACCCTGCTCACGAAATCACGGTATTCGATGCCAGTTCAGGCCCGCAAATGATTGCGATGGCCAAGGACATTGTTCGAAAATCCAAAGCACTCGCTCATGCCGCATAGGTGGAGTTCAGCTGCCCAGATCAGGCGCGAGCAAATCGAGTCCGGACGCGACGTAACTTTCAACCGGGTTTTTTTACCTTACTACACTTCCGCTGTGAACAACTTGGGCTGCCGTTCTCTTTTGGAGGTCGGATGTGGCACGGGGCATCTTTCCAAGCATCTGAGCCAATTAATCCCCGTCGTTCATGCGATTGAGCCATCGCCTGGGATGCACGAAGTTTCTACCGCCGTTCTTCTAGAAACAGGAGTGGAACTTGTGAAATGCAAACTCGAAGACTTTAATGGAGATCGAAAGTTTGATTGCGTCCTTTCTCATTTGTGCGGCCATGTTGTTGCGCATCTGGATTCTTTCTTGAGAGATTGTTCAAAGTGGCTCGCAGATGGTGGCACGTTCATTTTTTCGCTTCCCCACCCTTGTTTCTGGAACGATTACCAACCGTATTTCGACCCAAAGGAATTCGACTATGCGAGCGAATGCTTCACATCTGCTACTCTCACGATTTCCAAAGCTCGCGACGAAAAGATGACAGGGCTTCCTTTTCACCACCGTCCAATAGGGCGTTACGTTGAATCGATTGTCGCAGCGAGACTTGTGATTCGGCGATTTGACGAGATATTTCCGCCAGCGGGCATTCAAGCACTCTACCCAGCGCCTTGGAAGCGCCCCCACTTTTGTGTGTTTCATGTTACTTTGACCTGAGGCGTAACGTGGCGGCGCGAGCAACTGCGGATTGTTCGCATTTCTTTCGGACATTTTCGGACAGTGAAACCGCGCAAAGCTGCGCGATTCTGCAAGAAGCGCCAAATGACCAATGCGCGATTAAGCCCCTGAATAGTGCGAGCTTGCGCAGTTTTTGCGCAGCTTTACGAGGGTTTGAAACCGGGTTCGAATCCCGTTAGGGTCGCTTTTTTCTTAAGTGACTAATTTACAGTGAGTTACGAATTTCAATGGATGCAGACCGGGCGATCGCATAACATAAATGCATAATAAATCTCCCCATATTCGACGAAATTCTCTGGCGTCCAATGATGTCGGACCGAGTTTTGGTCAGATGAATTAGCCCACGGCCATTTCATCCAGAATTGCGCCTTCTTCAAACTCGGGCGGCGGGAAGAAGCGGCCCAGCATTACGCGTCCTACGAAGGGATGAGCGGCTCCGACGGCATCGGCCGCCGAAAGCTCGTGGATCTGGCGACAGAGGACGAGGGCTTTTGAAGACGATGGCGCGGCGTCATCCTCCACCGCCGGCATTTTGCGGGGCAGCGCGCTTCGGAGTTGCGGGCTTGGTGGGTTTTGTGTTGAGTCGGACATGCCAAGTCCGAGGCGTCGCGTCCACACCTCCACGGTAAAACAATTCTCCCGACCGCCGATGGAGCGGATGATGCGACTCCACGAGAAGCTGAAGGCCGGGGCCTTCCCAAACTGTCGCAAGCTCGCCGATGAGCTGGAGGTTTCCACCAAGACCATCCAGCGCGACATCGACTTCATGCGGGATCGGCTCAATCTGCCGATCGAGTACGACCAGCTCCATTTCGGTTTCGTCTATACTGAGCCGGTCACCAACTTCCCCACGATCGAGGTCTCGGAAGGCGAAGTCGTGGCACTTTTCGTCGCCCAGAAGGCATTGGAACAGTACAAAGGCACACCTTTCGAGAAGTCCCTCCGGACGGCCTTTGAAAAAATCACCAACGGCCTCCAAGACCGGATCGGGTTTCACTGGGGCGAAGTGGATTCGGCGATTTCGTTTCGCGGGCTGGGCATCAGTGTCGCGGATCTCGAAATGTTCGAGACCGTCAGCCGGGCCGTCCTTGAATCACACGAGGTCACCTTCGAATACAAGAAGCTCGGCGGCGCCCGGCACGAGGCACGACGGGTTCAGCCCTACCATCTTGGTTGTATCGAGAACCAGTGGTATGTCTTTGGTTTCGATCTCACCCGGCAGCAACTGCGCACATTTGCGCTACCCCGGATGCGCCAGATGCGGGACACGCGTGCGGGCTTTCGACGCCCCGCCGATTTTTCCATCTCCAGGCATCTGAGTGACAGCTTCGGCGTCTTTACTGGGAAAGGCCGGCACCGGGTCCGGATTCGGTTTGATGCGTTTGCAGCCCGGCTCGTCGCCGAGCGGCAGTGGCACCCGACGCAGACACTCAAGCCACTGCCGGCCGCGGAGATCGAGCTAACGATGGCCCTTGGAGGGCTGGAGGAAATCGAGCGCTGGGTGTTAAGCTGGGGTTCCCATGCCCGTGTAGTCGAACCCGCGGAATTGCGGCAGCGCATTCGCCAGGCAGCCGCGGCAGTTCTCGCGGCGGACTGATCACCGGCCTTTGTTGACGCTCGTCATGGGCGGAAAATAATTTGGGGATAGGACCGCCAATGTCCGTCCCGGCGGGGCAATCTCCTCGCATGAACAGCCACCTGACCGAACTCGCTTTCATCCTCGACCGCTCCGGCTCCATGCAATCCATGGCCGCCGACGCCATCGAGGGTTTCAACTTTTTCCTTCGTGAACAACAACACGCCCCAGGCCACGCCCGGTTGACCCTCGTCCTTTTTGACGACGAATACCTCGTTCCCGTCCAATCGATCCCCGTCGAGGAAGTCATCCCGCTCGATCACACCACCTACGTCCCGCGCAACAGCACCGCCCTGCTCGACGCCCTCGGCCGCACCATCGACGAACTCGGCGCCCGCCTCGCCGCGCTGCCCGCCGCGGCCCGCCCCGGCAAAGTCATTGTCACCATTCTGACCGACGGACTCGAAAACGTTTCCGTCCACGAAACCTGGCGCACCGTCTCCCAGCGCATTCGCCATCAGATCGAAAAGTATGCGTGGGAGTTCCTCTTCCTCGGGGCGAACCAGGACGCCATCGCCCCCGCCGCGCGACTCCACATCGCCGCGGCCAATGCCGCCACCTACCAACCCGACGGCGTCGGCATCCGATCGACGACCCGCGGCATCTCCCGCAAAAGCAGCGGCCTGCGCGCCCGCGCTGCCGGCGTCGCCACCCCCGAGGAAGAGCAAGCTGCCGCCGCTCCCATGCAGGAACTTGTCCAGGACGAGGACCGCAAAGGCCGTGAACAATCGTGAGCCTCCTGCCTTGCAAAACGCCGGCAACTCGCCAGAATCCCACCCGGAATCACCCTGGAGCATGAGCGGCACCCTACATCGCGAGGATCAGGAATCGGACAGTGACCTGCCACTCCTGGACCATGGGTGGTGCCGCGGGATCCGGCAGCTTTCAACGAAAGCGAATATTGCTCGAAGAGGGGTCGTGCATGTGGATGCCAGGGTCTTGAAGATCGGCGAGGATCCTCTGCGCGGTGGGCCAATTCCCTTCCGCCTTGCCCACCTCGAAACTCTGCTGCGCGCCGCCGACATGCGCGCCTCAGCCGCCGCAGCAGCAGCGGCAACCCAGCCATGAACGCCCGCCACTCAGCGAAAGCGAATATTGGCCGGCGACGGGTCGAGCATGTAGATGTGCAACTCTTCCAATTCGGCGAGTATCGCCTGTGCCTTCGCCCAATCCTCGCCGAATTCGCTCGCCCACTTGGCCGTCCGCTCTTCCCAAATTTCCTCGGAAAACGACGGGGGCCAGTCGAGCCACGCACCGGCAAAATCGAGCACGAAGGGCGGCGAAACCAGGGTAATCTTCAGAACCATCAACTCGTCATCCCAGCCGAGAAGCTGCGGAACATCGAACCCCAGAATTTCTGTAATCCCCAGTTCCTGCAGGCGCTGATAGATCGAAAGCTCCCGCAAATAAACCTCGCGGGAAAAGAAGGCTTTGATCGCGGCGGTACCGAGTTCCGTATTGCCTGCGACGAAGAAAACGATACCGTGAATTCCCGAACCGGGCGACGCGATCAACTCCAGTTGGTTCCGAGCCGCGTAGGCGTTCAAATTTGCAATGGCTTCCTCATCCATACTCGCTTCTTCCGGTCACATCAGACGTTCCGCCGACGTGGAGATCGAGCTTCTTCTCGAAGGTTTATCCCTGCGCGTCGGGCAACTCGGACCGGATTTTCTATTTCTGAAGACGCCGCTCGACCATCCGCCGGCCGAGGGGACTCTGGTCGTCCGCGTAGACGGTGCCGAGCGGCGGTGGTCAGTGCGTCTGCCGGAAGGCAGTTCATCAGCGACGCGACGGGTCATGATTACGAAATAGTAGGTGTGTATTGCTTCAATGGGGCCGCGGTCTTTCGACCGCGGAGAGATCGGCATTCGGACGCCGACAGATCGCGTCGCTGCCCATGCTTCAACGGAGCCGCGGTCTTTCGACCGCGGAGAGACGTACTTCGTGTCATTGGACTCGAAGCATCGCAGGTCACTCTATCGCGGCGATTTTCCGCATTGATAGTCCTCCATGACAGCAAGTGCAGAGGTCGTTCGGCCACAACGGATCCTTCGGGTTCCTACCGCGTTCAGTGCCATGGCTGACCCCGCCACCATTCCCATCCTCGTCCTGCGCGGCCGGCCGGTGCTCATCGATGCCGATCTGGCCCGCCTCTACGGCGTCCCGACCCGCGCTCTCAATCAAGCCGTTCGCCGCAACGCCACCCGCTTCCCCGAGGACTTCCTTTTTCAACTCACCGAAGGCGAGAAAGCCGAGGTGATCACAAATTGTGATCACCTCCAAAACCTCAAATTCTCGAAAGCATTGCCGCACGCCTTCACTGAGCACGGGGCGCTGATGGCGGCGAACGTCCTCAACAGCGTAGAGGCCGTGAAAATGAGCGTCTTCATCATCCGCGCTTTCATCAAGCAACGCGAAGCCCTCTCAGTCAACGCCACCGTCCTCAAGCGCCTCGCCGAGATCGACAAAACCCTGCTCCTCCACGACTCCGCCCTGCGCGACCTCTACGAAAAACTCCTCCCACTGCTGCAACTCCCGCCCGACCCACCTCGTCGCCGCATCGGGTTTGGAAGCCAGGAAAGCTGAGCCTCAATTCGATTCGTTTTCAATCCGACTAACCACCCAACAACCTGCCCTTGAACTACGCAACACTCCACAAAGCCGTCAGTGGCAATGCCGCTGCATTTCGTTCCCGCACCAAACTCCAGCCCGCTGGCGGAGAGGGTGATAAGGTCTTTCCGCCAACTTATGCCGGGGCCGTTTATGCCAAGGAAGAGCGGCAGATTGAGGGCAAAAAAGTACCCTGCGTATTGCTCGATTCCGTTCAGGCTCAGGCGAACCGATTGGAAGAGGCGCTGCAGCGGGCCTTCGATGTTGGCACCCTCAAGAACATCCCAGTCCTGAATGTGGATTTTACTGGCCTCGGATTGCTCGATGAAATCGGGCGCGTAAGTAGCTTGGAAGCACCGCATCGGATTGCGGACGCAATCTTGCGAGATAGCCTTCATAACGGGCAGCCATTCCGAAAAAGCGAACTTGGGAAATCGCTGGATCAAGCCAGCCTGCAAAACGCGACTCCCCTTTACAAACTGTGCCCGACCGCGCTTGTTTTCGGGCTGTGGGATTCGACCGGACCGAAAGGTGGACTCGGCGCGAAATTTCAACGCGCCCTAGTCTCGGAAATTATCGGTGTGAACGCCGAGATTGGCGTGAAGACGAGCAGCCGGATCGATCCTCTCGCCATCTTTCGAGACGCCGGGCCAATTTTTCGAACCAACCCAGAACTTCTCGAGAAAGATCCGTCTTTGGCAGCCTGGACAACGGATGTCGGGCAGTCGCTGAAGGATGCGGCAGGTCGACCAATAGCATTTGCAAGGAACAAAGATAAGAAGGACGTACCAATCACTGACCTTGTAAAGTTTCCAGACCAGGCGAAGCCCTCGATCATCAACCATGGCAACGTCACGCCGGACGTGGTGCGCAACGAGGACAAATCGATTGCCGGCGGCGGAGCGACGCTGGACTACGCCGAGCAAACTCTCGTTCTCTCATTGCCGGCGTTGCGCAAGCTGCGCTTTCCCGTGGAGGGCAAAACGACGCCCGAGCGTGACGCCGCGGCACGAACAGTTCTCGCCGCTCTGGCCCTCACAGCGGCGACTCTCGCCGCAGAGAGCGGATTTGATCTTCGTTCTCGCTGTCTGCTCTGGCCGACGGACGTGATGAAGTGGGAGTTGTTGGAAACCCCAGGGCAACCTCCGGCGACATTCACCCTGACTGCGCAAGATGCGATCAAGATGCTGGAACAAGCGGTCGCGGCGGCGGAAAAACTTGGGCTCGTCTGGCAAAAGGAACCGGTGAAGCTCACGCCTTCGCCGAATCTCGTCGCTCTGCTCAAGCGGTCGCAGGACATTGCGGCCAAGACGCCAGCGGACGCCACCGCGGAATAAAATCGAAAGTCTAGCATGTTTGCCCTCGGAATTGATTTCATCACCGGAGTCGCGGTGATGACCGACGCAGCCAGCAGGGAAAAGGCGGAATGGCCTCCCCACCCCGCGCGCGTCTTCATGGCGCTGGTCGCGGCGCACTACGAAACGAAACCCTTGCCGGAAGACGGCGCTGCGGCGGAGCAGGCGTGGGCTCGGGAACGCGATGCGCTCGAATGGTTGGAAGTCTAGGGAGCACCGCAGATGCGCTGGCCTGACGCATCGCCCCGCGATGTGGTGAAGGTGTATGTGCCGGTGAATGACGCCGGGGTACCTCCGAAGCCCGCACGGGTCAAGGAATCCGAGATGCGCGGAGCGCTCGGTGTGATGCCGGATCAGCGCAGCCGTCAGGAGCGGACGTTTCCCGCTTTATCGATTGCGGGGGAAGGTCCGGGGCGTCACGTCCATCTCCGCTGGCCCGAGTCGGAGCCGCCGCCGGAAATTCTCGCCGCACTCGTCGGGCTCACACGGAAGGTAACTCGCATCGGCCACTCGTCATCGCTCGCGCTTGTCTGGGTTTCCAATGCTGAGGATGCGCTTGCGCCGACTCACGAACCGAATGCGAAAGCGGCCCGGACGCACCGCGGCGTGCAGCTTCGCATTCCCGCGCCCGGATTTCTCGCCGATCTTGACCAGTGCTTCAACGCCGGCGAAATCGATGCTTTCGTCGAATTGACGGAAGCGATCGCGGCCCGAAAGGGAAAGGCCAAGGAGCAAGCCAAGGCCGCCTTCGAAGAGCGCTTCGGAACGGCATGGAACAGAAGCGCCAGCGCTCCCGTGCGCTTGCGACCGTC
>Ga0206854_1201_pt1 | contig 13564 bp, 16 predicted proteins | sample Alteio_BWOrgCont_50_FD_152870 | JGI IMG/M metagenome (GOLD analysis project Ga0206854, IMG submission 152870) | Enriched cells from forest soil in Barre Woods Harvard Forest LTER site, Petersham, Massachusetts, United States -... | ecosystem: Environmental > Terrestrial > Soil > Temperate forest >...
GAACTGCTGGCCCGGTTCCAAAGTATTCTCGGGATCACGCGCAATGAAGGAACAGCTCTCAAGACGGCCGATGAAGTGGAGGGATTGTTGATCGAGGAGATGCGGCGTCTGGGCCATGCAGGCATGAGCCAATGGGCCGTGCGGGCGGAGGAGCGTGTGAGCCAGGAACTCAAAAGCCAGGAACCGCAGGTGCGCAGCCGTAAAAAAAAACGCTGAAGTGGTGGTGTGTGTTTGGATTGGTGGAGGTGCGGGAGCGGATTTGGTGTACGGACGCCAAAAGCTATCTGCGTCTTTTGCCGGAGCGGCTGGGAGTATCTCCCCGTGGGCGTTCGCGCCGGCTGGATCGTGTGCTGACGGACTTTGGCTGCGAGCACTCCTTTGTCCGGGCGGCGCAAAGTGTCCGGGAGCATTATGGCTTTGAGCTGGGAGCCAGTGCGGTGCGCGCGTCCACCTTGGAACACGCCCAAAGGGCGCGGGTGCAGTTGCAGGCTGGCTATCGGGAGTCGTTCCGGGCGCTGCCAACGGAGGGTGCGCCGCAGGTGATTGCCCAGACGGACGGAACGATGATCTGCACCGTGGTGGCGGGAAGAAGGAACGGCAAACGTCCCCGGGAATGGAAGGAGATGCGCTTGGTGGCAGCCCAGGCACAGACGAGCGCCACCACCGTGTATGCAGCCACCTTTGGGAGTGTGGAAGAGGTCGGACGTCGCTGGGGGCATTGCGCGCGAGACGCCGGTTGGGGGCTCAATAGTCAGATTCATGCGGTGGGTGATGGGGCCGACTGGATCAGGCTCCAGAGCAAAGAGGTGTTCCGGGGACAGGGAACCTTCTTGTGCGATTTTTATCATGTCAGCGAATACTTGGGCGCGGCGGCCATCACCTGTGCCCCAAACCGCGCCAACCCTTGGCGCAGAACCCAACAGAAAAGACTACGGCGGGGAGCACTCCCTTTGGTGATGGCAGCGTTGGCGCAACATTTGGAGCCAGCAGGAACACCTGAAGAGGAAGCCCCGGTGCAGAACGGCTATCGTTACCTGACCAATCGAACCGACTGCCTGGATTACCCGCGTGCGATTGCTCTGGGCCTGCCCATTGGTTCGGGCATGATCGAGTCCGGACACCGCCATGTGCTCCACGCCAGACTCAAAAAGTCCGGCGCCGCATGGTTGCCGGATACCGCTGACCAAATCGCTCATCTCCGCGTTCTCAGAGCCAATCGCCAGTGGCAATCACTATGGAACTAAAACCTCACCCACTTCCAATCACACCCGCTCCCATTCCCCCTCGCACAATCGCATTGACAACACGATAAACAGATTCAGAGTCACACGAAGGCGACAACTTTGAACCATAATCATGCTGCGGACTCATCCTCCCCGGCAAGACTCGGCACCTTATGAAAAATCTCGTCATCCCAATCCTGCTCGCCGCCGCCGTCATATTCGGCGCCATTTCATTCCTCCAAACCCGCAAGGCCGCCCAGGCGCAAGCGAGAGCCGACGCCTTGCTCCGGCAAGTCATCAATATGCAGTCCGCCCTCGATCAACAAAAAAGCCAAACGGCGCGTCTGAGCGATCAATTGGAGGAAATGCGCGCCGCGTCCGAGGCGACCATTCGTGAAGCGGTCAAAGTCAGGCAGAGCCTCCAGGAGACTCTGACTAATCAGGCGCACAACGCGACCGCCAGGGCGTCAGGTCGCACGAACTCCAATCCCTTCGCTGAAATGTTCAAGAACCCGGCCATGAAGGAGATGATCAAGAACCAGCAGAAAACCGCCATGGGCGCCATGATTGACAAAAATTACGCCCGGCTCTTCTCTGACCTCCACCTCACACCGGACCAATCAGCCGCGCTCAAGGACCTCATTCTCAACAAGCAACTGGGCGCTGCCGATCTCGGCATGTCCATGTTCACCGACGATCAGGACCCCACGAACCGCGCGGCGCTCGGCCAGCAAATCAAAGCCGCCAACGACGCCGCCGATGCGCAGATCAAGGACTTTCTCGGCGACGACAATTTCACGCAGTACCAGAGCTACGAGAAGTCCCTGGGCGAGCGCATGGCGGTCAGCGGTCTCCAGGATCAGTTGGCCGGCGGTTCCACTGCGCTGACGGACGACCAGCAACAACAGTTGATTCAGGCGATGACACAGGAACGCCAGAACTTCAAGTTCACCACGGATCTTTCCGACAAATCAAAGTTCACCGGCGATTTCTCCTCCATGTTCACAGACGACAAGATTGACACTTACTTCCAGGAATCCAGCCAGCTCAACCAGCAGTACCTCACGGCGGCGCAGCAAATCCTGTCGCCCGATCAGCTCGCCGCATTTGACAAGTATCTCCAGAACCAGCAAACGATGCAAAAAGCCGGAATGCAGATGGCCGCCAAGATGTTCGCCCCCGCAAAACCCGCCGGGGAGTGATGCCACCTGCGATCGCAGCATCCAGGTAGGGTCATCGCGCTGCGATGACCACCCAAGAAGCTGCCCACACCGCTCAGGCGGAGCGCAGCTGTGTGCCGTTTACCAGCCGCAGCGCTGCCGTCGAACCCCGAACCATCCGCGGCGTTGGAACGCGAACGAACGCAAAATGGTAACCAACGTTTTCTTGGTTTTGTCGGCGAGGATGCTAACATCGGGACTCCATGTTCTCGCTATTCAAAAAACGTCAAGCCTCCCCATCGGGGCTGACTTTTAAGTCTCGTTGCGAACAGTTCTGGCTTTGGTATGCAGAGGTCGCTCCACGGTTCTACCAGACGATTGAGAAGGGAAAGTGTCCCGACCTTGCGCCCGAAGTCAGTGCGAAAGTGGACGAACTGTTGTCTGGCCTAGCCTGGGTATTCGGGCCGGGCGAAGGAGGCGCGGGTGAGTCCTTCACCATTTCCGGCGAAGGTGTTCTGCACCGCCAGTTGCTGGCGCTTTATTGTGTGGGTCGGGCTCCAAAGCTGGATGGGTGGACGTTTTACCCGTCGCGGCAGCCAGGATCGATTGAAGGAATTCGGATGGATATCGGTGGACATGGGTTTAACCCGATGGAATTTTGGATCACTCCAAGGATTGATAGTCAGGCGGAGAAGGTGGACATCACGGTATGGCACCCTCTGTTCAAGCATTTGGGCGAAAAGGAGCGCATGAGCCCGCTTTTCCTTTTCCTGGATGAAGTTCTGGGTGAGTTCGGAACCGGGCAATGGATCGGGGAGATCAGCCTCAATGACGGACGGTTGCCAGATGCGATTCCGCTCAAGGAACTCCGCGAATTCATAAAAAAAGTCGAGAGCGACACTGGTTGGAAAAAGTTGCCTCCGGGCGAAGCGGCGGTGCTTTATGAACCCAAACAACCCCACGATCGCTTCCCGCGCGGTGATGTCGTCGTCGGCACCACAATGCACCTGAATCTCATACGCGAATATCTGCGCGCTGAAGGCAGGATGGAAGACCCCCTGAAAGGAACTGGGGCGGAATACGTGTTCGTCTCGTTCGACGCCCAAATACTGCCACCAGGAGAGCAAAGTCGCGCGCGCGGAGCGATTGAAGATTCTTTGAACCGGGCTTTGCGCGAGGCTGAGAGTGGCCGCCATCTGGGAGGAGCGTTTGGCACCAGCTTCGCCTACATTGATCTGCTCCTGTTCGACGGAGCGAACAGCCTCGAAATCGTGCAGCGCGTTCTTCGCGAGCACGGTTTGCCAGCGGGTACGACGATCAATTTTTTTGCCGAGATGAAGAATGACCGACGAATTGTGCTTTGAAGGTTCTTTAGCGTCAATGAACCCTCCCCAAACCCGCCGCCAATTCATCCGCGACACCGCCGCCACACTGGCAGCCACGGCCTGCCTCACGTCCCCTGCCCTCCTTGCCGCTGACGCCGCGCTCAATCCCGATAAGAACTCCACCGTCCCCGCCACCCGTCTGGCGCGCCTGGCCACCGGCGCGAATGTCACCCTGTGGTTCCGCTATCCCCGATCGGAAACCGCCGACCACTTCGCCAATTACATCCCTGATTCCGAAGCCGCCTTCATGTCGCACATCGGACTGAAACACGTCCGCCTTTGCGTCGCGCCCAAGATCATCATGGACCCCGCCACCGGCGCGATTCGCGACGAGAATGCCAAATACGTCGAGGCCGCCATCGAACGCTTTCATCGCGCTGGCTTGCTCGTCGTCGTGGACGTTCACAATGAGGATCGCGCCGTCGAGATTGACCTCGCCTGGCAAAACGCCTTTGTCCGGTTCTGGGAAGCTTTTGCCGCGCGCCTGTCCAGCCGTGATCCGGAGCTGACCATCTTGGAGATCATCAACGAACCCGTGTTCAGGGATCGCCGGGCCGAATGGGACGCCCTGAACATCCGTCTCGCCGCCGCGATCCGCAAAAACGCGCCCGGGCACACCATCATTACTTCCGGCGCCGACTGGGGCGGCATCGAGGGCCTGCAAAAGCTGAAACCGCTCGCCGACGACAACGTGATCTATTCGTTTCACTGTTACGATCCATTCCCATTCACGCATCAGGGCGCGACGTGGTCGAGTGATGCGGTCAAGCCGTTGCGGGGCGTTCCCTATCCCTCCAGTCCGGAAGCCGTCGCTCCCTTGTTGCCCGCGCTCGCGGACCATCCCCAATCCCGGGAAATGCTGGAGCACTACGGCGAGGAGCGTTGGAACAAGGACAAACTCGCCTCCCGCTTCAAACTCGCCGTGGACTGGGGCGCAGGAAATGGCGTTCCTCTCTACTGCGGAGAATTCGGCGTATTTCCCGCAAAGGCGAAACCCGAACACCGGGCCAACTGGTTCCGCGATTTCGGCCAGATCCTGGCCGAACACAAGATCGGCTGGGCCGTGTGGGGCTGGGACGAAGGATTCGGCCTCAACCGCCACCGGGTTGGAGACAAGGTGACGGTTGATACCGTAGTGGCGAACGCTCTGGGACTGAGCGTGTAACTCGAAAATTGCCACCCTCCGCCGCCTCGTTATACTCCGCCCATGTCCTGGCCCGCCGACTACCACATGCACACCCCCCTGTGCCATCACGCGACGGGTATGCCAACCGAATACGCCGCCCGCGCCGTCGCCCTCGGCTTCACGGAGATCGGCTTCTCCGACCATTCCCCCATGCCCAAGGACGGCTTCGACGAGTGGCGCATGGAATTCAGCCGCCTCGACGACTACGTCGCCAGCGTCCATCAGGCGCGCAAGGACCACCCGCAACTCATCATCAAACTCGCGCTCGAAGTAGACTACCTCCCCGGCCAGGAGGATTGGATTCGCAAACTCGCTTCGCTGCATCCCTGGGACTACTTGATCGGCTCGGTCCATTACATCTCCGAATCGTGGGCCATTGACAGCCCTCACCAGCTCGCCGAATGGAAAAAGCACGACCCTTTCGAGGTCTGGTCCCGATATTTCGACTGGCTCACCCGCGCCGTCGAATCCGGCCTCTTCGACATCATCGGCCACGCCGACCTCCCCAAGAAATTCGGCATCTACCCAAACCGAGATTGCACCCCTCTCTTTGATCCGTTCATCAAAGCCGCCGCGAAGCACGACGTCGCCATGGAACTGAACACCGCCGGCCTGCGCAAGGATTGCAAGGAAATCTATCCCAGCCGACAGATCGTCGAACTGGCGAAGGCGCACAACGTCGCCATCATCTTCGGCTCCGATGCCCACGCTCCCGGCGAAGTGGGAATGAACTTCACCGAGGCCGTCGCCCTCGCGCGCAGCGTCGGCTACACCCACTGCCGGCGATTCACGCAACGCCGTTTTGAAGAAGTGCCAATCTGAATGATCTCAAAATAGACCGATAACAGGATTTGACTCATTCCTGTTATTTGTGGTATGATGCGTTTGACGATGAGATTCACGGACTTTTGCTTATGAACGTGTCCCTGACGCCGGAACTGGAAAGATTTGTGGAAAAGGAGGTCAACAACGGCCTCTACCAGACCGCGAGCGAGGTCGTTCGCGCCGGCTTGCGTCGGCTCAAGGAAGATCAGGAATCGCGCATGCCGGATTCACCGAGAACGCTCGAAGAACTTGAATCGCAGTTGCTCCAGAGCGTTGAGCGGCTCGACCGCGGCAAAGGCGTGGATGGTCAGCAGGCTCTCCGCCGCCTCCGCAAGCGCATAAGCAAAGCCCGCGCTCATGGCTGAGTTCTTCCTCGACCCTTGTGTCCAGGATGAACTTTGGGCGATTTGGGAATTCATCGCCCGGGACAACCCCGATGCCGCAACCCGCGTCGTCGAAGCCGCGTTCGATACTTTCAACACTCTGGCCTCCGCGCCCACACTGGGTCGGCCGCGGAAATTCCGAAATCCGCGGCTAAAAGGCGTTCGCGCAAGAGGTATCTCCGGATTTCACAACTATCTGGTTTTCTACCGGAGCGTTGCGGGCGGCGTCCAGGTCCTGCATGTCTATCACGGCGCCCGCAACATCGAGGCCTTGTTTGATAAAGCGTGACTCCGCGCCTCTGGACATCTTTCCCTCTTTTCCCGTACAATCACCAAAGTGAAACAATCAATCGTCACACTGGATTTGGAAGGCGTTTTGGTCCCGGAAATCTGGATCGCCGTCTCCGAAAAGACCGGCATCAAGGAACTCCGCCTCACCACACGCGACATCCCGGACTACGACGTGCTCATGAAGGGCCGCCTCAAAATTCTCGACCAGCACGGCCTTAAACTCGCCGACATCCAATCCGTCATTTCCACCCTGCGCCCGCTCGATGGCGGCAAGGCCTTCCTCGACGAACTACGCTCCACCACCCAGGTCATCATCCTCTCCGACACGTTCGAGGAATTCGCCAAGCCGCTCATGAGACAGCTCGATTGGCCCACGCTCTTCTGCCACAAACTCGAAGTCCACGACGGCCGCATCGTCAACTACCGCCTCCGCCAGCCCAACCAAAAACAGAAATCCGTCGCCGCCTTGCGCAATCTCAACTACAACGTGGTCGCCGCCGGCGATTCCTTCAACGACACCGCGATGCTGATGGAAGCCAACACCGGCTTCTTCTTCCGCTCTCCCGTGGCGATCCAGAAGCAATTCCCCCAGTTCAAAGCCGTCGAGAGCTACGCGGACCTCATCTCTCTCATCAAACAGGCACTCCAATAGCCGGCCTGCTGCCGCGTCAACGCGAGGCAAACCAAACAAACTGGCGCGTCACGCGTGCCATTCCCTTCGATTGACCAGGCTGTCAGCGGCTTTTCAGAATTTCGGCGGTCTGTGAATAACTTATCCTTTACGTGTGGATAACTTATTCTTGATTCCGCGACTGCATCCATGGTAGCCTCCCCCGAAGCGTCGGAAAGGGAGAGGCCTGTTGAGCATTCGTTTCAATTCGTCCTCTTCCCCAAAGGGTTCCGCGCTCCTGATCGTTACCAGATCCGGACATTCATCCAAACAACCAACAACACAAAAGGAATCATTCCTATGAAAAACATGATCAAAACACTGACTGTTTGCGCCTCCATTCTGTCGGCCGCGGCGATCACCGCATTCGCCCAGGCGGGCGGAGGAATCCTCACCTTCAACGAGAATGGCATTGCCACCTTGAACAACGCCCCGTACCCGAGCCTGGGTTTGATCAACGATCCCACTGGCGGAAGCCCGACCGGAAAAGTGCTTGCCTACCCGTTGCAGGGCTTGGTCACGCCCGGGGACGTCGGCTTGCTCGAGCCCAACTCTCCCACCACGGGCCAGCTTTCGGACCTCGTCCGGTTCTTTAACCCGGCTGGCGGAGGCCAAAGCCTGCTGCTGTTCTATTCGGCCGTTGACCCTGGTGACCCCACCACCTCCCTCGCGGATGTCGGCATTCCCCCGGCGCCCAACGCCATACTGATCAACGAAACAGGAGTGGAGGAGATAAACACCAGCGCGATCTGGACTCCTCTCCCCGGCCAGCCCGGCTTCGATACCACGGGCATAATTGGCACTTACGACATCATTAGCGACCAGCCTGCTCCCGAGCCCGGCTCAGGCGCCCTGCTGCTCGGCGGTCTCGGCCTTTTTGCCTGGGTGAGCCGCCTTCGGCGGAACGCCGCTTGAAAGTTGCTTTCAAAAGCATCTCCGGGCAGTAACCTCTTAAAATGGTCGTCGCGGGGACTCACGGTCAGAAAGCACCGTGAGTCCCAACGGACCCGCGTTCTGTGTCCGCCGGCGGGTAACGGCATCGCAAATCCGCCGCATCCTCGTGGGGTGTACACCCCATGGTGAAGAACAGGCTTCCGCCCTTACTCTGCGATGTATGAACGGACTCAAAATCGGGCTGGGGATTGCCATCATGGCCGCCTTCACTGGATGTGTCGGCTTCGTGGGCGGAGATGGAGGTGGCGGTGACGTCGTGGTGGACCCGGGGCCTGACGCGTATTTTTTTGGCGGCGGTTATGAACGCGGCCGCGATGTGCATGATTACAGTAATCGGGGATTTCAAAGCCGCGCGGTGGCCCACCCCGAGATGCGCAGCTCGGCGAGAAGCGCGCCGGCGCGCTCCGGCGGAGGCGGCGGTGAAAAAAAGCGGTGACCGGGAGAAACCCGACGAAAATATGACACTTTCAAATCCAATTCCCCCCCTTCCCAAACATTTGACAATCGCGCTGCTGACCGGTGCGCTGCTTTCGCAGGCGCCCATTCAAGCGGCGGATCAAAACGACGCGCAACAGAAACCAGCGGTCACAGAGCGGTTGTTTGCGTCGCCCGATGACGCTGTGAAGGCCCTGCGCGCAGCCGCAGAAGCAAAGGACACTGCGGCCTTGGACGAAATCTTTGGCCCGGAGTTCCACGAGCTGTTGACGGGCGACAAAGTCCAGGACGCGAACAACGCACAGAAGTTCGCCGACCACATGGCGGAAGGCTGCAACCCCGTGAAAGACGGGGAGGACAGCATTACCCTTGAGATCGGCACGAACAACTGGCCGATGCCAATTCCCCTCGTGCGAACGGATGGCCAGTGGCATTTTGACACCGCGGCGGGCAGGGAAGAAATCATCAACCGGCACATCGGAAAGGATGAACTCCACGCCATCGGCGTTTGCCGGGCTTACGTGACAGCGCAACAGCAGTACGCCAGCGCAAACCCGAAGGCAGGCGGCCCGGCTTACGCGCAAAAATTCAAGAGCGCGCCCGGAAAAAGGGACGGCCTTTACTGGCCGCAGGCGGATAACGAACCGCCCAGTCCGTTCGGACCCCTGGTGGCGGAAGCCCAGGCGGAGGGTTACGGCAGAAAGATGGGAACTGGCGTGAAGCCTTTTCACGGTTATTTCTTCACAATTCTCACACGCCAGGGCAAGGATGCGCCCGGCGGGAAGATGAATTACTTGACTCACGGCAACCTGACAGGAGGCTTCGCCCTCGTGGCTTATCCTGAGCACTGGGACAAATCGGGAATCATGACTTTCATCGTCAGTCAGGACGGCAAGGTCTATCAGCGAAATCTCGGGGAAAAGACCTCACGCATCGCGGGGGAAATGAAGTATTACAATCCCGACAGCGAATGGACGCTGGCGCCGGATGAAGGGGTGTCGGGCGCCGTATCCGAGAAATAGACCGCCCTAATCCTCCGCCTTGCTGTCCCGCGACATCAGGTCGTGCAAACCCCGCGCCACGTTCTTGCCCTCGTATAGCATCCGATACACCTCGTCAATCACCGGCGTCATCACATCGTGCTTTCGTGCGAGTTCGTAGGCGGAGCGCGCCGTGGGATAACCCTCCGCCACCGACGTCATGCTGGTGAGTACTTCCGCCAGCTTTTCGCCGCGCCCAAGCCGTTCCCCGAATCCCCGGTTGCGGCTCAACTTTGAAAAGCACGTCACCGTCAGATCCCCCAGCCCGCTCAAACCCGTGAACGTCTCCGCCTGCGCGCCGCACGCCACTCCCAGCCTCCGCACTTCGGCCATCGAACGCGTAATCAACGCCGCCTTCGAGTTGTCCCCAAACCCCAGCCCGTCGCACACGCCCGCGGCGATCGCAATCACGTTCTTCAGCGCGCCACCCAACTCGACCCCAAGCAAATCCCCGCTCGTATAAACGCGGAATGCCGCCTGGTGGAACAACTCCTGCACGGCGGTCGCTATGAACGGATCCTCGCTCGCCGCCACGCTCGCCGTCGGGATTCCTCGCGCGACCTCCAGCGCGAATGTCGGCCCGGAGAGTGCCGCCCTCTGCGCTCGCCGCGCCGTCTGCGCGAGCACGCCGCACATCGTCAGATCGCTTTCACGCTCGATCCCCTTCGTCACACTCACGACCACGCCGGAGAACGAACTCAACACGCCTGTCACTTCCCGGAAAGCTTTCGACGGCACCGCGGCCACAATAACATCAGCGCCCTCGATCGCACCCGTGATCGCCGATTCCGTTCGCAATGCGGCCGGCAGTTCGATCCCCGGCAGGTGACGTTCATTGCGCTTGCTGCGCTCCAATTCCGCGAGATGCCCTTCGTCATGCCCCCAAAGGACCACCGTGTGGCCTGCCTTCACGAGGAGTTTTGCCAGCGCAGTTCCCCAGGCACCGGCGCCCAACACCGTCACCTTCATCGCTCCGCCTCCGTTGGCGGCGCGCTCTTCCTGCCTCCGATCCTGTTTTCCGTGCCGTCCATCAGTCTCTTGATGTTTCCGTGATGTTTGTAAACCGCGAGCACGCACATCGCCGCGGCGATGATGACCAAAAGATGGCTGTAACCCGCCGCCCATGTAGCGAACGGCAGCACCAACGCTGACGCGATGGAAGCAACCGAGACATACCTCGTCAACAGGCAAACGACCGCCCACGTCACCGCCACCGCCGCAAACCCCATCGGGATCAACGCCGCGAGCACGCCTGCCGACGTCGCAATGCCCTTCCCCCCTTTGAACTTCAGCCAGCAGGGGTAGTTGTGCCCGAGGATCACCGACATCGCCGCGATAATCCGCAAGGATTCGAACTCCGACCCGCTCCAAACACGGCCTCCCAGTACCGCGGTGACCATGCCTGGCGCCAGCGCCACCGCCACCCATCCCTTCAAACAGTCCACCACCAGAACAATCGCCCCCGCCGTCCGGCCCAGAATCCGAAACACATTCGTCGCGCCGATGTTCCCGCTTCCCACGTTGCGGATATCCACGCCCTTCGCGCGGCCCACAAGGTAACCTGTGGGAATCGAGCCCAGCAGATACGCCGCCAGCGCCGTTGCCACACAAACCAGAATATCCACGCCGCGATGTTATGGACGCCGCACTCCAACATGGAAGCGCAATCTTTCACGCTCCCACTTTGACCTTTGAAGTTTGATTCTTCGACCCTATACATGCCCCATGTCGCAGAAGCTCAAAGTCGCGGTCCTCGGCGCCGGTTCTCTCGGAAAAGAACATGTCCGCATTTACGCCGAACTCGCGCGCGCCGGCGAGGTTGAGTTGGCAGGCGTTTACGACATCTCATCCGAAACCGCCGCGCGCGTCGCCTCCAGGCACGGCACACGCGTCTTCGCCTCCATCGCCGAAGCCGCCGCCGCCAGCGATGCCCTCAACCTCGTCACCCCCACCACAACCCATTTCGACCTCGCCAAAACCCTCCTCCAGCAGGGCAAGCACGTTCTCGTCGAAAAACCGATGACCGACAATGCCGCCCAGGCCGCCGAACTCGTCCAGATCGCCGCTCAAAAGAATTGCGTCCTGCAAGTCGGCCACGTCGAACGTTTCAACCCCGTCTTCAAATACCTCCAAATGGTCGCCACCGACCCGCGCTTTATCGAAGTCCATCGTCTCTCTCCCTACCCCGCGCGAAGCACGGACATCGGCGTGGTCCTCGACCTGATGATCCACGATCTCGACGTCGTGCTCGCCTTCGTCCGCTCGCCGGTCAAAAGCGTTGACGCCGTCGGCATCCCCGTCCTCAGCAAGACCGAGGACATCGCCAACGCCCGTCTCCGCTTCGCCAATGGCTGCGTCGCCAACCTCACCGCCAGCCGCGTCAGTCCCCAGCACATGCGCAAGATACGCGTCTTCAGCGGCGGCCCGTCCCCCAGCCACGTCTCGCTCGACTATCGCGCCCAGGAGGGGTTCATCTATCGCGTCGCCCGCGACGGCGAGCAGGAATCCTCGCTTCTCAAGAAACTTTTCGCCGCGAAGGATTCCACCATCGTCAGTGAATTCGGCGGCAAACGCGTTGTTCGCGAGCCCGTGCCCATCGAGAAAGGCGAGCCGTTGAAGCTCGAACTTCAGAGCTTCGTGGATTGCGTCCGCGCCCGCCAGACACCCGTGGTGAGCGGCGAATCCGCCAAGCAAGCCCTCGACCTCGCCTTCGAAATCACGCGCCAGATTCAACAGATCAGTTAGCCGCGCATGGGCTTCATCGTCATCATCCCCTTTGCCGCGCTCGCGGGCTGGACGATCTTCTCCATTGCCCGCTGGTTGCGGCGCGGAGGCTACGACTGGAAATGGTGGCGCGCATTCGCGTTGCTGGCCTGCGCGGGGTCCGGCCTCGGCGTTTGGTTCGCGTTCTTCCTCCAATACAAAGTCGCCAACACCCGCCTCGAAGGCTTTCCCATTCCCGTCCAAATCTCCAGCCGCGACAACCCAACCTCTCCGTGGGTCACCTCCCACATGCCGGCCCCGATACGCCTTGGCGGCACCGTCACCAATCTCCTCGCCGGTGTGGCTCTCTGCCTTGCGCCCATCGCGGTCGCCGCGTTCTTCAAGGAGAACCGCACCCAACACGGCCAGCCCGCCGCTCCCCAAGCCTGATCCGCCATGACTCCCAAACGCTTCATGGTGATTGCCGGCGAAGCCAGCGGAGACATGCTCGCGGCCGAGCTGGTCCGCGAACTCCGCGCCGGCATCGGGCGACTCCGCACCTACACCAATGACCTGCAACCGCTCGCCGCGGATCTCGCGCCCCGCTTCCTCGGCGCCGGTGGTCCGCGCATGGCCGAAGCCGGTGTCGAACTCGCTCATGATATGACGTCGCACGCGGTCATTGGCCTGGATATCGTGAAGGCGTACGCCAGGTTCAAGCGCATCTTCCACGACCTCCTCCGGTTGGCAACGGAACGCGAGCCCGATGTCATCATCTGCGTTGACTTCGGCCTGTTCAACGGACGCTTCGCCGACGCCATCAAGAAATACGTCCGCGCCCGCCGCGGCCCCTTTCACGATTGGAACCCCCTGCTCGTCCAATACGTCTCACCCCAGGTCTGGGGTTCACGGGAAGGCCGCGCTTATCGTATCGCGCGCGATTTCGATCTGTTGCTCAGCATCTTTCCTTTTGAAAAAGATTGGTACGCCCGCCGGGTGCCGCGTCTTCACGTCGAATTCGTCGGGCATCCCATGCTCGACCGCTATCCCAAAGCCGCGATCGCGCCGCCAGGCGCGGAATCGGGGAAACCATCGGTCGTCCTATTGCCCGGCAGCCGCAAAGCGGAATTACGACGGCACCTGCCCGTGATGATGGGCGCGCTGCAAATGATTCAGGCCGCGTTCCCCGAAACCAAGGCAACCATGGTTTTGCCGAACGAAAGCCTGGCCGCCATTGCCAACGCCGGCGGATTCAGTTCCGCGCCAGGCTTGACCATTCAGGTAGGTGGCCTCGCCGATGTTCTGTCCC
>Ga0206854_1204_pt1 | contig 13436 bp, 10 predicted proteins | sample Alteio_BWOrgCont_50_FD_152870 | JGI IMG/M metagenome (GOLD analysis project Ga0206854, IMG submission 152870) | Enriched cells from forest soil in Barre Woods Harvard Forest LTER site, Petersham, Massachusetts, United States -... | ecosystem: Environmental > Terrestrial > Soil > Temperate forest >...
CGTGGAAATGGCATCTGTAATAACACCGCCGTTTTCCACGATGTAATCGAGACTCGCCTCGCGGCTTTCATTCTGCCGGATGCTATTCGTGCCGACGAGCCCGGCGCGTCCACCGGGCGGGAGAATGTCGTGCGCGAGGCGGAACCAGTGGGTGCAAAAATCGGCCATCTTCGGCACGCCGGGGAAACGGGCGTAGAGCTTGTTGGCGTAATCGTAACCGTGCTCTTTCGCGAGGAAGCGCGAGCCGAGATACGGCGGGTTGCCAATGATCGCATCCGCTGCGGGCCAGTCGGTGAAGAGCGCATCGGCGCAGATAACTTGTTGCTCGAGGTTATCGAGCGGCAGCGGTTTCTCGAACGCGAGCAGCCCATCGACCTCCTCGGTCTTCTTCGCCTCGGCGATCTCCAATTCCTTGGCCAGCATGAGGGTGACGCGGGCGAGTTCGACGGCGAAGGGGACGATGTCGAGGCCGAAGAATTGCGACAGCGCGATGGCGGACGTGAGGCGGTCGGGCTTTTCGCCCTTGTCGCGCAGGCGGACGAGCAACTCGCGTTCGAGGCGCTTCATTTCGCGATAGGCGACGTAGAGGAAATTGCCGGAGCCGCAGGCCGGGTCGAGGACGCGGAAGCGGCGCAGCGCGGTGAGCAGGGCGCGCAATTCGCCGAGCGTGCCGGCGGCGGCGATGCGCTCGCGCCACGGGCGGACGATGGTGGGGCCGACGACTTTCTGGATGTCGAACTCGCTGGTGAAGTGCGCGCCGAAGGCGTGGCGCTCTTTTTCCTCCATGCTTTGCTGGAAGATGGTGCCGAAGATTTCCGGTTTGACCTTGGACCAGTCGTTGTGATGTGCGGCGTCGTGCAGCGCGTAGAGTTCGGCGTGCTTGAGTTCCACGGGATCGATGACGGCGAAGAGGCCGCCATTGAAGTAATCGACGTTCTGGAAGCGGCCGCCATCGGCGCGCTGCTGCGAATTCATCTGGCGGAAGAGGCCGCCGAGCAGGTCGAAGGAGCTTTCGCCCTCGAGGCAGTCCTTCAGCGTCTTGGTGACAAGGTAATCGGGCAGGAGGCCGATATCTTCGGAGACGAGGGCGACGAGGAGCTGAAGGATGAAGCGCTGGGCGCGGTCGCGCGGGATGCCGCGAAAGACGAGGTCCTTGAAAACGCCGGCGAGGAGGTCGGCGGCCTTGCGGGTGACGGCGACGCGGTTGTTGTCGAAGATGGGTTCGCGCGGGTGCGGGAGGAGGAAGCCGAGCGCGGACGTGCTGGCCGCGAGATCGCGCAGGGCGATGCGTTCGACGGGGTCGAAGAGCTGGGTGTTGAAGTCGTAGATCCAGAATTCGTCGAAGTTGCAGAGGATGACGTAGGGCGGGCGGCGCGGGACGATGTGGGTCCAGTAGTCGAAGGCCTGGTCGTAGTGCTTCTCCAGCTTTTCGCCGCGCGATTTCATCTCGATGAGCACGCGCTCCGGCCAGAGAAGGTCGGCAAATTTCTTGCCGCCTTTGGCTTTGACGGCGTCGGCGCCTTTGAGCAATTCGAGCTGGGCGCTGCCGGGCTTTTTGGCGACGCGGAATTCGAAGGTCGCGCCGGCCTCGATGACGCCGCCATGGCCAAGGGCACGGAAGAAGTGGTCGAGAAAGGGCTGCGCCTCGCTCTTCTCGTCGCCCTTTAACGCACGGGCGAAGACGACGAATTGCGCGAGGGAGGATTGCAGTTCAGCCGTGGCCACGGCGGGAGGCTGGGGCAAAAAGGCGCGGGTGGCAAGCGGCCGAAACGCCGCGCCGCGCCCGCTGCCCGCGTCGCTGAGAATACACCCAACACCCAATCAAAGAGTTCGCGACGCGCGCGCTGTCTGCATTGGATGTTGGATGTTCTGCCTTTTGATCCGCCTCTCTCACCGATCAAACCGCCGACCCATAGATCTCCATGATGTCGTGGAGAAACTGGAGCGCCTCGGGCTTTTTCCGCTGGAAGGAGTTGCGGCCGACGATGGAGCCGAATCCCCCGCCCTGATGGATGGCTTTGACCTCTTCGAGAAAGGTCGCGGTGGCATCCGTGGGTCCGCCGGAAAAGATCAAAATGCGGCGGCCATCGAAGGTCGATTGCACGACATGGCGCACCCGCTCGGCCTGCGTGCCAATGGGGATGTTTTCCTGTTCATAAACCTTGCGCGCCGCCGCCTGCTCGAGATGGGCGCTGGGCAGTTTCACCTTCACGATGTGAGCGCCCAGCTCCGCGGCGATGTGAGCCGCGTAAGCCGTCACGTCGATGGCGGTTTCCCCTTCCTTGCTCAGGCCGGAACCGCGCGGATAGGACCAGATGACGACGATCAGCCCGTTCTTTTTGGCCTCGGCGGCGCAAGCGCGGATTTGGCCGTACATCTCAAAGCGATGCGAGGAGCCGGGATAGATGGTGAAGCCTATGCCGGACGCGCCGAGGCGGAGCGCATCCTCGACGCTGCCGGTGAGCGCCTGCTCGGGATCTTTTTCATCCAGCAGGACGTCGTGATCGTTGATTTTCAGGATGAGGGGAACCTCCCCGGCAAAGTCCCGCGCCCCGGCCTCGAGGAAGCCCAGCGGAGCCGCGTAGGCATTCACGCCCGCTGCGATCGCCAGTTCAAAGTGATAGTGCGGATTGTAGGCGGCGGGATTCGGACCGAAACTGCGAGCCGGTCCGTGCTCGAAGCCCTGGTCGACGGGGAGAATGACCAATTTGCCGGTGCCGCCGAGACGGCCGTGATTGAGGATGCGGGCCAGATTGGTCAGCGTGCCGGGATTGTCGCTGCCGTACCAGCCAAGGATTTCTTTGACGCGTGGAGTAGTCATAGCGGTTTTAGTTTCGGGAGTGGGATGCGGAATGGATGGGGGAGCCGGTCAAGTCTTGAGGATGAACTGATCGATGGCTTTGGCGAAGCCTTCCTCCTCATAGCTGGCGGTGACGAAATTCGCCTGCGCCTGGACTTCGGCGCTGGCGTTGCCCATGGCAATGCTGAGGCCGCTTTTCTCGAACATCAGGACATCATTGGGCATGTCGCCCAAAGTGGCGATCTGCTCGGCAGGAATCTGGAACAGGTGCGAAAGGTAGGCAACCACACCGCCCTTGGTGGCCTCGGGATGGGTGACATCGAGGTAATAAGGCTGGGAACGTGCCGCCGAGACCGACGAACGCAGCACTTCCCGGCATTCCGCTTCCCCGGCCGCCACCGCCGCAAGATCGTCGCTCACGCCGACGATTTTGACGGCTTGATCGAGGAAAGGCGTAAAGTCCGGCTGCACTTTGGCGTCAAACTTGACCGTCCAGGTTTCCCGCGCCACGTGCGGCCCGGCTGCATCGGGAATGTACCATTCGTCCGGGGTATAGAGCCAGGCGGTCAATTGATGTCGCCGCATGATTTCAATGGCTTTTTCGACCGCCTCGCGCGCCAGAATCCGGGACGAAATCACCGTCCCATCCGGTTGCGTAAAAACGCCGCCATTAAAGCCGGCGATGGGCGTATCGAGGTGCAGCGCGTCGTTCACCATCTTCATGCCGCGCGGCGGGCGTCCGCTCGTGATGGCGAAGCGAATGCCGCGCTCGCGCACGCGCCGCACCGCGTCCTTCGCCCGCTCGGTCAAAACTTTGTCATGGGTGACCAGGGTCCCGTCGACATCGGCGAGGACGAGGGAGATGGGCGCGGAAGATGAAAGAGGTTTCATGGCAATGCCTGCGCAACATTCCACCACATTTGGCGGTCGTGGGACATGAGATTTTGCACGGGGCGATGAGGGGAGGGCAAGTGGGAAGGCGGCAGGTTGAGTCGGGAGCAACAGAGCGCGGCTTTTCCGGCATTCGTTTTTGGCATCACTTGGTCGTATAATAGTTAACATATAATCGCTTTATGTATAATATTGATGCTACTACGCGGACACCTCGTCACAATACCATCCCCAACCGATCGATTGACCGCCCTTATCCTATCAAGGAGTGTCCGATTACCGGTCGAAAAGTGTCACGTTCGGCACCGGGTTGCGGCCCTCAGACGGGCGCCATGCGGGTTCGCCCCAAAATGGATGGGCGTTCCCCGGTTTCAAACCCAGGCGGCGTGAAAGCGCGAATTTCCATTTGCCACGAAACCGGTTCTCCGCTCTTTTTGCCCGCCCTATGAGTCTTCCGCGCAGAGTCGTCGTTACCGGCATGGGTGTGATCACCCCGGTCGGCAACGACGTCGATACCTTTTGGCAGAATCTGACCGCCGGCCACAGTGGCATCGGCCCGATCACGCATTTCGATGCGAGCCTCTACGATTGCCGGATCGCCGGGGAGGTGCGCGGCTTCGAACCGCTCGCCTACTTCAAGACGCCCAAGGACGTGCGCCGCACGGACCGCTTCACGCAGCTCGCGGTGGCGGCGGCGAAGAATGCCATGGCCGATGCCGGGCTGAGCGAGCCGGTGGGCGACCCCGAGCGTTTCGGGTGCATGATCGGTTCGGGCATCGGCGGCCTGAAGACGACCTCCGACCAGCATACCGTGCTGATGAACAAAGGGCCCGGGCGCCTTTCGCCCTTCATGATCCCGATGCTCATCGGCAACATGGCCAGCGGCATTGTGAGCATGGAATACGGGCTGCAGGGGCCGAATTTCGCCACCGTTTCCGCGTGCGCCACGAGCGCGCATTCCGTGGGCGAGGCGTGGCGGTTGATCCGCGAGGGCGATGCCGATGCATTCCTCGCCGGGGGCAGCGAAGCGGCGATCGTGCCGCTCGGCATCGGCGGCTTCTCCGCGATGAAAGCGATGTCCACGCGCAACGACGACCCCACTGCGGCCTCGCGCCCGTGGGACAAGGATCGCGACGGCTTTATCATGGGTGAAGGCGCGGGCATCCTCGTCCTCGAGGAACTCGAACACGCCAAAAAACGCGGCGCACGGATTTATGGGGAAATCGTCGGCTACGGCATGACGGCGGACGCCTACCACATGAGCGCGCCGCTCCCAAACCACGAGCAGGCTCAGCGCTCCATGCGCATCGCACTCACCAAGGCCGGGCTGAACACCACGGATGTCGATTACATCAACGCCCACGGCACGAGTACACCGATCGGCGACGTGGCCGAGGTGCGCGCGGTCAAGGCCGTATTCGGCGACCACGCGCGCGGCAAGCTGCTCGTGTCTTCCACGAAGTCGATGACCGGCCACCTGCTCGGCGCAGCCGGCGCGGTCGAGACGGTCGTATGCCTTAAGACCGTCAATACCGGCGTCATCCCGCCGACGATCAATCTCCACTCCCCAGGCGAAGAATGCGATCTCGACTTCGTGCCGCTCACCGCGCGCGAAGCGAAAGTGAAGATCGCCCTCAACAACAGCTTCGGCTTCGGGGGTCACAACGTCTCCCTCGTCGTCCGAGCCTTCGAAGGCTAGCACACGTGCAGACCAACTCCTCCGTCACCCTCACCCTGCCCCCCGGCGAATTCGACGCCTATATTTTCGATTGCGACGGCACACTGGCCGACACCATGCCCACGCACTACAAGGCGTGGCGCACAGCCTTGGGCGAACACGCGCAGGATTTTCCCGAGGCGATGTTTTATGAACTCGGCGGCGTGCCCACGGCCCGCATCGTGGAAATCCTCAATGAGCGCCACGGCCACACCCTGCCCGTGGACGCGACGGTGGCGCACAAGGAATCGCTCTTCCTGGCGATGAGCCACGAGATCGCGGCCATTGAACCCGTGGTGGATCTGGCGCGCCACTATCATGGTCACAAACCGCTCGGCGTCGCGTCGGGCGGGCATCGGCGCATCGTCATGAACACGCTGCGCGCGCTCGGCATCGCGGAGTTGTTTCAGGCCATCGTGTGCTCCGAGGATTACCAGCGCGGCAAACCGTCCCCCGACCCCTTCCTCGAAGCCGCGCTGCGGCTCAACGTGGCTCCCGAGCGTTGCCTGGTTTTCGAGGACACCGCGACGGGCATCGCCGCGGCAACGGCGGCCGGGATGCAGTCCGTATTAGTGCCACCGCCACGGCGTTGACGGCCGCGTGCAGAAAACGGCGTTCCGGGCAGCCGAATTGTGAAGATATTTAGATGAAGGTGACTCATTTCGTCGTACTCGCATCATTGTTGGCCCGATGGACCGCCGAAGGCGAGCCAATGCGCGAATGCGCGAGATCGCTCGCGCTTCTTTGTGGACGAGCCGTCACGAAGTAGTTCATCCAGCGCCAGTAAATTCACTGGCCGTAGTGCCACACGGGCTTGAGCCATCCCGTAAATTGGCTCCTTGATGGCAATCACCTGTTCGCGCGCGGGGGCTATCGTTGGGTAAAGTATCGCAGAAGTCCGCTCAATACCTGGACGACCAAGAGCGTAGAGAGCGAGTTGGTAAAGCATTTCTCGCGGCAAGGACGATTCCCAAAGATCGCGATACTTCGCGTCGAGGACGGCGACCACCTGGCCCCCACGCATCACTACAAAATCGGGTCGCAGCGTGGGCGCTCTCCGAGCGCAAGGATTTCGGCCGGGCTCGAAGCTGAATACCCCCTTCAACCGAAACTCATCGTGAACGTCCACACCGCTCAAGTGCTCGCGAAGGAAACGCGAGACAAGGGCTTGAAAGAATCGATTCATGTCGAAAAGAAACCCACTCAGGGGAACGCTTGCGCTCCGCTCGTCGAGGTCGATCCCCTGGTCCCCATGCAGGAGTTCGATCAGTGTCAGCGATGGCTTGTAAGCGGTCGTTCGACGATCCATTTCCCGCCAGGCTTGAGTTACCACCTGCGAATCAAGAGGGATGGTTGCGACCGACGCGGCGAGCATCTTTCCGAGACGACGGACGTGTGCTTTCAACTGCCCGTCTGTTGCAACGTTGGCGGCGAGGCCGAGGCCGGCGAGCAACACACGATTGAGCACTGTGTCTTCGGTGCGCGGGTGATGGATGCATGGCAGCGTCGTCTTGCCAGAATGTGCGGTGCGGACGTAACGAGAGAAATCAATCCGTCCACGCGGGCTGGTGAGATCGACAGAGAGTCGCTCGTAGTCTCGGTGAATGCCGCGAGCTAGAATTTCCCCCGCTTCGTCGACGAGCTGCCGGACGAGCAGATCCTGAAAGCTCCACGGCGAAGCCGCGAAATCCACCGAGCTGTAAATGTCCAGATGGCGCAGGCCGTATGCGTAGCGAAACAGATTCAGAAGCGGTGCGCCGGAGATTTTAGGACAAACAGTGACCGTCACCTCTCCAAGCGAAAAGCGGCCAACGAATGATGTGGCCCGCAGTTCCAAGCCGCGCGCGAGCTCCAGCACTTCCATCCGGCCAGACTTCGTCAAATCTTCCGCGAGGCGTTGCCCGGCAGGATGAGCGGCGAGCGACAGCTGCGCAAGCGGACTGCCCGGGTCCGGCCGGGCGGTTTCCCATTCACGCAGGCTGATCGTGGTCATGCTTCCGCCTCGTCAACTTCCTCCGGCTCCTCCGGCGCACCGACTACATTCGGCGCGGTCACAATTTCGGGCGCAGGTTCGAGGAGCGCCTGCTCAAGCTCTGGTCGCTTCGCCGGGGCAAAAAGCTCCTCGCGGATTCGCTGCCGCCCTTCGTCGACGAGGCTGCTGCCCAGGATGCGAACGAGCACTCCGTAGTCCTCATAGCAGTATTCCTCGAGCAGTGGCACCAAGTCTTCCGCCAGCACTCGCACGAAACGCGCAAAATCTGTCACGGGCCTCCCATTTTCCAATAGGTAGGCGTGGCCAATTTGCAAATTGCGGGCGTCCCTGCCGAGATGTGCGCGCAGGCGATCGTTCAGCGCGGCCAGCCACGGCCCGAGCGGAATGCTACCACCAGCGGAAGCCGTGCCGAGGGCCGAGACGTCAGGCATCAGTTCAACGAAGCCGAACCTTCGGCGCAGGGCGGTGTCGAGCAGCGCGATCGAGCGATCCGCAGTATTCATCGTGCCGAGCACATGGACATTCGGTGGCACCGAGAAGCGTTCACCGGACAACGGCAAACTGACCTCCATTCCACGTTTATCGTTTTCGAGCAGCGTGAGGAGTTCGCCAAAAATACGCGGAATGTCTCCACGGTTGATTTCGTCAATAAGCAGGAAAAACTTCCTGTCGGACGAGCGGCGTGCGTCGTCGCAGAGCGATTTGAAAATACCGGCGCCACGTGTGAAGACTAGTTGCCCCGATGTGCTCTGCTGTGGCCGAAAGCCCTCGATAAAGTCTTCGTAGCCGTAGGCCGGATGAAAAGTACAGCACCGCACCAGGCCTGCGGTCTGAGCTGTACCCTGCACAAAGTCGCGTTCGTTTGGCGACAACTCGGCAAAAGGTCGTCCAAATCCCCCGAGTGCGGCGAGATCGAAGGCAGCTTGGCGCGACCAGTGCGTTTTGCCCGTGCCAGGCGGACCGTAGATGATCGCCTGTCCTTTCCGCTCAAGGACAGCCTGAATACGGCCAGGGACACCATCGAGACGGAGCAACCGACCCGGCACAGGCGCAACGGCTACGGCTGGCGGAGCTTGGTTGCCAACGAGCAACTTTCGTTCGATCTCAATCACGTTCTTCGCGTGCTTTCCGATTGGGAAAACCGTGGTCTGCAGACCCTCGGGAACTGGCATCTTCCACTCCTCCGTGGATGCCCAGTCCACAGGCCGGCGATGCGGCGCGCCGGCGGGTTCCGTGTTTTCGTAACGATATGAACCGGTGACTCGTCCGACGCCAAGCACGCTCTCTCCATCGGCCGCGACGATCACGTCCCCAGTCTGCATCCTTGTAATGAAGTCACGGATCTCCCCGGCTTTGCGTGAAAGCATTTTTGCGTCGTTGGGGTAATGCTGCTCCAGCAGCGGACGCACGGCTTCCTTCACGTCCTCGCCAGAGGCGATGGCAGATAAATCCCCGAGAGCTTCCCAGCCGATGGCCGCATAATTGCCGTTGCGCATCTCCGGCCAGATGAACGGGCCTTTGCCGAGGCGGGTGCCGACGCGCCAGTAGCGCACTGGCGGGCCATTCCGCTCGTTGAGTGTGGCGGTGAGTTGATTCATCGGCCACCGAAATTGCGCGGCAAGGCGCACAAAGCGCCCAGCGCATAAATAGAGCCCCTCACCAGGCGGCGGCATTTCGAGCAGGCGAAGCAGGTTGTGCCGCTGCCAGCGCTCGCTGTGATAATCGTCGAGTTTGTCTGGAAAAAGCAGACTCCAATACTTGTGCGCCCAAGTAAGTCCGCTCAGGTCCGGCGCCGCTTTGTTCAGTGCATCTTGCAGGGCGAAATACGCCGCGTCATCGGCTCCGGGCGGTAGCGCTTCGAGTAAGGCGACGCCGGCGAGGAGTTGATCACGGTGCTGCCGGGCAATTGTCACGGCCTCGTCTTGGCTGATGGCCTGCTCGCTATGCGGGTTACCTTTGAGCCATTGATCGCTGCCCTGTCGGCGGAAAATGCGAAACTTGAACGCGCTGCCGCCCGAGATGCTGCCGAGCTTCGGTCCTGGAAACTCCTCGTCGTTCTTGAACTCCAGCCAATACACGAGGCTCTCCTTGTTGCCGTGCGTGTGCATCGCTTGCAGCAGCGTGGGACCATCGAGGGCGCGAAGTTGATCCGGGCCAAAGCGCGCGCGAAATACCGCGTAGCTCGCGCTAAGCCGCTCCGCACTCAGCAACTCGCCGCGCCGCGCGAGCGCGTCGTGCGTTGTGCGAAGTGATTCAAGGACACGATCATCGAACGGCGGAACACTCATTGCGAAACGCTATCGGTAACCCGCGCAGCGTCGAAACCAAAACACGACAGATTCCTTTACCCCCGCGTGTCCTTCTGCAACCGCTTCAGCTTACCGGCCAGCCCGGCCTTGGTCGCGGCGTTCATGCGGTCGATGAAGAGGATGCCGTGTAAGTGATCTGTCTCGTGCTGCAAGGCGCGCGCGAGCAGGCCGGCGGCGTCGAACTCGATGTCTTTTCCGTCGAGCAGCCTCGCCTGGCAGCGCACGCCGGTGCTGCGTGTGATCTCGGCGGTGATGTCGGGAAAGCTCAGGCATCCTTCGTTGCCCGGTTCCTTTTCGTCGCTCAACTTGAGCACCGGGTTGAGCAGCACGATGGGCATGTGCTCTTCGAGCGGCACCTCCTTGCCATCGATCCACATCGCGCTCGGGCGGTCTTCGATGCCCGCCACGTCGATCACCGTGAGTTGCACGGGCACCCCCACCTGCTGCGCGGCGAGGCCGACGCCATTGGCCGCCCGCATCGTTTCCAGCATGTCCATGGCCAATTGCCGGATGTCCTCGTCCACTTTTTTCACTTCCCGGCCCTTTTCGCGGAGCACTGGGGTTCCGTATTTCACGATCTCAAGAATCATTGCCTGCTTCTATTTTCTTTCGGTGAAGGCGGAGAGGTTGCCCTTGACGCCCGCCTCCTTCAAGGCGTCCAGGACTTGAATTAAAAACCCGTAGGATACTTTCTTGTCGGCTTTCATGGCCAGGCTGGGCCGGCCTTTGTCGGCGATGATCTTTTGCACGGCGCTGGTCAGTTCCGACAGCGAAACCTTTTTGGCGTCGAGATAGATGTCCTCGTTTTCGGCGATCGAGAGCATGACCGGTTCCTCGCTGGCATCGGAGGCCACGGCGCTCTTCGATTCCGGCAGCTTGATCGTCACTTCCGGCTGGGAACGCTTGAAGGTCGTGGTGACGATGACGAAGATGAGCAGGATGGCAAAGATGTCGATGAGCGACACGATGATGACCTGCGGCAGGCGCCGCTTGCGGGCATAGAATTTCACGCGGCCGGCCCCTCCTGCGGCGGCACAATTTGGACCGGCACCATTTCCGCCGGCACAAACTGATTCTGCACGGCCTGTGGCGGGGCGTAACTCTCGGGCCGCGGCTCCGGCTTCACGGGATGGTGCTGCATCTGGTGGTAGTAGCACTTCGCGAGGACATCGCCGACGAGCGACTCCATTTCCGCGGCCATGGTCTCGATCTTCTTGGTAAAATAGCTGTAGGCGATGAGGCTGGGGATGGCGATGGCGAGGCCGACGATGGTCGTGCTCAACGCTTCCGAGATGCCTTTGGCGATGCCATGCGGATCCTGTGCGGAAGCGTCCGCACCAAAGGCGGCAAAGACCGAAACGAGGCCGGAAACCGCACCGAGCAAGCCGAGCAGCGGAGCAATGCCCACGATGACTTCGAGAATGAAGAGCCCGCTTTCCAACCGCACGATTTCGTGCCGCGCCCGCGTTTGCACGGCTTCCATGTTTTCGGATTTGGGCCAATTGAGGTGTTGGAGCCCGACGTGGATGATGCGGCCCAGCGTGGAGCGGTCGCGGCGCACGAGTTTGGCGAGGCGATTGGCCGCATCTTCATCGCCGGGCTGGATGGCCTCGACTTCCTGCTCGATCACATCCGGAACCACCAAATTGCGCCGCAGAGCGAGCCCCCGGAGCACGATGACCGTCACCGACACCACCGAGCAGATGAGCAGCAGGGCCATGAAAAAGCCGCCCTGGTGAAAGAATTGGTAGGCCGATTGCCAGGAAGCGACTGCGAGGATGGGACTCATTGGGAAAAGGGATAGTAGGTGAAAGTCAGCGACCATTCGAGCGGTTCGTGGCTCATCGTGGCCGAGGCGACGTTGGGCGGGGGCGCGATCTCCGCGTCGCGCACGGCGCGCAGCGAGACATCCGCGAGGCTCTGGTTCGAGGTGTTGGAGTCCACCCTGGTGGCGGAGACGTGACCTTGGGCGTCGATGAGGAAGCTGATACGCACCGAACCGAAGGCAATCAAATCCATTCTCTGCCGGATGTAATAATACCAGCGCGACCCAATGGCGTCGTTGACCTGCTTGCGATACTTCGCCATCGGCGTCGCCAGGGCATCCACCGCGGCCTTGCCGCGATTGGAAATGCTGCCCTCGATGTGGTTTTGCTCCTGTTCGGGCTGGTAGCCGGATTCGCGCGGCGGCTGCGGCTTGGGAACCGGAGTCGTGAGCTTGACGAATTTATCCTCGATCGGCCGCAGCACCGCCGCGTGCGAAGCCGGCGGAGGCGTGGTCTTCACCGCCTGGATCTGGGTGACCGCGGTCGGCTGCGCTTCTTTTTTTGACAGGGCGATTTCATCCTTTTGCACCTGGTCCACTTCCCGGAGCTTGGAGGGCTTGACGAGGTCCGGGCCGGCCTTCGGCGCCTTCTCGGCCGGTTTGTCGGGCGCGGGCACGGGTGCCGGAGGGGTCTGCTGCGCCACCTTCGGGGCCGGTGGCGGAACCGGTGGCGTGACCTGCAAAGGCGGCACCTCCGGCGCGAAGGGCCTCGCCGCTGCGCCGAGGAGCGAGCGCTGGGTCTGGAAGGCATTGAAGGGGCGCATCTTGCCCGCCTGGCTGGGCAGCGGGACATCGCCGGTGGCCGGGTTCTCGCTGGCCGCGCGCATGTTTTCGTCGGACTCAAAGAGCGGGTTCTCGGCCGCGTCCCTGGCGATATCTAGCCCCCGCGAATCCATGAACAAGCGCTCCGGCTCGGGCGCGAGGGTAAAAGGCGTCGCCGGCGGTTCCTCCGGCGGCACGATCTGCAATTCAATCTCCCGCGGCCGCATCCGGTCCCGGGCAAAGCTGATCTTCGGTTTCGTTTGGGTGAAACGCGCGACGATGACGGGGAAGAGCAAAAACGCCAGGAGGTGCAGGAGCAGCGAGACGGTCACGCCGATGACGAGCCGCCGCCGGGCGGGCAGCACCGAAAGATCCGGAATCCAGCCAAAGAGGGGTGCGGTGACCCGTTGCGCGAAGGTCATCGCCGCATCGGCCGGATCACGGCCGCCTCCATCACTCCCACGACATCGTAACACGAGACCTGCGCGCACCATTCCACGTCCTCCGCACGCCCCGCCAGGAGCAGCGCCCGGCCATTGCGCGCGGCGGTCAGCGCCATGAGCGGGTCCGAATAGCGAAGCGCCACAGCGGTCACCGCGACGCCCGCATCACCGACTTCGGTGGTGTCCAGCGCCGCGATCAGCCGCCCCGCTGCGTAGGCATCCTCCAGTGCAAATTGGTCGTAGGTGCCGGAGCAAATGAGCAGGACTTTCGCCGGGGCACTCGCTCGCAATTCCGCGGCGACCGCGTCGAGATTGAGCAGCGCTCCCACGAGCACCCGGCGGGCGCCCTGGCAGGCGCGCAGGGCCACGGTGCCATTGGTCGTCGTCGTAATGATCTGGCGCCCGTCCAGCCCGGCGTATTCGCGCGGCGAATTGCCGATCTCAAACCCGGGAATCAAGTTGCCATGCCGCTCGCCGCCGAGCACGGCCTCCGGTTGGCGCGCTTTCAGCGCCTGCGCTTCTTCGATCGTCCCCACGGGATGAATCTCCGCCGCGCCGTGGGCGAGGGCCGTGACCATGGAGGAAGTCGCCCGCAGGACATCGAAGACCACGCACGTCGTCTCCGAAAGATCGCGCGCCGGCAGCAATGCGATTTCCGCGGGATTGAGGGCAACATCGATGTGCATGAAAGGTAAA
>Ga0206854_1205_pt1 | contig 13428 bp, 8 predicted proteins | sample Alteio_BWOrgCont_50_FD_152870 | JGI IMG/M metagenome (GOLD analysis project Ga0206854, IMG submission 152870) | Enriched cells from forest soil in Barre Woods Harvard Forest LTER site, Petersham, Massachusetts, United States -... | ecosystem: Environmental > Terrestrial > Soil > Temperate forest > O...
CCGCCCTAATTGCGGTTACCGCATGTTTATCCTTCACTGTATTTACCAACATTGATGCTAACGACCCGGTAAAAACCGAATACGGTTTAGTATCGGGCGTAAAAAGCAATGCTTCAGATGTTATTATATATAAAGGCATCCCCTTTGCCACGCCTCCTGTTGACGATCTGCGCTGGCATGCGCCTGTACCTGCAAAACCGTGGACAGGCGTTCGCAAATGCGATACGTTCGGCCCTGATCCTTATCAACCTGCGCCACATGCGGTAAGTATGTGGTCTGACGAGTATTTTATACCCAAAGAATCTACGCGCAGCGAGGATTGCCTTTACTTGAATGTATGGAAGCCCGGGAAACAGGCGAGCAATAAGCTGCCCGTTATAGTTTGGATATATGGCGGCGGCTTCAACAGCGGCGGCACAGACTTGCCGTTATATAGTGGCGAGGCAACAGCTAATAAAGGTGTAATTTTTGTAAGTGCAAATTACCGTGTAGGCATATTTGGGTCATTTGCACATCCAGATCTGACAAAAGAATCAGGCTACAATGCATCGGGCAATTATGGTTTGCTGGACCAAATAGCCGCGTTAAAATGGGTTCAAAAAAACATTGCTGCCTTTGGTGGCGATCCGGATAATGTGACTGTCGACGGGCAATCGGCAGGCTCTATGGCTATTAATTGTTTAATAGCTTCTCCGTTAGCCAAAGGCTTATTTAAAAAAGCCATTGCCGAAAGCGGTGGCTATATGGTTAGCGCCGCACGTGGAATGCAAACCTTGCAGCAGTCGGAAGAGCAAGGCGTAAAAACAGCTACTGCTTTAAATGCAACATCAATTGCCGATCTGCGGAAACTATCGTCAGAAGAAGTGCAGGCAAAAATGAAGGGCAACTTTGCCCCTATTATTGATGGTTACGTGCTGCCTGAATCGGTACCGGCTATTTTCGCCGCAGGCAAGCAAAATAAAGTAAGCCTGCTTACCGGCTGGAACGAGAACGAAGGCATGCTGCAAGGCCGATTAAAAAACGCTGCCGATTTTAAAACATCGGCACAAACTACCTATGGTGCTAACGCCAATACTTTTTTGAGTTATTACCCGGCAAACAGCGAAGAAGAAGCAAACGCATCGCAGTATAAACTCTCTAAAGACCTGATGTTCGGCATTCAAAATTATACCTTGGCCAATGTAGAGAGCCAGACCACCAAAGTATTTGTTTACCGCTTTACCCACCGGGTACCCGGCACCGGCATTTATGAAAACATAGGCGCGTTCCATAGCGGCGAATTGGTTTATACTTTCAACAATTTGCAATATGTGAACCGGCCATTTACAGCGGTAGATCGGGAAGTAGCTAATGCTTTATCATCCTACTGGGTAAACTTTGTTGTAAATGGTGACCCGAACGGGAAAGGCTTAACCAAATGGCCGGCCTATACCGAAAAAGATAATATGGTGATGTTATTAGGCGATAAACCCGAGGCACAAAAAATGCCCGATAAGGCGGCGTTGGATTTGGTTATTGGGGGGATGAAGCGGTAATTCATTGTCTATCAAGGCACAAAGTACGCCTTCGATGGAGAAATTATATCTAATTTTGATCAATGAGATTTATAAAATTACTAGGACTAATTATAGTCTTTATTGTGATCACAGGCATAGGCTATTTGGTATATGTTTTTAAAACTTCACCTAAATTTCAAGGCGGCAGCGTAATTACAAAACCGTCTAACCAGTATTTAGCTGTGTTCAATGATTCGATAATAAGAAATCTTAAAGCAGATAATATTATTAAACCTAAGTATGATAGCACAATTTGTAGATATCTATACGATAATGATAACTATGTTATCCAGGAATATATAATCAATATTAAGGGTGATAAAACTTTACCAGATTTAATTGAAGTTATCGATAAAAACGAACTTAACATTAATGGTGTTTTCAGTAACGAAATTAGAAGTAAATTTTTCACTATGAATTATAAAACGATTTCCCCAATCGTTAACTATTTAAAAGTGAGTTTGTATGGCTCCGAAATTAAAACGGTTATAAAAAATGACACAGTTTTGTTATTATATTCGAATATAAAAAACGCTTCCATAGAATATAATAGTTCGGACACCAGTGCTGTTTTCTGTAGACCCAATCAAAGCTTATTACCAATTGAATTTCTGTTTATTAAAAAGAAAAGAATGCTTTACTTTTTAATGATGTCAATAAATCGAGAGAAGGTAAGCCTACCTCAAAATATGCTTTATACTTTAATTAAATAATCCCGACCGCTGTCCGAAGTTTTTAACTTCGGACGAATATGCGTGTAGTCTGTGACTACTGATAATAAATTTAACTGTGTAGTTGTAAACTACAAACATAACAGTCCGAAGTCAGAGACATTCGGACAACTGTTAAATTTAAGCTGGAAGCTTAAACCATGCTATACCACGAGTTACGCTGCGCTAAACTCGCGGCAGCATCTGTATAGGTATTTCAGGGTGGGTCGCAGGGTTAACATACGTTAACCCTGTTTTTTATTCAAATAGTTGATTATTAAACAGTTAATTAAGGTTAACATCCAATTGTGTTAAGTTGTGTTAACCCAAATAGCAACGTACCAACTTGAAGCGTAACCTGAGGACGGAAAATCAGGACGACACACCTGCCTTTAATGTTCCTGTAAGTTGTTAAGTATTGGTTAATTAGATGCCTTTTACATCAAGATTTCCACATTTGTTACCAATTATGCACTAAATTGTGTATCGCAGTTTGAAATATCCAAAAAATCAGTAATTTACACCGTAATTTATTTAACTAACTGACCTAATACAATTAAAGAATGAAAAAAATCTTACTTTTTTGTTTTGCCCTGGTCCTATCTCAATTTTGCCGTGCGCAGGAAACCTTTCCTGTTAATGGTGCATGGGATATCCGCCCCGGACAATACGCATTCACTAACGCTACCATAGTAGTTAGTGCAGATCAGACAATAACCAACGGAACCCTGCTGGTTAAAGACAAAGTGATCGAGGCCGTTGGCCAGGGTGTAGTCATCCCCAAAGGCTACGTAACAGTTGATCTTAAAGGCAAATTTATTTACCCCGGCCTGGTTGATGCTTACACTACCTACGGTATTCCGGCAGGCAGAGCAGGCGCTGGTGGTTTTGGATTTGGTGGCGGCGGCGGTGGTCGCGGCGGCGGCGGTGCAGCTGCTAAAGCAGGCGCTTACGGCTGGAACGAAGCCATTAAGCCTGACAGCAACGCCCGTACCGTTTTCCATGTAAATTCTGTTGAAGCGGAAGCTTTAAAGAAAATTGGATTTGGCGCTGTACAATCATTAATTCATGACCGTATTGTACGCGGAACATCTGTTGCCGTTACATTAGCCAACACACGCGACAACTTTGTAATGTTGAATGATAATGCCGCTGCGCACTATTCATTTGTAAAGGGTTCGGCTGCAACTAACTACCCATCATCATTAATGGGTACTATCGCGTTGATCCGTCAAACTTATTATGACGCGCAATGGTATAAAAATCAAAAAGAAGAATACAACATTACTTTAGATGAATTTAACAAGATCCAAAACTTACCTCAAATTTTTGAAGTAACTGATATGCAAAGCATTTTACGTGCTTCAAAGATCGCTAAGGAATTTGGAAAACAATATATCTTAAAATCAAACGGTGATGAATATCAGCGTATTGATGCTATAAAAGCTACCGGTAGCACATTCATCATCCCGGTTAACTTCCCTGCTCCTTTAGATGTGGAAGATCCTATTGATGCCCATAACGTAAGCATTGAATCATTAAAAGCATGGGAATTAGCTCCAACCAACCCTGGTGCGCTTGAAAAAGCAGGTGTAAAATTCGCCATTACTTCTTATGGTGTTACAGCGGCTCGTGATTTCTGGACAAATATCCGCACAGCGATGACCTTTGGCCTGACTGAAAAACAAGCTCTTAACTCTTTAACTACTATCCCGGCTGAAATGATAGGTGTAGGTGATAAAGTAGGAACCTTAGCTAAAGGTAAATTAGCTAACTTCCTGATCACATCAGACAACCTGTTTAAGGCTGATAATGTTATTTACGAAAACTGGGTGCAAGGCGAGCAATATGTAGTTTCTAAAATGGAAATTGCCGACATGCGCGGTAAGTATAACCTTACAGGCGATGGTTTTGCCAATACCTCTTTAACTATTGGCGGCCAACCGGGTACTTATAACCTTACTGTGGCACGTACCGGTGCAGACAGCGCAAGTGTAACCGGAACCATTTCACGTTCAGGCGACCAAATCAGTATGTATTTCAATTTCAGAAATAACCCTAACGGTGCTATCCGTATGGCGGGTTATATTGCTTCATCATCTCCGGTTGTATTAAAAGGCGATGCTACCATGCCTGATGGCAAAAGCATTACCTGGACTGCAACTTATACCGGTGCTGCACCTGCTGCAGGCGGCGGTGGCGGCGGATTTGCCGGTGGTGGTGGTAACCGCGGTGGCGGTGGTGGCGGCCAACGTGGTGGCGGCGGTGCTCCTGGTGCAGGTGGCGCTCCTGCTGGTGGCGGTGCCAACGCAGCAACAACTACTCCAACAGTAGGCCCTGTTATCTATCCTTTTGCCGCATACGGATTTACCGAAATGCCAAAAGCAGAAAATGTATTAATTAAAAATGCTACCGTTTGGACAAACGAAAAAGAAGGTATACTTAAAAATGCCGACGTTTTAATTGAGAACGGAAAAATAAAAGCTGTTGGTAAAAACCTTTCAGCTGGCAATGCTAAAGTAATTGATGGTACAGGCAAGCATGTTACTGCCGGTATAGTTGATGAGCACTCGCACATTGCGGTTACCAGCGGTGTTAACGAAGGCACACACTCGGTTACTTCAGAAGTACGTATTGCCGACGTTATCAATGCAAATGACATTAACTTATATCGCCAGTTAGCTGGTGGTGTTACTACTTCACATATCCTGCATGGTTCTGCTAACGCAATTGGCGGCCAAACTCAATTAATTAAACACCGCTGGGGTATGTTGCCAGAGGAGTTGAAATTTGAAGGCGCTGATGGCTTTATCAAATTCGCTTTGGGCGAAAACGTAAAAGGCAGCAACGGTGGTGGCGGCGCTCAAAATGCCAACCCACGCTTCCCTCAAACCCGTATGGGCGTTGAAGAAGTTTACATTGATGCCTTTACCCGTGCTAAAGAATATAAAGCAGCACGCGCTGTGAAAGGTAACACTGTACGTCGCGATCTTCAATTAGAAGCATTAGCTGAAATATTGGACAACAAACGTTTCATTACCTGTCACTCTTACGTACAGTCAGAAATTAACATGTTAATGCATGTTGGCGATTCGTTGGGTTTCCATGTTAACACTTTCACTCACATTTTGGAAGGTTATAAAGTAGCCGATAAAATGAAAGCACACGGCGCAGCAGGGTCTACCTTCTCTGACTGGTGGGCTTATAAAAATGAGGTTGCCGAAGCTATCCCATACAATGGTAAGCTGATGCACGAAGTTGGTTTAGTAACCGGCTTTAACTCTGATGATGAAGAAATGGCTCGTCGCTTAAACCAGGAAGCCGGCAAAGCGGTAACTTATGGTAAAGTAAGTGAAGAAGAAGCATTGAAATTCGTAACCCTTAACCCTGCTAAAATGCTGCATGTTGATAACCGCATCGGCAGCTTAAAAGCGGGTAAAGATGCTGATGTAGTTATCTGGTCTGCCGATCCGCTTTCTATTTATGCAGTTTGCGAAAAGACTTATGTTGACGGTGTTCCATACTGGGATCTGGCAAAAGATGCTGACAATCAAAAAGCGATGAAAGCCGAAGCAGGCCGTATCATCCAAAAAATGATTGACGCTAAGAGTGGTGGTGCAGCTACTCGTCCTGCAGCAGCAGGCGCAGCCCGCAGGCCACGTTACGAATGCGAAACTTTAGAGGAAGACCAGTTTGTTGTTGCCGATGATTACACTGATATGGAACGTGTAAGAGCAGCGGCAGCAGCAGAGGCAAGAAGAATTAATCAATAATCAGATCCTTATTTGAAATTAACGATGAAAAAAATAATATTAAGTTTAGGAGGATTATTGCTTGGCATTACCCTCACTTACGGGCAGGCAACTATATCGCCTGCTAAGGCACAATCAAAGCCTATTGTAATTACCGGCGCTACCATACATATTGGTAACGGCCAGGTAATAACAAACGGTTATATCACCTTCGATAAAGGTAAAATTACGGGTGTGGGTGAAGGCGCTGCACCAAGTATTTCAGGATACGAAGTCATTAACGGCGCAGGCAAGCAGGTTTATCCCGGCTTTATATGCCCTATGACAACTTTAGGTTTAATTGAAATTGAAGAAGGTGCAAAAGGCACGGTTGATAACGAAGAAACAGGCGAGTTAAACCCGCATGTACGTTCAATTGTAGCTTACAATACCGATTCAAAAGTTATACCTACTGTACGCTCAAACGGCGTGTTGTTGGCACAGCCGGTACCAAGCGGTGGTATCATTTCAGGTACATCATCAGTAGTGCAATTAGATGCATGGAATTGGGAGGATGCTACTTATAAAAAAGATAACGTATTGCATTTGAACTGGCCTTCTGCAGGTGGTGGCCGTCGCGGTGGCGGTGGTGGTGGCAGACCTGGCGCGGGAGCAGCAGCAGGCGGAAACCCCGCCGATCGTGCGCAACAGGCTATTGACGCGTTGGAGAATTTATTTACCCAGGCAAAGGCTTATGCAGAAATGTCTAAACCTGATGTAACCAACGTTCGTTTGGCTGCTATGAAAGGTTTGTTTGATGGTTCTAAAAAACTATTCATCATTGCTGATCAGGCTAAAGCAATTGTACAAGCTGTTACTTTCTCTAAAAAGTTTGGTATTACCCCGGTTATTGTTGGCGGTAAAGAATCATACATGGTAACTGATGTACTGCGCGATAACAATGTACCGGTTATTATCCGCGAAACACAAGCGTTGCCAGAAAGAGAAGAAGACGATGTATATGCTTGCTACAAACTACCAATGCAATTGCAAAATGCAGGCGTAATGTACGGCTTAACCGGCATCGGTTTCTGGCGTCAGCGCAACTTGCCTTTTGAGGCGGGTGAAGCGGTTGGTTACGGCTTAACAAAAGAACAAGCCCTATCAATGATCACCATGAACAATGCTAAAATATTAGGCATTGATAAAACAACAGGTACACTTGAAAAAGGTAAAGATGCCAACTTGTTTATATCAGGCGGCGATGCATTGGACATGATCACTATTGATGTTCAAAATGCATTTATTCAAGGAAGAAACATCAACCTTGATAACCTGCACAAACAATTATACAGGAAGTTTGCCGGTAAATACGGACTGAAAGCTGACTTATAATCAACAAACATTAACTAACAAAAAAAGCGGGCTATTTAATTAGCCCACTTTTTTGCTTTATAAAGCATTTTTAGGGTTGCATTTTTAATATTATTCATAAAATTGAATGGCATTTTTAATGTTTTAACTTAAAAATCATTCTTTAACCTTAATACGTGTTATAAAATCAACATTTTTAATAAACAATTTAAGCATTTTTATAATTTTATATCAATTATCATACTAAACGAGCAATTATTTATACTATTTATTAGATTTAACATAAATAATTAATTTATTTTCTATTAAATTTAAAACTGATTGTTATATTTGACTCGATTTATATTAACTGACCTACTATAATTAATAACAAACCCATATACTTTAACGGTATATGGGTTTTTATTTTCAAAATCTTTCTATTTCTGACAATAATTATCAGCAATTTTATTTCGATACCGTGCCTATCGGCATTACTTCTTTTCCATACATCTCATTCAATACATTAGCAATACCTGTATATATTGCAGATGCACCGCAAATAATACCTTCATATCCTGCAAAGTGTTTAATGTTTGCGTTACTTGTTGCATCGCCTACGGCTAATAAAATAAACAGTAAAGTTAATGAAGCGAACACAAACTGAAGCGCGCGATTTAGTTTTAAGGTACCAAAAAACATCAGGAAAGTAAACAAACCCCAAATAGCAAGATAGGCAGCCATAGCGGTATCATCAGGCCCGGTTGTCCATCCTAATTTTGGCATTACGATCAATCCAACTAATGAAAGCCAGAAAAACCCATAGGATGTAAAGGCTGTTAACCCAAACGTATTATTCTTTTTCGATTCAATAATACCGGCAATAACCTGTGCAAGGCCGCCATAAAATATTCCCATAGCCAGTATCATTGAATTCATTTCAAAAAAACCGGCATTGTGAATGTTTAACAAAACAGTGGTCATGCCAAATGCGCACAGGCCCAATGGCGCAGGATTGGCAATGCCATCCCGTACAGGAGTTGGTGTAGTAGGTATCATAATAACTTAGGTTTTAAATGGTTAATTAAAGATATATAAAACTATTTTGATTTTTTTTGATAGGCGGCAATATGTTCAGCCACATCAACCATGGGCGCTACCCATATCTCTTTTTCGTGCTCTTTAATAAAATGCAATAGCTTACTGTGCTCCTGCAGATCAACATTAATATTATGCCCGCGAAATAAACTTATAAAGGTCAATACGTTTTTTTAGACCGTCGCTGCCGGTAATAAAATAAGGTTTGCGATTTTCATAACGATCCAAAACATAAGTGTTATCAAACTTAACGTAGGTATCTTTGTCCAAATCACCAATTTTATAGGTAAGGGCTTTGGTATATTCATCCATAGTAAGCGGACGAGGGTTAACTTTTTTGTCTTGTGCCAGGCTAATAGTGGCAATGTAAAGTGTACAAACAGTGAATAATAATTTGCGCATTGGGTAGTTTATTGGTTTATCAAATATATTAAAAGCCTTCCAAATCATTAAGATATGGAAGGCTTTTTATGAGGGTGGCTTACTTATGATATTTGTTTAAAGGCATCAGCAAACGCCTGCATTTCGTCCATGCGGCCTATACTTACGCGGCAGTAATCTTTGTCATTCATTTTCCATGTACGAATGCCAACACCACGTTTGCTCATTTCGGTACTAAATTGCCTGCCATCCATTTTTATAGGGAACAATACAAAGTTGGCAGATGAAGGAATATAATCATATCCCTCTTTTTTCAAAGTAGCATATAAAAACTCTTTAGATTCAAGTGTTTTCTTTAACGCGTCCTGCAAGAAAGCTGTTTCCTGGTAAGCTGCAACTGCGGCAGCGGCAGTAGTGGCCGATATAGCCATGCCTTGCGAAGTGTAAGCGCTTAATGCCCTTATCGTATCCGGTTGTGCAACAAAATAGCCGCAACGTAAACCTGCAAAACCGTATAGTTTAGAAAAAGTACGTGCAACTATCACATTTTGCCCCGCTTTAACCGCGCCCATCATTGTTACCTGGTCGGGATTTGGTAGGTAATCTATATAAGCTTCATCAACCATTACGGTTGTTTTTTTAGAAACACGCTCGCAAAATCCTTTAAGTTTATTTACATCAACTACGGTAGCTGTAGGATTGTTAGGATTGCATATATAAACCAAACCGGTCTTGTCGTCAACTTTGGCTTCCATTGCATCAAGGTCAAGCTTAAAGTCGGCTGTCATAGGCACTTTTATCCATGTGCCGCCAAATCTTGGTGATTTTGAAGGAAGATCATCATACGAAGTTTCGCCGCTGATAACCGATTTGCCATCCTTACTATAATGCATTGCAGCAGCCAATAATAATGGCGATGTGCCAGAGCTTAGCAAGATATTTCTTGAAGTAACGCCTTCATGGTCGGCAATTTTATTTGACAGAACGCTTAACGACTCGAACGGATAACGGAAACTATCTGCCAAAGCATCTTCAATTGCTTTTTTTGCTGCAGGCGATGGGCCGAACGGATTTTCGTTAGCGTTTAGCCTTGCCTTCATGTCAGGCACGTTTTGTGCCGCTACCTGTGCTTCTGATAGAAATGCTTCTTCGGGCAATACAGTAAGTTTTTTTGCTGCGGGTGCTGCAACCAATTTTTCGGCAGTTCCCGACAGGAGAGCCAGCCCTCCGGCCATTACGGCGCTGGATTTGATCCAGTTTCTGCGGTTAAGTGAGTTCGACATATCTTTAATTTTTTAGAGTGAGTTAGTTTTTTTATTTAACAATGATCAATTTTATGATTTAATGCCATCCTTTGGATAGCTTACACGTTGTTCTGTTACGCGCGCATGTATATCGGCCACCACGCTTCTTGCCGATGTAAATGCGCCTGCCATCCATGCATTTAAATAGGTTAAATGTTCGCCTGCAAAATATACGTTCTTATCGGGCTTTAATAATACCGGATATTGGTTTTTGCGGGTTTCGCTACTATACTCGGCCCATCCACCTAAATTGTATTTTGTTTTATGCCAGCTTACCGAAAACGATCCATCAAATTCCTTATCATATTGCGGGTGAATTAACCGTCCTTTTTGCAACGCCAATTTTTCCCTGTCGGCATAACTTAAATCGCCTGTGCGTACCGCTTTATCGTTGAAGTTATAATAACCTATCAATATGCCTTTTTTACCCAGGTAATCGTACGATGGATAGAATATTTGGGTCAGATCATTATTGGTATGGGTAATACCGCCATAAATATGGTCATCCTCCTCCCAAAACCTTCTTTTAAATTGGAGACCTATTTTTCCGGTTTTCATGTAGCCTATATAGTCAATAGCACGGCTTACATCGCCAGAAAAATTATTATTGATATTGCTTAACACGGGTAAGGGGATAGTGCATATACACAAGTCACCTTTTAATTCGTGCGCGCCTGCTGCATCTTTATAGATTATTTTAACGCCATCGGGCACGTTAGTAATATTAGTTACTTCCGCACCCAGTTTTAGCATGGTAGCCACTTTTGCTTGTAAAGCTTTTGCTATTTGATCCATGCCACCAATAGCCTGGAACATGGTCATCTGCAACTCGTAAGTATACTCGGCCACATTATAAAAGTCCGGGTCCATTAAGCCCGATTGTATAATGTCAGCCAATTTATGCGGGTCAGAAATTTTACCCGGCTTATCGCCCGCGCCGGGCGATTCAATATACCCTCTGCGTGCTGAAGCCTTGTATAATTTATCAGGATCAAGGCCACCTTCGGCCATCAGGTATTCAATTACTTTTTCGGCATCTTCCTTGGTTAACCCGGTATTTAAAGCCGAGTGGTCAATGCTTTTTGCCAATAACTCGGTAGTATAGCCGCGTATATCGTTATGTATCTCACGTACAGGAATTTTCTTGTTGGATAAAGGGCCTTTGCCTTCGGCGAAATAATATGCGCCTTCGTTAACATTATTATATACCTGCAATGGTACACCCAATTCTTTGCAGTAATGTAAAGTTAGCTGGTGATGGTGCGGGATACGCGATGGACCTGCGTTGAAGTACTGCCCCTGGTCAAAATGGGCTGTTGTAGTAGGCTTATCAATTTCTGTGTTTGTACTACCATTACGAATACTCCAACATCGTCCGCCTGCGCGTTGACGGGCTTCCAATATGGTGCATTTATAACCCAACTTAGTTAATTCGTATGCCGATGTCATGCCGGCAAGGCCGCCGCCTAAAATAATAATGTGTTTACCGTTACCGCTGCCCGATAGATTGAACGCATGCGCCGGTGCTGATTTTAGCATGCCTAATGCCAGCATAGCGGGGTAGGCACCCCCTGCCAACATAGCGCCTTTGCTTAAAAAACTCCTTCTGGTTAAATTTTCCAAGAGTAAATAGTAGTTATAGTCAGTTTTATAGTGAATAAAGATAAAAGTTTTATCAATTATATACTAACTGCGTTTCTTTTTTAACAGAAGTTGAATTTTGACGCCAAAATAGATAGCTGTTTTGAATGATTTTGAACTTATAAAAGGGTTTTGTTGAAAATATCTTATAAAATCTATAAAATTTGTCTACTTTAAACAATGAGAAGGGCGCGATGGAGTTAAAACCATGCAAAAAAATGAAATTATTACAGGGAAAGTTTTGTTCGAAAATTAACGCAATCGATTGCATAAATTAATTTGTTTTTCTACATTTACCTGCATTACCACCAATAACCAATTATCTTTATTATATGAAGCCTGCCTATAAATACACACTTGGGGTATTAATGCTTGTTATGCTATTTTTAATTTCGGCCGCTTATGCCGAAGTTAAATTGCCGCAGTTAATTGCCAATGGCATGGTATTGCAGCGCGATACCAAATTGAAAATATGGGGTTGGGCATCTCCCGGTGAAAAAGTTAGTGTTGCTTTTAATAATAAAAAAGGAAATGCGGTTACCGGTGCTGATGGTAAATGGTTAATTGAGTTGCCCGCCATGAAAGCCGGCGGACCTTTTACAATGACCATAAAAGGTACTAATCAAATTACGCTGAATGACATTTTGCTGGGCGATGTTTGGTTTTGCTCGGGACAATCGAACATGGTATTGCGCATGGAAGCTGTGAAGGAAAAATTTCCTGAAGATGTAGCTAATGCCAGTTTTAACGAAATAAGAGATTTTTATGTTCGTAATGTGGCTGATGTTACTAAAAAACATGATGATCTGCCACAGGCTAAATGGTTGGCCACTACACCAACAACCGTACTTGATTTTAGTGCGGCATCGTATTTTTTTGCAAGGCATCTTTATTTAAAATATCATGTGCCCATTGGTATAATCAGCTCGGCCTGGGATGGCAGCCCGATAGAGCCATGGATAAGCGCAGAGGGGTATAAAGGTGTGGCTAAGTTTGAAGATCAAATAAAAAACTTTACAGATACGGTTTATATGAATAAGCCTGCCAGGGATAGGACAGCAGCTATGGTACGCGGGCCTGGACCTCGACCGCAAATGGAGCCGGATAAAGGAACTAGCGGCCCTAAGCCATGGTATGCAGTTGATTATGTACCCGAGTTATGGCATCACTTTTGGCTGCCCGGCTATTGGAACGACCAGGGCGTTAAAGATTTGAATGGTGTTGTTTGGTTTAGGAAAGAAATCAACGTACCGGTTTCCATGACCGGAAAAGATGGGCACCTTTACTTATCGCGTATAGCAGATGCGGATGTAACTTATGTTAACGGGCAACAGGTAGGCGCTTCGGGTAGCATTTATAACAACAGGCGATATAATATAACAGCCAGTTTGCTTAAACCGGGTAAAAACTTAATAGTTATAAAAGTAACCAGCAACGCAGGCAAAGGAGGCTTTTTACCTGATAAGGATTACACGTTAGACGTAAATAACGAAAAGATAGATCTGCGAGGCGATTGGGAATATAAAGTAGGGCAGGTATTTGCCAAAATTACTCCACCTGCAGGTACTTCGGCCGCGCCTGCTTTTGTTGCGCCGCAAAACTCACCTACGGGTATATATAATGTGATGGTCGATCCGGCAATAAACTACGCTAT
>Ga0206854_1206_pt1 | contig 13409 bp, 9 predicted proteins | sample Alteio_BWOrgCont_50_FD_152870 | JGI IMG/M metagenome (GOLD analysis project Ga0206854, IMG submission 152870) | Enriched cells from forest soil in Barre Woods Harvard Forest LTER site, Petersham, Massachusetts, United States -... | ecosystem: Environmental > Terrestrial > Soil > Temperate forest > O...
GCCGGCGAAGCGCGAGCCGGGACGCGTGGTCTTCGACTTCGTCGCGCAGCGCGCACAGGCGCAGCAGGACAATGTGCAGTCGGTCGAACTGCGCCACATCGGTCCGCCCGACGAAGTGCCGCAGGAGGCGCTGCAGCAGCATCCGAAGCCGCGCGGGCTCGGGCGGCTGACTTATCGCGTGGCGATCCCAGCGGCGGATGCCAAGCGCTGCCTGCTCGTCTTCGACGCGCTGCTGAACAACGCGAAGAGCAACGGCGCCGGCTTCGCGGTAGAGATCGACGGGCGCGAGGTCTTCGCTCGCAAGCTCAGCGGCGCCGAGCGCGTGCCGGCGGAGATCGACCTCGCCGACTTTCGCGGTCGCGAAGTCAGCGTTGTCTTCATCGTCGATGCGCTCGCCGATCCCAGCTACGACTGGGCGACATGGGTCGCTCCGCGGGTCGTGCTGCGATAGGGGGGCAGCGCCGCGCCCTTCTTCGGGCGTGTGTTCATGCTCGTAACCAACGCTTGAGCACATATTCTCCCCGCGACCGCATCTCTCTCGTGCGGAGCAGCGTCGAACTCCCCATTCAACCTACCGCCGCCATGCACAGACTTGCTTTCCTCTTCCTCGCCTCATTGCTCATGAGCCTGTCCACTTTGTCGGCAGAGGACAAAGCGGCGTTGGAAGCCCTGCGCACCCAGGCCGCTGGCGGTGATGTGAAAGCCCAACTCGATCTCGCCTTTCGCTATCGAGATGGGAAGGAAGTCGCCAAGGACGACACCGAGGCCATGAGGTGGGCGCATCGGGCGGCGGACAGTGGCAATGCGGATGCGATGGATCTCGTCGGCTTTGCCTATCTCCGCGGGAGTGTGGTGAATCGGAGTCCAGAGATTGCGTTCGGTTATTTCAAAGCCGCGGCGGAGCGATCGGCACAGGCGGCATTCAATCTGGGCCAGTGCTACTTCGGCGCGCAGGGCACGGAGCAGGACATCCCGAAGGCCCTCGACTGGTGGAAGAAGGCGGCTGCGCAGGGCCATGGGCGCGCGGCGGCGACAGCGGCCATGGCTTATCTTTCCGGCGAAGGCGTCGCGCCCGATGCGGTGCTGGCCCGCCGCCTCGCCGAGCGCGCCGCAGAGTTGAACAATCCCTCCGGCCTGGTGGTCCTCGGTGAAATGCAGTTTCAAGCCGGAGAGCTTGATGCGGCGCAGGCCAGTTGGACCAAAGTCTCGAAGCTTCTCCCCACTGGTCTTACCGGACATTCTGCGCAGCCGTCCGACAGCGCTTCCGCTCAGCAGGGGGCCGACCTTTTGAAACTCATCGACTACCGGCAGCGCAAAGGCGCGCCGGGGAAGTTTGCCTTCGTGCCCATGCCGCACATCCATCAGGGCTACAACAACTGCGGCTCCACCGCCTGCGCCACGTTCGCGCGCTTTCAGGGCAGCAAGATCGGCGGCTGGGATTTCAAACGGCTCTGCCCATCGCCCCTCGGCACCGGCACCGATTGGGGCGACCTGCTGGGTGCCTCGAATAAGATCGGCCAGAAATGGAAACTCATCACCTTCACCCCGGATGACGCGGGCTATGACCAGGCCACCGCCTTTCTCAAGAGCGAACTCGATGCCGGCCGGCCCGTGGTCGTCGATTTCAAATACATCGGCCCGCAATACCCCAACGGCAGCGCCGGCCACACGCTCAACGTCTGCGGCTACATCGCGGAAGAGAATCTCTACATCCTCTGCAATCCCGCCGTCGCCACGCCCGGCCTCCAGCTCATTACCGCCGACGATCTCAAGAACTTCTGGCGCTCCGACCACTATGGCGCGCTCTCCAAAGGTATTCTCTCCCGCCCAGCCTTCGTCATCGACAAGTCTTGATGAAAGACTCCGCTCCTTTTTGCTCTGCAAACCAGCACCCGGCTACTCCCCGACGCGATCCCTACCCCGACCGTACTCAGTACGGCGATTGCCGCGAACTCGGGCAGTCCTGATTTCCAGCGTAAATTCAACAGATACCGTTCCTTTTGATGGAGAGATTCCGTGCCCGCATGCGGCGCAGTGTCCGTTCGTCGGTGCGTGGATCTAGCCCCAGCTTTCGCAGAACCCACGAGATTCGCGCCTCGCCTTTCAGACCCAACGCTGCCGCATCAGCCCAAAGCCTCGTTGCGCGTTCGGACGCTCGGTATTGAGCACGCTGAATTGCGGTCAATTTCGGTCCCTGCTTCGAAACACCTCGTGCTTTGTGCAGAGCAGTAATAGCGCGCCAGTTCACATCCCGTTTTGGATCAAAACTCCAATAGCTGGGAATGAAAATCATTGTGCCAAATGGCGTTAGATTGACCGTTAGCTTCATCAAAAGCGGTCGGTCGCGGTGCATCCCGTAAAGATTCCACCGTTGGCAAAACACATCGAACACCTCACGAAAACGGTCAGATCGCCTGCCCCAGCGAAACTCCCATTTGCTGCGCATACTCCGCTCGCCAACCAGTCGACGCCGGACAATTGCCTTATAATCTTGAAATGCCTTCACATCGAAGCTCGCTTTGATGGCGCCCCAATCGGCTTGAAAATCTTCGGCTCGCGCGACCTGCGTTTCAAGGTCGTCGAATTTGTGCTGTGCCTGAATCAGCGACTCGTAGTTGCCCGGCTGCACTTCATGCTCGTGCCGCGCAGTCGCTGTTTGTGTGCTCCCGCTGGGTACGGCCGGAAGGAGCTTGAGAAGTAGCGCAATTTCTTTCCCTAGGCGTTTTCCAGATTCAATTTGAGCAATCATCTGGCCAATCAGCCCGGCGAGATCAATCGGCCAAAGTGTGATGGGGACAAAGAGCCATTCGTAGATTTGCTCGAGGGATTGAAAGTCGGGATGAACCTTCGCAGTTTTACTAACGCGATGGAATGATCTCACCAAATCCTTACCGCCCTCAAGTCGGTGATAGGCCAAGCCGGCCAGGCGATCCAAATCAGCGCGTAAAGTTGTGCCCATAGTGTGGCGCAAAATTGTCCCCAGAAGTTGTCCTGAATCGAGCAGGAAAATTCTGCGAGAGTGGATTATGAAGAAAAATCCACCCGCTTGCCCAGAAGGGAACTCCCAAGCAACCCAGCGCCTCCAAAAAGCGGCTCAGCGGAACGATATTGCCGCGATGGAACGTGCGCTTTCGCGCGGAGCGGAGATTCACTTCAAAAACGACGAAGCACTTTTCGCGGCGGCATCACGAGGCCACACGAGAGCGGTGCGATGGTTGATGGAGCGCGGCGCCAATGCAGCGGCTGAAAACAGCCGAGCCGCGTTTGAGGCGGCACACGGAGGTTCCCGACAAATTGTCGAATTGCTGGTTTCGAAGGGCGCGGATCCGAAGGCGCTCAAAGTTCTGAAAGATTTCGAGCTTTACGCCGCAATCGTATCCGATGACACGGCGAAGCTCGTCTCCCTGATTAAGGGCGGCATTGATCTACGCGAACACGGCGACTTCGCTTTGTGCGCCGCCGCGGTCACAGGCAACGCAGCGGCAGCAGACATTCTCCTCGACGAGGGCGTTTTTCTTTTCGACAGACTCGACGTTGCACTTGAGTGTGCTTCGGAGCACGGCAAAAACGCGGTGATCCGCGTCCTGCTGGACCATGAAGAGGAACTGCCGATGCCGATCGACCGCTCCCGAGCGATTGGCGCAGTACTTAGAGAGTCCCGCTCAAACACGTTGGAACTATTATTGCGGGACGGCATGGAGCTCGGTGCGCCAGCCTTTGCCGGGCTAAATCCGCCGCTTAAGCCTGGACAGGTGGAAATGCTTCAATGCCTCGCGCAAATCGGTGTCATTGTTCCGGAGAACCTGCTTCGGCAGCCTCGGACGCGCACGCAATTCGGTACGAGCTTGCGCTTCGCGCATCGCGTTGGCCTCGGGGAGGAGCTCGCTGGCTATGTAGAGATTGGCATGCGTGTCGATGCACTGAATCTCGTACGGCACATCCTTGCGAGTGAACGCATTGCACCTGAGGACTTCTCTGAAGCCGTCCGTGCGGTCGGGGTCATTTCAAATCACCAAAAGTGGAAACCGATCATCGAGACGGCCTACGAGCGGCAATCGCTGAGGACCAAACGAAAGACCCGGGTTTGCATGCTATTATTTTATTGGGCGCTGAATGATTGGCAGAACGCCTTTCGCTTTATCTCGATTCGCTCTTTGCGCGAGCCACCGGCCTTGCTTGCGGCCATGGATACGCTAATTGAACTGGATGAACCAGGGCGCGCACGACGGATAGCCACGAAGTGCAAGGCTGCGCTAAAGAAAGCGCCAGATTGCTTTGATCGAGCCTGCCTAATTGAGGCGCTGGCGCGCTATTGCGCCCGATGCGGTGACTGGTCGGAGGCATACGCGCTTTGGCAAGACGCTCCGCGCAACGAACCGTTCGCTATAAATGCCTCCATCGGAATGGTTGAGCTTTACGTAATGAAGGCCATGCAAGTGCTCCAAAGCGAATTGCGGCTATTGGAGACGAGCCGGCCTGCTGGCGATTTGGAAATCTCCCTTCCTGGGAATGAGCAAGGAAGAATCGAAGACGCGAGACGGGTATTGCTGAAGTTGAAATCGGGGTTGAAACGGATCGTCCCATTGGATCGGCAAAAAAAGCTTGGATTTGACCCGAAATAGGCCGTGAAATCGGTCAATTACCGCTGGCGAATATGCTCAAACGTAAAAATCCATTATGAATCGCCAGTCATCGACGACCCAACTACGATTGCTGACCGAAGATCGTGCCTTTTTGCAATTGGACGACGAGCTCAACGAGTTCAACATCTTCGACGCGGTTAACACTGTGAGACGGGAAATGAGGCACTCAGATTTTCTCGCCTTCCTGCTAAACCCATACAGCAACCACGGGTTGAAGGGGGCGTTCGGCGAGATTTTTCTTGGCGCGCTAGCAAATTCTGATCGTGGAAGCGGCTACTTCGTTCCGTTTGATAGCGCAGAAGTACGCCGCGAATGGCGCAACATCGACATCTTGGTCTGTTGTAGGGCGTCGAAAGTAGTCTTCATCATTGAAAATAAGATTGATAGCACTGAGAGAGACGGTCAACTGGAGCGATACTGGAATACCGTGCACGCTGAATTTCCTGGATTCAGAGTCATTGGCCTTTACCTCACCCCGGAAGCCGAAAAGCCTAGCTGTAAGGACTACTTTCCCATTGGATATGCGCGGGTCTGCGACTCATTAAAAACCCTTTTGGGGAAACAGAAAGACACTTTGCCGCCCGGTTTTAAGGTAGCAGTAGAACACTATAGCGCGATAATCCAACAACAAATTACTACGATGACCCCTGAATTAAGAACACAGTGCTGGGCGATCTACAGCAAACACAAGCATGCATTCGATTTAATTCGTGATTGCCTGGACGAATGGGACCCTATCCGGGAGTTTCTTAAAGGGCTGATCAATCAATATTCGCCGATGCTAGCGAGCGAAGGTGACAGACCCGGCTACGTGTCGTTTTATTCGAAACATTGGGAGACAACCAAGTTCTTGAATTCTCCGCGGATGCTACAAAAAATATTCTTTTTCGAGTTTCAATATCGAGAAGCGCAGCACGCCAAAGGCGGCCTTGTTCTGAATCTCGCGATTAAAAACGCGGATAATGGGCCAGAGCCTGCGCGAGCATTCAAACTAGCCAAAGAAAAAGGGGAGCCGTTTATGGTTCCGGTGCGACCCACTCGATGGCCTGTCATTTTTTCCAAGCATTTAGCGAACCCGGAGGAAATTGATATTTGGAATTCCGCCACCGAGGAAAAAGTCAGACTGCAATGGGATGATTTCTACAAAACGAAACTTCCGTTGCTCAATAAGACCATTCAAACGACGTTTACGCGCCTGCGGCAATGATCAGTCGTCTAAGGCGAGCGCTGCGGGCGATCAGTCCGAAAGGCTGAAGCAGCGGATGCGGTCTTTGAGGCGGAGGAGGATTTTTCCATCGGCGATCGTCGGCGAGGGCACCCAGGCAGCTTTGACGTTGGCCTTGCCGACCTCGGCCCGCTCGGTGCCGTCGGCCCGCAGGACCTGCACGTTGTTGCCATTGTTGATCATCACGAAAAGTTTTCCATCCGCGAGCAATGGCGAGGAGATGGAGCCCGGCACGGTCGCGTTCCAGCGCTGGCTGCCGTTGGTCGCGTCGAAGCAAATCTGCACGTCGTTGTCGGCCAGGTAGACGTAACCTTTGGCCACGATGGGGCTGGCTTGGGTGCGGAGCGCATCGTACGGCGCCAGCCAGAGCTTCTCCGCTCCGTCCGCCTTGATCCGGTAGGCGGCCAGGCCGGCCTCGGGCTTGCGGGTCTGCACCGCGAGCAGATCGCCATCGATGGCCGGCGTGGAATCGCCGCCGCCAGGCACGCTCCACGCCACGTGGCCGGTCGTAGCGTCCACGGCGTCGAGAGACACGCGCCCCTGGCACACGACCAGGTTTCGGCCGCCCGCCCGCCACGCCACGGGCGATGAATTGCCGCCGCCGCTCTTGTCGAGTTTCCAAAGCTCTTTCCCCGTGGCGGCATCGAGCGCGTAAAGATATTTCGCATTGATCACGACCGCACCGGCGACTGCGACGGGCGATGAGCCCGGCCCTTTCTGCGGCAGCGGCACGCTCCAGAGCAATTTGCCCGTTTCCGCATCGAGCGCATACGCACTCACGCTGCCGAGCGCAAAAACCCGTCCCTCGGCCACGCATGGCGTACTCGACGAGCCGCGGCCGGTGGGTTCGCCGGGTGCGGCCGTCTTCCACATGGTCTTGCCCGTGGCGAGGTCGAGGCAGACCACGGTGTCCTCGGCGACGCGGCGCGTGGGCGGCACGGCTTCGATGATCTGCTGCTTCACCTCCGGCGAAAAGCCCTGCTCATCGAGCCACGCGCGCATCTCGGCATCATTGGCAAAAACGTGCTGTTTGTGCGCGTCGAGCTTATCGAGCACGTCGAGCGGCATGGCCAGCGCGCCCTTCTTGAAGCGCCCGGAAATGAGGCCCGAGTAAAGTTGCTGCTGCTTCTTGTCGAGGTTCGCCTCGATCCATTCTTTTGTGAAATCCTCGAGCTTCTTCCCGCGCAGCGTCGGGCTCAGGCCGAGGCGGGTCTCCTCGATCTTCTTCACCAACTCCGGCCCGAGCGGCCCCGTGCCTTGATAACCAAGCTGACGGACGATGAGTTCGTGAATCTGCCGCGTCTCGCTCGGCAGCGCCCGCACCCAGACCACCGATACGTAAGCGCGCCCGCCGGCGACGACTACGCTGCTCAACCCGCCGTCGTCGTTGCTCGGGATTTCTTCGCTGTCCCAAAGTTGTTTCCAATCGCCGCCCTGCCAGTTGCGCAGCAGCGGCTGGCTGTCCGGCACCACGCCATTGCCGGCGGGTCCACGCCATTGCGGCCAGTCGGCCCGCAGCGGCGAAGCTGCGAGGGCGCAAACAACAAACGCCAAAATCCGAGAGGGAGCGAATTCCATGGCACGGCATTGTCCGCAAAAAGCCGGTTCACGCGAGCAAATCCCTCGAAGCGTTCGGCGTCGAGTCAGCCGCTGCGCAGCTTGGCCGGTGAAGTAGTAAAGCGTATCATGCGCGCCACATTTGGCAGGAAATGCGCGTGCCGCCACCCGCTCGTATATCGCCCTAGGTTGGCGTTCGACTTAAGCAGCCGCAAAGGAGTCGCCAGCCGCAAGTGGTATCGTGATATTGGCGAAAGCCCCCTATGAAACAAATGATCCAACTTCTCGCCGCCCTGACGATCGCTTTGCCGGGCATGCCCTCCTCAGCCGAGGTCCAAAAGGCCGAGATGGCCGGCTATCTTCTCGTTTCCACCGACAAAGTGCCGGAGGAATTCAACGCGGGTTTTTCGCTCTACGCTGCCGCCTGGCCTTTGCTGCAGCAGTATCCGGGACATCGTTTCCAGACGGAACTGGCCGGCACGTGGATGCACGCGCAGTATGAGGGCAAGCCGCCGAAGGATCTCTACTCCGACATCGAGGGCGGGCTCGGCTGGTGGCGCGACACGCGATTTCCGACGGAGACGCCGAAGTTCATCATGGGTGGCGTAGCGGTGAATTTCAAAGAGATCGCCAACGGTCCGGCACACGGCGCGGGGAATTGGGAGAAGCCGCGCGGGCTGTATGGTGTGGCGCAGTTGAGTCCGTGGCTGCTCTTCCCGATTGATGGGCTGAACCTCAAGCAGGGCACCTGCGGCGATTTGTTCGGCTACGGCTATCTGCCACTTCCGCTGACCAAGGCCAGGGCGACGACGGGCGGGAAGAACGTGCCGACCGGCGACAACTGTTGGACTCTTTTCCTCAGCACGAAAAACTTCAAAGGCCCGGTCTGTTTTTTCACCCCCTACTTCTGGTCGCACTCGGCGGAGTTGAATCCCGACTACGCGGGATTGCTGCTCGACTCGCGTCCGTCGGCGCCGAACAAGCCGTTTCAAATGGAGACGCAGTATGTGCCGGCCGCGTTTTCGGTGGACGAGAAAGGCGGCACGTTCGCGCGCGTCGCACCCACATCATTTCCGGTTGGGCCCGATGGCAGCACTATCGTGCTGCACCGTCTCACATCCTACACAAAGAAGGCGCTGTGGGTTGACGTGGAGGCGTGGTTCGACGGCGGCAAACCGGCGAACGGTGCGATCAATTCCGCAGGTGCGTATGTGCAGACATTCCGCGCCGAGGGCGGCTCGACGTGGAGAATCTACGCGGAGATGACGCCGAAGGAGGAGAAGGTGGCGATGAATTGGAAAGCTTTCGCCACGCCCATCGCACCGGACCCAACGACCTACGGCTACAAGTGGAACGACGAACTCGTGACCCAGGTCAGCGCGCCGAACGGCAACCGCGCCGTGTTGCCGGAATACTTCCGCCTGCAGAACGATGGGAAGAAGGACATGTGGATCGCGGTGAAGCGCGGCGACGTCCCGCTCACGACGGGCTTGGACAAACTGAAATTCGATCGTCCGGAGGAACAGCCGCAGCAACCTTACGACACGCCCGAGGCACCCGAGAGTTCGTTCAAAAAGCCCGGCCCGATGGCGGGACCGTTCAAGGCACATCTCGGAGATGGGAGCGTGGTGACCTATTACTGGTATCGCTTCGCCGACCAGCCCGCGCTTTTGAACGCCGACCTGACAAAGGAAGAACGCGAACAGATGCAGGCGAAGATCGAGAAACTGCATCGCGCATGGACGAAGGAACGCGATTACCTCGCCCCGCCAACCGTCGGCAAACTCGCCGACCTTGACCCCGCGCAGATCGTCGCACCGCCCAAGGGCCTCGAGATCGGCTACGTGCCCATTGCCACGAGGCAGGAACTGGATGCTTCGCGTTCAGTGAAGTAGGCATCAACCGTCGACGAGGTCGTCGCACAAACCCGGCTGGAATGGCTCCAGGGCCGCCTGCTCAGCGCGAAAGAACTCGGCTTTGGATTTCCCCATCTTGCGGCCCTTCCGCGTCTGGCCGTCGAAGGCGTAATCGGGGGGCGCGACCGGCTTTCTCCAGATCGGCGGCGAGCTTGGCACGATCAAGCCGCTGCGTTTGCTCACCGTGATCGGCCCACGCCAACCCTGATCCTGGATGATCGACGCCAAAAGCTGAATCTGATGCGCCCTGCTCTGGTTCGGATCGGTCGGATTCGGCTTGAGCGTCGCCGGATTGGCGAGGGCATTGTGGGCACAGTGGATCTTCACGCCGCCCGCCGCGTATCAAATCGAGCCTCCCCTTTGGCGTCTGACCTGGCCTGCTTCTTCTTCTAAGTAGGCATTCGCGAGTTCCTCACCCAACAGCAGTGTTCCCTTCGTTCCGAAATGCAGGCGTTCGTGGGGCAGATGCGAGGTCGGGATCACGAAGACCTCCTTCTCGGACTGAGCAAGCGTGCGGAGGGTGCTGTTGATCGCATCCATGTTCTTCCAGATCGCGCCCGGGTGCTGCTCGGAGATGAACCACGGAAGCGCGGGCTGTTTGAAATCCAGCCGCACCTGGGCAATCAGCTTCTGCATCGACGCAGCGTAATTCCGCAAGTAAGGCTCGAAATAAGTGTCGTTTTCCCTGGTGTGCCAGAAGACACCTTCGAGAGTGCAGACGTATCCTTGCCGGGTCAGATCCTCCATGGCATCGCGAATGAACGCGGTGAACCTGGGATAGAGATTGCGGCGGGCTTCGGGTGAGCCTTGGGGAGCCCAGTCGGGGCTTTGTGCGCCGCTGTGGGTGAACTTGACGATGGCGATGCCGTCCTGCGCGCCCAGTGATTTCCGGAGACGTGCGCCAAAGCTCAGCTCGGGTCCGAAATTTCCGAGGTAATCGACCGGCCCGAGCGGCTCCCATGTCCGCGAGACTTTGCTGCCGCCGCCCAGTGAGTAGCGGAAAATCACATCATCCTGGGCCTTCGCGAGCGCCTCGAATCCGGGCACCTGCGGGATCCGCGAGACGAAGGAGTCTTCCCCCTCCATGTTGCGCTGGCCGGCCAGCACGAAGAGCCGGACGCGCCCTTTCTTCGCCAGAGGCAGTCCGTTCTTGTAGCCGCGCTCTTTGGTGATGACGGGTTTCCCGATGGCCTCGAGGTAGGCGCCGGCGAAGGCCTCGCCCATCTGCAATTGTCCCTGGGTTCCGAAATGGTAGTGAGGCTGTCCGCTGCCCATGACTTCAAAGGCGAGGTGGGAAGTCGGCACCCAGCGGAGCAACGGATCCGCCTTCATCGCTTCATCCTGCTGCTGCCGGAGGATGGCGAGGTTGCTGCGGTTATCCATGCCCCAGATGCCCTTCTCGCTGACTTCGCCGATGAACCATTTCAAATCCGGCGCATGAAGATCCTTCCGGAATTGGGCAATGAGCCGGGTGAGACCTTCTGCGTAATGCGCATTGAGCTTCCGGTCGAGCATGTCGTTTTCGCCCTGATGCCACATCACTCCTTCGATGTGGTAACGCACTCCCCGCCGGTCGAGTTCCCGCAGCGATTCCTGAATGAGCTTCAGAGTTCTGGGGTAAAGTTTCAGCCCCTTCTCAGGGGCGTCGGGATTCCAATCAAAGGCAACGGTGGAGCCGCCGATGGCTGACTTGATGATGGCGATGGCGGAATTGTCCCATGTCTCGAGCATGCGGGCGAAGGTGATCTCCGGTCCGAACGAATTGCCGGGCGCCAGCGGTTCCCATGATACAGGAGCGTCCTGAGCTTTCGGGAGTTGGGAGAATAGGACGTCGCCCTGCGGCGCGCCGCGCCTTTGAACATTGGAAATTCGTCAATACGTTCGGCGTGCGCGTCGGAACCAACCATGTTCGACTGTCCCGCAAAGACGAAGACCTTGAGCGGCTTCGGCACGTCGGCGGCAGGCAAGGGTGACGAGAGCGTGGCGGTGCAAACGAGGAACAGGAGGAGCAATCTCATCGAAGGATCGAAGTTTGTGGTGACACGTACCGAGACACCAGAATTCATTTGCAACGCCGCGCCAACCGTGGTCCAGAAGGGTAACCGGAGTGCGACATTTGTCCACCGTGCGAAGAGCGGGAAGACTGTGCAGCGATTCTATTCGCCGCGGCGCAAAGTCGTCCTCGGCTACAGCTACGACGACCGGTGCACCCAGAGCATGGCGCGCAAACACGGGGCGATCTGTGTGCAGACGGATCTGTTCAAGAAGGACGGTCGAGCGCTCAACAAAGGCGCGGCCAGCAACGCGCGGCTGAGCCGGTTCCAATACCACGGTTGGCGGCTGCAACTCGATGCGGACATTGCGTTGCCGGACACCTTCCGCCGCATGCTCCTCAATCACACGCATCTCGATCCCGCGTGCATCTACGGCGCGGACCGGTGCGGGGTGATCGGCATCAGAGAACTGCGCGCCAGCCGCGCCTGCGATCCGCAGCACGGCGAATATTGGGAGGGCCGTCGCCACCAACCGTGTCTGGATCAAATGACGTTCCCTCGCATCGGAGCGGCATGAGCCGTTTCTTGCGTTGCCGATTCGTATGACTCTCGCCTTCAAAAACCGGCGCAACTCGCAGCGCATCGCGGGGTTTGCCAGTTAGATCACGAACATGGTCTTCAAGAAAAACTAAACTTTCTCGTTGACGACCTAAGATCGGGGGCCTATCAAAAGTTACCTTCATTACCGATGACTTCATTAAGAACATATCAAAAGCATGCGCAGGCGACCTCGTGGTTGCGTTGCGCGGGTATGTCCGTGCGCATTGGGAAACCCGGATTCGATTTCGGCGTCCAGGGTACCAATCCGCGGCTGAGTTCCGCAAACGAAGACCTTACCAAGGAGGCCAGCAGGTAGTTCAAGATCTGATCATAGATCATCGATTTTCGAGAACCCTGCTCGCCTCAAAAGCCAGCAGGGTTCTTCTTTTCCGGGTGATCAATCACTTTTCAATCGCGGCCCGACGGCCGCTCCAACCAAAGCAACCATACTGATCGACCAACACATTTGAACCACAACGTGGGCGATAAAGCCCCGCCGCCAGCAGCAACTGACGACGGGGTGGAATCGGTCACCAATCCAGATAAGTCCCTAGCGGAGACGCCTGTGAGTCAGTAACCGTCCAAACGGTGACAGCTCACGGAGCAACTGTCAAGCAAGTCAATCTTACGATGACTCGCTCGCGGGTCTGTATTGTCTGATTCCTCGCCCCTGACTTTTCCAGTCCAGAGGCTTCGCATGATTATCCATCATGCACCGGGAGGTGTGCCTGAAACACCGAAAGAACCGCCGTGAAAACGATCCTGCGGGTGCGAACTCAAGTTCCGAGTTGGCAGCGGTGTTTGTTCTTTTTTGTCGTCAGCGGCGCGGACGCACACGTTGCAGTCCGCGCCGCATTTCGCGGTCATCGTTCAAGAGCAGGATGCCTGAATGCCAATCAGGCGATGCCGGTGCAATTCCGGCTGACCGCACCATTTTTCCAATACCCACAACACAGCGGGCGCCAGCTTGCGCGGCAGAGTCTCCAAAACTCCGCGGGCTCGGGGCAGCACCGAGACGCTGTGCCACTTTTCCAATCGCGGGGGAGCCAGGTGGGAAGGCAGCGGCCTCATAAGCCGTTAATGAGCGGGTTCGATTCCCGCCCCCGCCATCACCGCCCCCGCTACCAATTTCATGGGCCGCTCGATCATTCAGGAGGTCACTCGCCTCGCAAGCGGGAGAGCACGGTGCAAAGCCGTGGCGGTCCACCATTTTCCAAACGGGGGAAGGTTGAGAACCCAGGAAGTCTCATAAGCTTCCTTATCGTGGTGCGAGTCCACGTCCCCCAACCATCTCGGGTTGGTAGCCGCGTAAAGATCGCGAGCCGCCTGTAAAGCGGATGTCCAGCCGGACCAGCGTCGGAGCATTACCGACACAACCCACCATCTTGGCCTGTTAGCTCAGCTACGAAGAGCAACCGCCTGTCGAGCGGAAGGTCGGCTCGCCCGCCCGCCAACCGCCGCTATTCCCCTCCGC
>Ga0206854_1207_pt1 | contig 13373 bp, 9 predicted proteins | sample Alteio_BWOrgCont_50_FD_152870 | JGI IMG/M metagenome (GOLD analysis project Ga0206854, IMG submission 152870) | Enriched cells from forest soil in Barre Woods Harvard Forest LTER site, Petersham, Massachusetts, United States -... | ecosystem: Environmental > Terrestrial > Soil > Temperate forest > O...
CGCCGAGAATCGTACGCACCTTTTGTTCGGACAAGGGGTTTTCCGAACTATGCAGCTCCATCACGTTATCCAAAACCGTGGCGTTCAACTTCAGATTGTCCGCGCGATTCTGGGCGAAGTAACCCGGGACGACGTTGCTGCCCATTTCAATCGTGCCGCCTTGAATTGGAACAGCTCCAGCGAGAATTTTTAGAAAAGTGGACTTGCCCGCGCCATTGGGGCCAACCAGCACGATTTTCTGCCCGCGTTCGGCCTGAAAGTTTAAATCACGATAGACGACATGGTCGCCGTAGGACTGCTGCACATGCTCGAGCGTGACGACCTTGAGGCCGGAACGCGGGGTCGGCGGGAATTTGAAATTGACGCGCTTCAGGTCTTCCATGGGCTCTTCGACGGCAACTTCCTTCAGGCGTTCGATTTGTTTTTCCTTCGACTTCGCGCGGGAGGCCATGGAGGCCTTGGCGCCGAAGCGGTCCACGAATTTCTGGATGTGGGCGATTTGGCGCTGCTGGTTTTTGAAGACCGATTGTTGCTGGGTCTTGCGGGCTTCCTTTTCGACGAGGTAGTCGTCGTAATTGCCGGTGTAGCGGTTGAGCGTGCCATTGCGCAGCTCGAGGATGCCGGTGCAGAGGGCGTTGAGAAAGGCGCGGTCGTGCGAGATGACCACCAAGCCGCCCGGATAGCGCGTCAGGTATTCCTGGAACCAGATGAGGGCTTCGAGGTCGAGATGGTTGGTCGGCTCGTCGAGGAGCAGGAGGGCGGGTTCGCTGACGAGCAGGCGGGCGATGTGGGCGCGCATGACCCAGCCGCCGGAAAAAGTTTTGGCCTGGCGGTCATGGTCAATTTCGCGAAATCCCAGCCCGGCGAGGATTTTCTTGGCGCGGGGCTCCAGGGTGTAATCAATGTCGTAGTCTTCATCGGAGTCCGGCAGCAGTTTTTTGCCGCTGGTGGCGATTTCGAGGATGGATTCCTCGCCAATGGGCGCGCTTTCCTGGGGGAGATAGCCGAAGTCCGCGCCGCGCTCCCACTCAATGGTGCCGTCGTCGGGGGCGTCCTTGCCCAGAATCAGGTTAAAGAGGGTGGTTTTGCCCGCGCCATTGGGGCCGACGAGGCCAAAACGGTCCGTGCGCGCGAGAAAAAGCGACACCTCGCTGAAAAGCGTGCGGGTGGCGTAAGACTTGGAGACATCAGCGAGCGTGAGCATTATGAGGACAAACCGACAATCGAATCGAAAATAGGGCGGTTCGTCAACGCCGCAACGAAACTCATTTTACCGTTGCTGGCCCGGCGAGCCGGTTTTTTGCCGGCATTACGCCCGGGTCATTTGGCCGCGGGAGCAGCCGGCGCGTCGTCGGACTTTCGTTGGAAAACAAACAAGCCGCTGCTGCCGAAAACGGACTCCGGCAATACCTCTCTTAAAACATACTGCCGTCGAAAATCTTCGCTTTTGAGCAGATAATTGCGGCCAAACACTTCGATAAACACCACCAGATCCGGTTTTTCGTCCAGCACCATTTGCGGGGAAATGCGAAAGGTCTCCACCTTATCCATGCCCGGCCAAGGGTAGTAGCGCGTGATGCCGCGGAAAGCCAGTCCATCCAGCGTGAGCAAGGGCCCGCCGTAATAGTAGCCAAAGACACCGTCTTCACAAACCGCCACTGTGGCGTCACCTCCGGTAATCGCCTTGAGGCGCTGGGCGAGGTCGCGATAGGTCAACAAGCGCTGGCGCAATTCATTCCAGACAAATATCGGGTAGGGATAGACCATGCCTGCTTCGTCGGCCCGGGAAAGGGGATAGGCCAGCAGCGGGATAAAGGCCACGAGGGCAAACAAGCCGGCCGTCAGCCAATCTTGCAACACGCCGGTCTTGCGCAGCCAGACCAGCATCCGCTCCAATAAAGCCGGGATGACCAGGATGGGCAGCAAGCCATACCAGCAAAAATACCAGGGGAACGAAACGAGCTCCACTTTTTTGACGATCAAGGCCAGCGATATCAGCGTCAGGGCCGCGAGGTAAACCCGCGTGCCGCGCGACCGCGCCAGCACCCAAACCAGCAGTGGAATGATGAACGCCATGCAGATCCAGCCTTGAGTAGTCATGTACTGGCGAAAACCATCGTTACAGTTAAAAATATCCGCCAAAAACCAAAGGATAATAACCAGCTCTTCACCAAACGACTTATGGGGATAGGTGACGGCCTTGGCCACCATGCCTTGCGGCCAGATGGTTCCAAAATGGCCCAGCAGCAGGACGTACCAAAACCCCGCGACTGCCGCGGGCAAAATCCAGTATTTCAGCGAACGCCACCCGTGCGCATACAGGGCCCAGCCTCCGGCGGCGACCACCACCAGCACGCCTTCCGGGCGGGCGAGAAAAATCAGCACCGAGGCCCAGGCCACCCCGGTCAGCCGGTCGGTTTCAATCGCATAAATTAAAATCAGCAGCAAAAGCATCACCAGGGAGGACTCTTTGCCCTCCGTCGCGGAAAGATACATGTAATGGGAGAGTGCCAACCAGATTGACCCGGCCAGTGCCGCCAGCGGAGAAAGTTTTAGCAACCGCCCCAATTGATAGACCAAGCCAAAGCTCAACAAATCGCAGAGGGTGTTGAAATTTTGCGACCACTGCGGCAACGAATCGACTCCCCCCAGCCAGCCCATCAGCGCCAGAATCCATAAATGCAGGTGCGAGGTAAAGCCCATGACCGGGTCGCCGACATTATAGTCGAGCGAGCCCTGCAAGACCAGGTTGCGCGCCTGCCGGAAGTCAATGTAGGCATCGTCAATGCAGAAGGGAAATTGCAGCGCACGAATCAACACGAGCAAACAGGCGAAAAAAAACAGGGCGGTAAAAACCGCATAGGCCTCGGGCCCGGGCTTGCCCAAATCAAAATAGGGCTGTATCACGAGGAAAAAGACCATCACCACGCCGAGCCAGATCCGCGCCTGCCAAAACGCGGGGGCCACATAAACCGCCAGCCGGGCATCGAGGCCTTGCGCGGTGAACTGCCGCTGGATCACCGGCACCAGCTCCGTCAACAAACCTTGAAAAATGGCGAATATCGCCAGGGCGATGAGAAAACCTATAATGGGACGCGTAGAGGCGGCGCGGCGTTGGAGCAACATCCAGCCGAAACTAAAAAAATACCTCATCCCTGTCAAGGAACCGACGGTGACGGCTTGCAGAAACAATGGAAATGCCCACCATCAACGAAGTTCTGGCCGTAGAAAAAATCCAACTCCCCACCCCTTCGGATTCATCCCTGACCATGTCCTGGCGGAAAATTCTGCGCAATATGTTTGGCCTGGATTGGCGTTCGCTGGCGCTGATGCGCATGGCACTGGCCGGGGTAATCCTGCTCGACCTCGCCATTGGCGCGCAACACCTCGCCGCTTTTTACACGGATGACGGCGTGCTGCCGCGCGCGGACTTAATTGCACTGGCGAATCCGGTTTTCTCCCTGCATTTAATCAGCGGTTCCTGGTGGTGGGCGGCCGGATTGTTCGGACTCGAAGCCCTCAGCGCGCTGATGATGCTGGTCGGCTACCGCACGCGCCTGGCCACGGCAGTTTGCTGGTTTCTGCTGGTGTCGCGCCAGGCGCGCAACCCACTGCTGCTGTTTGGGTCGGACATCGTGCTGCGCGTGGCGATGTTTTGGGCGATGTTTCTGCCGTTGAACCGGCGGCTCTCGCTCGATGCAGCGTGGGAGCGGGTCCAAGCCCCAACTGAATCCAGTTATCTCGGCGCTGCGGGCTTTGGCGCGATTGTCCAATTTATTTTGATTTACGTGATTAGTGGCGTGCTTAAATCAGACCCGGTCTGGTGGGTGGATCACACGGCGGTTTATTATGCGTTGTCCATTGACATCTACAGCCGGCCGCTGGGCGCGTGGCTCAACCAATACGACGGCGTGACGGCTTTGCTGACGGTTTGCACGCTCTACCTGGAAATTTACGGACCGGTCTTGTTTATTCTGCCCATCGCCAGCGCGTGGGGCCGGTTGGTGGGTTTTGTTTTGTTCGTCGGCCTCCAGGTCGGTTTCGCCATCACCATGCAAATGGGTTTGTTCTGGGTGGTGATGATTGCCTTCAACCTCATGTTTTTGCCTGCCGAGTTTTGGAACTGGTTGCCGAAGCCCGTGGATCGCTTTGAGCACTGGTGGCGATTTTCGGCCAACTCCTTTTTTAGTTTGCGCGTCACATTTAAAAATCGGCCCATCAACCAACCCAGCCTACCGCCACCTGACCGATTTTTGACCAGGATTTTGCGGCGCGGCAGTTCGCTCGTACGCGATGCCGGTTTGCTGGCTTTGGCGCTGGTCATTGTTTTTTACAATATAGACACCGTCCCCGGGCACGCTCCACTGCTGCCCCGTCGGTTGAGCGCGCTGGTGGAGGACCTCGGACTCGACCAGTACTACAACATGTTCGCCCCGTCACCGCAGACGGTGGATGGCTGGTACGTCCTGCGAGCCTGGCTACAAAATGGCCGGAATGTTGACCTGCGCACGGGCGCCACCGCGACTTTTGCCAAGCCCGATTCGGTGGCCGACACCTACGGCGATGAAATCAACGCCAGCCTGCTGATTGACCTCACTTTTGATGATTATACGCCATACCGCGAAGACTACTGCCGCTACCTCGCCCGGCAATGGAATCAAAACCATCCGTCCGCCGAACAAGTCAAAACGCTGGAGATGATTTTCCTGCAGCAAGTCAACGGGCCCGCGCACACCAAGTCGGCCCCGACTCCGATTCTGTTGTGGACGGAAAATTTTTAACGGATGGTGCGATTTGAAGACTATTCCTTGGAACCATGTCTGGGAGAATATTCTTCTGGAGGGACGACCTCCGTGTCGTCCAGTTTTAAAGGACAAGTTTTTTGGCAACGAAGAATGGACGACACGGAGGTCGTCCCTCCAGAAATCCATTCACGCTTCCACGGCGGATTCAGTGGTCACCTCGCAAGCCGCGTCCAGAGCATGATTCAGTGAGACGATAATTTCATCGGCGGAGTATTGATCGAGGTTGCGCCGGCCAAAACCGGACTTGGTCTCAAACCAACTGCGCTCGAGCGGCTTGTCCAGCACCCAGGAGCGTTCGCCCAATGGAGCCCAGCGGCGGCCGGAATTGGTGGGTTCGGAATCTATCATCAACGACACGGTGGGCGCGCCCATGGCGGCGGCGATATGCGCGGGTCCGCTGTCCCGGCCAAACACCACCGCGGCGTCGCGGAGCAAATACGCGGCCTCGGCCAGATCCGTCTGCCCGCCAAAATTGTGCACCCACGGCGCCGCGCTGCCCATGCCCGCGAGAATGGCGTCAATTGCCTCCGTTTCCTCAGGAGTGCCGAGCAGAACCACATACATCTTTCGTTCCTTGACCAACCAGCGCGCGATGGCGGTGAAAAGTTCCGGCGTGATGCGCGGTTTCTTGCCGTGTGCGCCAACGTGCAGCACGGCGTAACGGCCCTGCGAAATATCGGCGGGCAATTTTCCCTCCAGACGAACCGCCGCTTCGGGGCTGGGTTTGAGGCGGGCCTTGAGTTTCACCGGCGGCGGCACGCCCAGCAACTCGAGCAAATCAAAATTATAATAGCCCTCGTGCTTCTCGCCGAGTTTCTTGGTCACCGGCAGACATTCGGTGAGCCATTTGTCGCCATGTTCGCAGAAACCGAGGCGGCGCGGAATATCCGCAGCGGCGGCGGCCCACTCGACTTCCGGGTCGGAATGCAGATGCACGATGCAATCCGCATTGAGCCGGCGCAATTGGTCGGCGAGGCGTTCCTGCCGCCAGACCGCGTCAATATGCGTGGACATCGAGACAAAACTGGTCAGCGCGGGATGTTCGCAAAAAAGCGGGGCCATGCGCGACTGCGCGACCAAATGAATTTCCGCTCCTGGCAAAGCGCGCCGCATGGGCTCCAAACACGAACTGGTGATGACGACGTCGCCGATGCGATCCGGGCGGGCTAGCACGATGCGACTGGAACCATTTAACTCAAGGGGCATGAGTGGGGTATTCACCCCAGAAATGAGTGGTGAATCACCCCGTGTAAAGCCAAAAGATGATAAATCGTCTGGTTGCGAGGACATCGGCTGGGGAAATGTGAAATGGCCAATTCCTAACTAACCGAGATTAGCGCCAGTGTGAATGGCAAAATGCAGCGTCGGAATGGAGGTTGAAGCCAAAAGAAATAGAACCACGGAGAGCACGGAGGACACGGAGAAGGAAATTCTGATTTCTGAATTCTGACTGCTGAATCCCTCCCTCTGTGTTCTCCGTGTCTCCCGTGGTTAAAATTACCTACGCGTTCGCGGCTAGTACCCCGCCAATCGAAATAAGCACTGCAGCGGCGAAGAGTCGGACGCCATTGACATACTTCCATTCGGACAAGATCACCAGGCCGAGGACGACCGAGATGAGGGTGTTCATGTTGTAAATGGAAACGATTTGGCCGATTTGGCCGTTGTAGCGTTTCAGGGCGATGGCGATGCAGACCATGGCCGCCGACCACATGACGCCAAAGAGCACGATGTACGCCGCGCTGCGCGACGTGATGGCGAAGTCGCGATCCCACAGGGCATAGAGCGCGCCGCAGGCAAAGATGGTCGCGCCGATGCCCATAAGGTACGGCCCCAGGCCGATGGCCTCCTTGTTGATGACCTTTTGCAAGGTGGCGCCGACGCCAAATAAAACTGCGGGAATGAATCCGCCGATGAGCAGGGAAAGTTGTTTGTCGGTCATAAGGAAGGAGCGAAGCGCTCAGGGACAAAGGGACTAAGGGACAGAGGGACAAAGTTCAAGATAAGGAATGCAGTGGACAAAAAATGTAAGGGGCCGTCGCAAGCAACGCCCCTACCAGGAAAATAATGACCAGGCCTTTCTATTTGACCCTAAGCGAGTGCCCGTCAGATTTGAACAACCTCAACCTACCACTTTTCCCGATTAAAACGAAAACAAAATTGATTCTGGTTGGGTTGTTGGTTGCCGTGGGCGCTATCGAACTAATGGGTCTACCTCATGCTAAAATTACCGTGCACATTGTAGACGAAGATGGGAAGGCGATACCAAATGCAACCGTCGCCTTTACCTTCTGTGGGGCATTTAACGCGGAAGCTATGAACAAGATGGAAGGGAATTCTGACATCAACGGAAATTTTACCGGCGAAGGTCGCAGCGACGGAACTATCGGTCAAAAAATTACAAAGGATGGATATTATTGGGGATGGGCGCCTATTCCAATTTTTTACACCTCCAAGTTCCGAATGTGGCAGCCGTGGGACCAAACCTACACCACAGTCTTGCGCAAAGTCGGGAAACCGATTCCAATGTATGCACGAAGGTTTCTAGACAAAATTCCTGGTGGCCTGAACGAACCATGTGGCTACGATCTTGAAGAAGCCGATTGGGTAGCGCCGTATGGCAAGGGCAAGATTGCTGATTTTTTTATCACGGTCACTCATCTTAAATATACCGATTACTTTAATAATGAAATGACCGCAACAATCAGCTTCCCAAACGACGGCGATGGCATCCAGGAGATAAAGCTACCGCATGAATTTGCAAACAGTAAGTTTAAGTGGCCGCGCACAGCACCTGAAACTGGCTACCAGCCAAATCTTGAAGTGCAAGAGATATGGTCAAGGTCGGAACATGAAAATAAGATGTTTAACACCGCGAATGGCGTAGATGGGTATTTCTTGCGCGTACGCACGGAAGAAAAGAGCGGCCAAATCGTCAGCGCCCTCTATGGAAAAATCATTGGCGGAATTGGGGCAGGCGCCGGAGATAAAGACCACAATGGTGGGGTAGGCTTCACGTACTGCCTCAACCAGACACCGCTTGATCGAAATCTGGAATATTCAGGTGAGTCGCTCTTTAAAAATCTCTCGAATGAGGATTACCCGAATGCGCCATAAGATGTGGCCTGCTCCCTCACGTCCCCCTTGACTGTCCGGGTATTATTTGTCAGCTAGTGGAAGCAAGCCGCACGCATGAACATTTTTCGCCGAAAAAGCGTCGCCGACCTCCAGAGTGAGGCCTTGACGGATACCAGTCTGAAACGCGTGTTGGGGCCGCTGCACCTGGTGCTGCTGGGCGTGGGTTGCACGATTGGAACGGGCATTTTTGTACTGACGGGCACGGTGGCGGCGCGCAACGCCGGGCCGGGCGTCATTTTATCCTTTGTGCTGGCGGGGCTGGCCTCCATTTTTGCGGCGTTTTGCTACAGCGAATTTGCGTCGCTGGTGCCGATGTCGGGCAGCGCCTACACCTACAGCTACGCGACGCTGGGCGAGCTGTTTGCGTGGATTATCGGCTGGGACTTGATTTTGGAATACGCGGTCGGCGGCATTACGGTGGCCATCGGCTGGTCGGGTTATGTGGTGTCGCTATTGCACGACTTCGGCGTGGACATCCCGCCGCGCCTGACGGCGGCCTATGGCACCCTAGTGACACTGGCGGACGGCACCCAGGTACCGGCGCTGTTTAATTTGCCGGCAGTGCTGATTGTGGCGGCGGTGACGGTGCTGCTGGTCATCGGCATCAAGGAATCGGCGTGGTACAACAACTTTATCGTCATCGTCAAACTGGCGGTGATTCTGGCGTTTCTGGCCCTGGCGGCGCACGCGGTGAACCCGGCAAACTGGCACCCGTTCATCCCGGCCAACACGGGCGAGTTTGGGCATTTTGGCTGGAGCGGCCTAATGGCTGGCGCAGGCACGGTGTTTTTTGCCTACATCGGTTTTGACGCGGTGAGCACCGCGGCGCAGGAAACCCGCAACCCGCAGCGCGACATGCCGCTGGGCATCATCGGCTCGCTGATTATTTGCACAGTCTTGTACATCGCCGTGGCGGCCGTGGCGACGGGCGTGGTGCCGTACGCGCAGCTCGACAACCCCGCGCCGATTGCGCTGGCGGCGGACCGCGCGGTGGGCGGCTGGATGTCCGTACTGATAAAAATCGGCGCGATTGCGGGGCTTTCTTCCGTCATCATGGTGCTGATGCTGGGGCAGACGCGGATTTTCTGGGTGATGTCGCGCGACGGGCTGCTGCCGCCGTTTATTGGGCAAGTGCATCCGAAATTTCAAACACCGTGGATTACGACGATTATCACCGGTGTGTTGGTGGCGTTTATCTCGGCTTTCCTGACGGTGCGCGAGGCGGGGAACTTGTGCTCGATTGGCACATTGCTGGCGTTTGTGATTGTGTGCATCTCGGTGCTGGTGCTGCGGGTGCGGGAGCCGAATCACAAACGGGCTTTTCGCACGCCGTGCATCTGGGTGGTGGCGCCGCTGGGCGCGCTGGCGGCGCTGGCGTTGATGGTCCCGCTGCCGAACGCGGCGTGGCTGCGTCTGATTGTCTGGTTTGCCATCGGGATGGTTTTGTATTTTACTTACAGCGTCCACCACAGCAAATTGCGGGACAAAACTCCGTAACGACCTTTACCACCCCTCATGGGTCACGACTATCTCCACGCCTACTGGCGGTTGCCCTATGTGCAGGCTCCCAAGCCTGTCTCGGGCGGCGAGGATATTTTTCTGGAGCTGCCGAAGTTGGGTGACGATCGCAAGGCGCTGATTCTCTGGCGCGGGCCGACCAGTTATCTGGTGCTGAACAAATTTCCCTACAACGTCGGCCACCTGATGGCCATTCCCTTCCGCGAAGTGCCCACGCTGGCGGAACTGACCCCGGCCGAACGCACGGACTTGATGGACGCCATCGTCAAGGCGCAGGATATTTTGACCAAGGCGCTGAAGCCGGAGGGATTTAATATCGGCTTTAACTTCGGCCGGGCTGCGGGCGCGGGAATTCCAAGGCACCTGCACGCGCATATTGTGCCGCGCTGGACGGGCGACGTAAATTTCATGCCCGTGGTCGCCGACACGAAGGTGCTGCCGGTGGCGCTTGATTCGTTGTGGGAGCGACTCAAGGAATATGTTTAAGAATTTTAGACAGAATTAACAAAATTTACAGAATTCCAATCCAACTCATTTTCTTAATTCTGTAAATTCTGTCCAAAAAACCCATGGAACCCCGCATCATCAAATTCGCCAACCCCCGGCACCTGAGCCAGCTGTACTGCGGCAAGGAGGCGAATATCGCGCAGGTCGAGCAGGCGTTTGAGGTGAAAATCGTCACGCGCGAAGACTGGCTGCAAGTCGAAGGCCCGCCGGAACAGCAGGCGCAGGTGGCGCTGTTATTTGAATTTTTGAATGCGGCGCGCACCCAGGGACTGAATATCTCACAGGTGGATTTTGACAACATGCTCGGCCACGTAAAGCGCGGCGACACGGCGCAGTTGCGCGAATTGTTTGAAAATCCCCTGGTGCTGAAGTTGAAGCACCGTGGCACGATTGTGCCCAAGACGCTTAACCAAAAGCGTTACCTGCAATTTATAAAAAAGTCGGACATTGTGTTCGGCATCGGGCCGGCGGGCACGGGCAAAACGTACCTTGCGGTGGCGGCGGCGCTGTCGGCCTTGCTGGATGGCCAGGTGGATAAACTCATCGTAACGCGACCGGCGGTGGAAGCGGGCGAGGCGCTGGGCTTTTTGCCGGGCGATTTGGAGGAAAAGATTTTGCCCTACCTGCGGCCGCTCTACGATGCGATGTATGAAATGCTCGGCAAGGAAGAGAGCGAGCGGATGATTGAAAAAGGCGTGATTGAAATCGCGCCCCTCGCCTACATGCGCGGGCGCACGCTGTCCAACGCGTACATCCTGCTCGACGAGGCGCAAAACACCACGCCGGAGCAGATGGTGATGTTCCTGACGCGCTTGGGTGACCGCTCGCGCATGATTATCACGGGCGACATCACCCAGGTGGACTTGCCGCGCTCGAAGACATCCGGCTTGAAACAAGCAGTGCAGGTTTTGCAGGGGGTCGAGGGCATCAAGCTCTTCTATTTCGATGTGGGCGACGTGGTGCGCCACCCGCTGGTCAGCGCCATCATCAAGGCCTACGATGCCTTCCGGGCCGAGACCATGTAAAGGGATTATAATAGCTAACTCGTTATGGGATAGCAGGTTGAATTGTAAAGGCCGGTTCTGACTGGTAGATTTGGCCGAATCGCGTAGAATTGGCCGTTTTTAAGCTGCATGGAGCCACTGAACGGCTGCTCAGCGGCGAGGTCTAATCACCTGTAGTTTCCCATCATGGCCTGGTTCAACAAGCCCAAGACAAAGAAGGAGCAGATTGAGGAGCAGCGCCGACGCCGGCGCGGCGACACCGTGGTGTTGTCCATGCGCTGGTTCAACCTGCGGCTGGTCTGGAGCGCGTTGCTTTTTGTGCTGATGGCGCTGGCGGTGTGGTTTATTTGCTTTGCCGGGCTGTCGCCGGTGACGCAGCAACTGGTGGCCAGCCAGCGCGAACACGTGCGCGTGGTGGCGGCCTTCCCCTTTAGATACCAAAGCGACGTGCAGACCCTGCACGCCAAGCGGCTGGCTTCGGAGTTGGTCGGCCCGTCCTTTAAACAGCCGGACCATGTGCTGGAGGACAATATGAAGCAGGCGGTGCTGGAACTTGAGACCGCCCTGACCCAATACCAGCAGGACTCGGCCGGAATGTCTGCGGAAGAACAGACCGCGGCCCGCGAGAAAATGGCCCGCGAATTTAGCGCCAAGCACGGCTTTGACCTCGACCCGGCGGATATTGACGCGATGGCCGCCGTGAGCGACCCGAAGCAACTGGCGCAAGCTTTTGACCTGGCCCTCGCGACCATCCATACGCTCGTCAACCGCGGCATCTATGATCCGGCGCAGCCGGGTTTCCAGCCGGTGACCACCCAAGGCGCGATGTACACGGTGGATGTTTCCGGTCGCTCCAGCACCGCCGCCGTGCTCCCGGAAGACGAAGCTCTGCGTCAATTTCACATCAATCTGGCTCCGCTGACCGTCGAGGCCCCGGCGCGCGCGGCGATTTACAATTTGGTAAAGCAGGCGCTCGCGCCGAATATCCAATTTGACCGCGAGCGTACCGAACGGGCCAAAACGGTCGCGATGGACACGGTGAAGCCGACCACCGTGATGGTGCGCGAAGGCCAGTTGCTGGCCGACCCGAATTCTCCCGACTACAACTCGGATGAGCAGAAAGAATTGCGCGACGCCTATTTCGCCCAATTGAAAGAGCAAGGCGACCTGAACATGGAAACTTCGCACCTGTCGCTGCTCCGGTATCTCTATACGACGCTGCTATTACTGGCGGCGTTGATCTTCATCAAATGTGGCTTGGGACAATTTGAACGGACGCCCAAAGTCATCGCGCTGGGCGCGGTGCTGCTGCTGGTGAATCTCGCGCTCGTGCGCCTGATTATCGCCCTGGGCTCGACGGGAATGTTTACCAGCCGGCCGGAATACCTGGCGGTGCTGCCGTGGCTGGCGCCGACAATGCTCGCGCCGATGCTGGTGACCATCATGGTTGGCGCGGCGCCGGCGGTGCTCACGTCGCTGCTCATCAGCATGCTCTTTGCGATGATGACGGGCGACACGCTCGAAGTGTTTTTGCTCAATTTTCTGGCGTCACTGGTGGTGGTGTATTTCTGCCGCGATGCCCGGTTGCGCGCGCGCTTGGTTCGCGCCGGATTGCTGGGCGGGCTGGCGGCGGCGGGCTGCGCCGTGTACCTGGGCCTGCTCAATTCCTCGGCATTGTCGGTTTCCGACGTCAGCCGGCAAATGTTTGTGGCGGCCTTCACCGGCATCATGACCGCCGTGGTGGCGATTGGCCTGCTGCCGGTGTGCGAAAATCTTTTTAAAATCAGCACGGACATCACGCTGCTGGAACTCACCGACTACAACCACCCTCTCTTGCGCAAACTGCAAATTTCCGCGCCGGGCAGCTACCACCACAGTTTGATGGTGGCGAATCTGGCCGAGCGGGCGGCGTCGGAAATCAGCGCCAATCCCCTGCTCTGCCGCGCCTGTTCGCTCTACCATGACATCGGCAAAATTGTGAAGCCGGAATATTTTGCGGAAAACAACCGCGACGGTTTTGACCCGCACCTGCAAGTCAGCCCCTCGATGAGCGCGCTGATTATCAAGAGCCACGTGGACGAGGGCCTGAGCCTCGCCCGGCAGTATAAATTGCCCAAAGTCGCGCAGGATGTCATCGCCCAGCACCACGGCACGACGCTGATAAAATTTTTCTACCACAAGGCCGCCAAGCAGCAACGCCTGCTGACGCAGTCGCCCTTTGGCAAACAGCGCGCCGCCGAAGCCAAAACCGCCATGCCCGAAGCCGTCGAGAAAATCAGTGAACCCGGGGTGGATGAATCGTTTTATCGTTACGAAGGGCCGAAGCCCAATTTTAAGGAATCGGCCATCATCGCGCTGGCGGACTGCGTGGAGGCCGCTTCGCGTTCCCTGCGCAAAGTCA
>Ga0206854_1208_pt1 | contig 13360 bp, 11 predicted proteins | sample Alteio_BWOrgCont_50_FD_152870 | JGI IMG/M metagenome (GOLD analysis project Ga0206854, IMG submission 152870) | Enriched cells from forest soil in Barre Woods Harvard Forest LTER site, Petersham, Massachusetts, United States -... | ecosystem: Environmental > Terrestrial > Soil > Temperate forest >...
TACCAATAGTTGCGAATTGCTGCCCGGGTTGATGCCATTAATCACGATATTGCCCGCGCCACTGATAGCGCCGGACATCGCGGTCGAAGTAGACTGATCAATTACCAAAGTCGTGTTCGCCCCGAGATTGACACCAGCGGAGATGGATGTGCCGGCGCTGGTGCCACCCGTATAACTGAAGTTACCCAGTTGAAGGGTACCATTCGTAACAATGTAGTTTGCCAAAGTGGCATTATCGGCCAAGGTCAACGTACCGAGACCAGCCTTGACGAGGTTGGCGCCTGTGCCAGCGATGGGATTGGCAAACAAGGTAATATTGTTTCCATTCGTGTCGAGGGTATCATTAGCACCTGAGAGCGCACCAGTGGCGCTGCCAGTGGGGCCTACACCCAGACCGCCCGACGAGGCCAGCCGCAAGGTGATGTCGCCATTGTCGAGGGAGGCGTTGGCACCCAAACTGTTCAGATAGTTTGGCGCCCATTGCACCCCGCCACCTGTAAGTAGAAGATTGCCCGTTACGCCTGAAGTGGTGCCGTTGGCCACCGTGGCGCCGCCAAACGCATTCAAGGAATTGAAGTCAATTAAGCCTTGCAGCGTGACATTGGTAGCACCGCCAGCAGCGAGACTTACGATGGTAGTGTTGCCGGTGTAGGTGTTGGTTCCCGTCAGCGTCAGTGTACCGGTGCCTTCTTTAGTCAGACTGCCAAGATTAGCGGCATTACTAAGATTGCCAGTGAGCACGCCAGCAAAGGTGCTGCTCGCATTTCCCAGACCTACCGTTAGCGTGAGCGGATTGGTGCCGCTGCCATTTTCCGTCAGATTAAAAATTGCAGACGAACCGCCTTCCAAGCCACCCAGAGTTAAGTTGGTAACACTGATGCTTTGCTCGAGCAAAGTGCCGCCAGCCAGATTCAGTGTCGAATTCGACAAGGTGGCATTGCCAAGGATTAAAGTACCGTTGATGAGATTGGTGGTGCCGCTAAAGCCACCGCTGCTGTCATTGAGGGTGAGGGTATTGGTCGTGTCCTCAATATTGAGAACACCACCTGCGGAGCCACTAATAGCCTGACTATAAGTGGTGCTGGTATTCTCGTTAAAAATAAGCGCTCCATTGATCGTAATGCCTCCGCCGATGGCGCCATTGGCGGTGCCATTACCCAATGCCAGCGTCACTCCAGGATTGATAGTTGTGACGCCAGTAAATGTGTTGTTGGCTGCTAAAGTGATGACACTAGCGCCAAGCAAGTTAAGGCTGCCAGAACCGCTAATCAGATTGGAAATTGTTGTGTTGCCTGCCTCATTGAGCCAGAGGCTACCTGAATCAGTAATATTGCCGGCCACCGTGCCGTTCACGATGCCATTGCCCAATTCCACCGTACCGGAAGTGATGGTCAGAGGCGTCGTTGCGGCTGTACCAAAATTATTCGTGCCAGTGAGGATGAGGATCCCGGAAGAAGCTGGGCTGCCGGCTACCTTCGTTATGCCGCCCAAACCGGTGACGTTGTTAAACGTCACATTACTGGTGTTAGCCGCTTGATTCAAAGTAATGCCGGCAGAGCCGCCTGCCAACGGCGTGGAAGAAAAAGCGGTGACATTGGCGCTTCCATTGCTCGACACTGAAACCAAATTTTCCAACGCAGGTGTCGTAGTAAAATCACTAACAATGTTGGCTTCCGTCGTAGTAATCACGCCCGTCGCGTTCACGTCGAGATTGACCGTAATCACGTTGCCCGTAATGGATTCCGACCTTGAGGTGCCATTAGCTCCCTTAACGAACACAATGGAGATGTTGTTGCCGATCGCCCCAGGATCGCTGGTTGTGTTGGCGGTAAAGGTAATGTTATTTCCAGTTCCGGTGAACGCTTTGGTCAAACTGGCCGCCGTGGCCTGGGTAATATTGACTGTGTTGGAGAAGATCAAGCTGTTGCTGCCGGAGTAGCCGAAATTGTTATTAATAAAAACCGCATTGGGCAAGACAACGGCGTTGCCACTGTTGTTACTCAACGTACCGCCATTGATGACCAAATTATTACCAACCCCACCTTGACCCGCCGAGGTATTGCTGTTCAGGAACACGGTACCGCCGTTGATGGTCAAATTCCCCCCAAAGGAGTTGTTGCCCGACAGTACGACGGTGCCCACGCTGGAGCCAGTGCTCGTGCCGTTAATGGTCAAGCCGAGGTTATTGCCGCCATCGCTGATGTTGCCGCTGACGTTTAATTGGGTGCCGGTGCCCGAAGTCCACTGCTGCGAATTCGCCAGGACAATATTGGCCGAGATAAACAAGCTTTGGGTAGATCCGCTCAAATCTATTCCTCCACCATTGGTCAGATTGCCATTTCCGCCGCTTACATACGAAGCATTACCGAGGGTGAGGGTTCCACCCGAAGTGCCGGTGATGAAAAGAGTCGCTTGCGGGTTAAAGACTTGAATTGCGCCCAGGGCCACTCCCGAGCCCACGTCCAACGAATTGTTAAAGGACTCAATAGTGCCAGTAAATACCGCGATGTTGCCAGCCGTCGGCACAACGCCTTCCAGCCAGCTCGACGTCACGTTGAGGCTGGTAGAGTTATCGGCCTTGGTAATGTTCGCCAAGGTCTGCCCGCCCAGCCTTGGCGGTAAATGAAATATGGCGCACAGGACGCCCAAAATGACGATTGTCCGTTTCCGGAGTGAACCCTGGCGAAGCCGAGTAGTGGATGGAACCTTCATGGACGTGTATAAAGAGTAGATTGATCGCAGCCTTATTGGGCTAGTGGCGCGAACCCGATGGATGATGCGGGGAGATTTGCTAAATTTTTAAAGGAGCGCTGAAAAATAAATCGTGACCGGGAGCTCGATGCATTTTCCTGAGGCAACTGAGCAAAATTGGACGCATGAAAAGAAGGGGTCGCTGAGTGAACGCCACTCAGGGTGAAGTTTAAAAATTGGTTGTGCATGGCTACCGAGGAGAAATTAGGTGCGAATATTGTTGAGAAAAGGACATGGGGTACCAGGGCCACCAGCGCCGCCTGTTGTTTCAGGGAGGACGTGATGGCTGAAATGTCTGGTTAATCCGATTGCCCTGCTCTTTTCTCCTCTTCGAAATGCCCATGTGGGCAAAGAAGACGGTGGTCAAAACGCAGAGTGCGCTGATAGGTTCAGTCGCTTCTTCTCAGTCTCCAGACACCGGCGTGGTGTCAGTGATGGCAGACCCGAGGGTCATCACTACAGCCGGTACGAGGGCGGACAGTATTCACTGGCGCGAATCACCGTGCTCAAGGGGGCCGAACCCTCCTGGCCGGTTTTGCCTGGCCAGTATCTGGCGATGGCGGCGTTAATTTGCAGGTCGAGCACTGGCGTCGTGTTATACAAAATGCTGGACAGTTCAATTTTTTTGACCGTCACATAGCCTGCAATCGCAGAAGATGTACAAACCACGCCCGTCGCAAGCAGCACTAGAATGAGCTTTCGAATGTTTTTCATGTCTGGGTTATCCTCTATGGGTAGGGAGCGGGGTAAGGTTGATTTGAGGCGCAAATCACAGTCGCAAAAAAGTATGTCGGTTATTTCCCGTAATCTTGATAGAGATATACTTCATTGATTCTGTATAGATTAAAAACAAAATAATACCGTGGTTGTCAACAAACTTTTACAAATTTTCTGTGGATTTGAATTTTTCTGCGGAGAAAAACTAAAATGTTTCCTGACGACGAGAGTAGCTTTGGCCGGCACTTATTGTAAATTTGTTTTTCAAAAATGGAAAAAATGTGAACCTGAAGTGACCTGTGCATTAGGGTGCATAGAGAGAAAAAGCGCTCTGCTGTTTCTAAATTTCAATTTAGCTATTCTCTATCAAGATTATTAAAGTAAAACAAAAACTTCGCACCAAACCTTCGTGCTTGCGGAGAAAAAACAGGTGGCCATGCTGGCGAGGAGAATTTTTTATGAACGGCGACTCCTGCTGCACACCTTCGCGTGGACCCGAAATCCTGTCCCTCAATGCCGGGGCGGGGCATGAATTTCAGCGCATCAATACCGGCTCGTTGAAAGACATGCGGGCCATTCCGGGCGGCGAATACCTGCTCGGCGCCAACGACGCCGATGGCTGGCCGGCCGATGGCGAGGGACCGGTGCACGCCGTCACGCTTCAGCCGTTTCATATTGACGCCTGCTGTGTGACCAATGAGCAGTTCAACAATTTTTTCAACGCGACCGGGTATAAAACGGAGGCCGAGCGCTTTGGGTGGTCGTTTGTGTTCCATCTGTTTTTGTCGCGCGGGCAAGTGGCGCGGGTGACGCAGCGCGTGGCCGGCAGCGAATGGTGGTGCAAGGTCGAGGGCGCAAACTGGCGCCATCCGGAAGGCGAAGGCTCAAACATCAAGAAGCGCTGGAGCCACCCGGTGGTACACGTGTCGTGGCACGACGCCCTCGCCTACTGCGCCTGGGCGGGCAAGCGGCTGCCGACGGAAGCCGAGTGGGAGTGCGCGGCGCGCGGCGGGCTCGTGCAAAAACGCTTTGCGTGGGGCGACGAATTGACGCCCAGGGGCAAACATATGTGCAATATCTGGCAGGGGAAATTCCCCATGCACGACACCGGCGAGGACGGCTACATCGGCACCGCACCGGCCAAGAGTTTTCTTGCGAACGGTTACGGGCTCTACAACGTCGCGGGCAACATCTGGGAATGGTGCCAGGATTGGTTCAGCCCGACTTATCATGCGACCGCCCCGCGCACGGATCCTATCGGCCCAGAGGCAGGGACGGCCAGGGTGGTACGCGGCGGCAGCTACCTGTGCCATCATTCGTACTGCAATCGCTATCGCGTGGGCGCGCGCACGGCGAATACGCCCGACAGCTCGACGGGCAATACCGGTTTCCGCTGCGTGCGGGATATTTAGCCGCTAACGCGTTCGTCCCGGCAGATTTTTGAGCAAAGCTTTCATCTCCACCAAAGTAGCGGCATGGGCGGGATCAGTCGCGAGATTTTTTAACTCGTGCGGGTCGTTTTGCACGTCGAACAACACTTCGCCACGTTCACCCTCCACCCATTGGCTGTAGCGCCACTTTTCGGTCCGCACGGAGCGCCCGAGCGCATCGCGATAGGCCACCACGGAATACGCCGGACGATCCCACTTGGCCGAGGGGTCATTCAGCAAGGGACGCAGGCTGGTGCCTTCGATGCCGGCGGGCGCGGGGATGCCGCACAGGTCACAGCAGGTCTGGTACATGTTGATGAGCTCGACATTGCGCTCGCAAACTTTGCCGTTGGCCATGCCGCCGGGCATGGAGATGAGGAATGGCACGCGCACGGCCACGTCAAAAAGAGAGTACGCCTTGGACCAGCGGCCTTTCTCGCCGAGGTGATAGCCATGATCGGCGCAAAAGATGATGATGGTGTTGTCGCGCAGCTTGAGGTCGTCGAGCGCCTTCAAGACGCGGCCCACCTCCCGATCAACGAACGAGATGGCGGCCCAATAGGCGCGCTTGACCTCGCGGGCTTCCTGCTCGCTGGCATCGCGGTTGACGAAGAGGTCCGTATTGACGGGCGGCACACTCAGCGCCGGGAAACCGGCGGGTACGGTCGGGTGCGGGTAAAAATCCTCGGGCAGGGGGATTTTGCTCACGTCGTATTCGTCATAGCAGCTCTCGGGTGCGCGGGGCGGGCTGTGCGGGTTGGTGAAGCCGCAGGCAACGAAAAACGGCTTGTCCGGGGCCTTTTGGCACTCGCCGAGCATGTCAATGACGTTTGAAATGTGCTGGTAGTCGCCATAGGTTTCGCCCTCCTGGGGGAGCACGACGTACTGCGGGTTCGGCGAAGGCTGACCACCCTGACGCGTGCTGGTGGCCTCTGCGGGGGCGGTTGGGGGATTGGCCACGACGTCAATACCTTCATAATCGTCGTCGGCATAGCGATGGGCCTCGCCGCCCTCGACCCAGGCGTTGGTGTCGTCAATGCCATCGTGGAAAATCTTGCCGTTGCGCATGGTGGTGTAACCGTGCTCGCGGAACCAGCGTGGGAGCGTCTTCCAGTCCGGATGCTCACGGCCCCACCATTCGCGATTGTCGAGCACGCCCGTCTGCGTTGGGTAGTGGCCCGTTAAAATGGACGAGCGCGACGGGTTGCACAGCGGGTATTGCACATAGGCGCGGTTGAAGCGCAGGCTGCGGGCGGCGAGCGCGTCAATATTCGGAGTTTTGATGCCGGATACGCCGTAGCAGCCTAGCTCGGGGCGCATGTCGTCCGACCAGATCAGCAGAATGTTGGGCTTGCGCGCAGGTGCGCTACCCGCTTGGGCTTGCAGCACCTTGGGTAGTGACGTGGCAATCGCAGCCCCAGCCACCTGGCCGAGGAATTTTCGACGGGTTGAATGACTCATGGGGTAGCCTTTCGTTAACGGAAGATAGCGAGAAAGAAAACCGCCGGATCAAACCGCAGTTTTAGTAGAAGCCGGAGGAACCGGAGCACCGGGCAGGAACTGCGCCGAAAAAACCGGCGCCGTGGTTTTGGAGGCATTCCCGCTTTTATATTGCTTGATGAGGTCGGACATTTTTGTAGCCACCTCGGTATAAGCGGAGTCGTGCGCCAAATTTTTTAATTGGTGAGGATCGTTTTCCATGTCAAGCAGCATGGCTCCGCCGAGATCGTATTCGGCGTAGCGCCAGCGCTCGACTCGTACGCCGATGCCGGTCAGCGTCGGATTGGGCGGAGGATTGGAGGAGGTTCCATTTTCGCTCCACACCGTGAAGGCGGGGTAATCCCACTTCGCCTGCGGGTTATTGAGCAATGCCGTCATGCTGCGGCCTTCCTGGCCGGCGGGCATGGGCAAACCACAAAGTTCGACGAGCGTGGGATAAAAATTGAGCGTCTCCACGATGCGCTTGCAAACCTGGCCATTGCCCTTGGCATTGGGTGCAGAGATGATTATCGGAATGCGCGCGCCTTCCTCCCATAGCGAACCGGCCTTAGACCATTTGCCCTTTTCTCCAAGCTGGTAGCCGTGGTCAGCACTAAAGCAGATGATGGTATTTTCACGCAGGCCGAGGGCATCCAATTCCGCAATGACGCGGCCGAGATTGTAATCGGCCCAGGCAATGGAGGCGTAGTAAGCGCGGGTCATTTCCATGGCCTCCTCCACTGAAGCATCGCGCCCGATAAACAAATCCGCATTCCGCGGGCGCAACGAGCCTTCAGGAAAGCCCTCGGGCAAGGTCCGGTGGGCGGCGAAATCCACCGGCAGTTGAATTTTTTCCAGCGGGATCGCATCGTAGAACTTCTGCGGCGCGGTGGGAGGGCTGTGCGGTTTCACCGTGCCGTAACCAATGAAAAACGGCTGGTCGCCGTACTGGCTTTTATAGTTACGCAAAAACTGAATGGCGTTGTCGGACTCATGGTAGTCCCCTTGATTCTCGCCATTGCCTTGCACGACAAGAAAGCGGTCAGACCCATTCGCTTTCGCTGTCGGAGCTGGAGTGTCGTTTCCGCCCACGACCTGCCCGAAGATTCCAGCGTTCGCCACTGGCCGGGGAATGTCCATATCCGCAGCATCCCCTGCGCCGGCCAGAAAACGCGGGATACCGCCGACCGTCCAAGCCTCAGTATCATCAATCCCGCCATGGAAAATTTTGCCCGCATGCATGGTAATATAACCATTTTGCTTGAAATATTTGGGCAGGCTGACGAGTTCGGGGCGCGTGTCGCCAAACCAGGTACGGTTTCCGTAAACTCCGGTGTTGAGCACCTGACGCCCCGTGAGCATGGAGGAGCGGGAGGGGCAGCAGAGCGGAAACTGGCAATTCCCGCGTTCAAACAACACCCCGGACTTAGCCAACGCGGAAAGATTGGGTGCATGAACCAGCGCGTTGCCATAACAATCAAGTTCCGGTCGCATGTCGTCCGACATCAGAAAGAGGACGTTATATTTTTTCGCCCCAGGCTTCGGCTGGGATGCGACGGGCGTTGAAACATCTGCTGCGGACAAGCGCGGCAAGCGCGCCAATGCGGTCGCAATGCCGAGTGTGGCGGCGCCTTTGAGAATCTCACGGCGGGTGGGCTGTTTGGGTCGGGATGGCATAAATTGGTCTATTAAAGAACAGCAATAATCTGACCGAATGTAATTCGTCAACTAATTCTTATTAAATTAATATAGATTGTTTTTAAGTACATCTATTTAAATATCTTTAACTTGATAGATATTAAGGCCATAAAATTGAAGGCACCTGTGTTTTGAAAAACTTACTTTGACTCTAACTAGCCTGCATAATTGATAGCTAAAAAAAGGCGCCTCGTGGCAGCCTTTTCTAACAGGGTTAATTGACCCCCGGTATGGCTGCCAGCCCACCAATGCGATGGACCAGCCCGCAAAACCCGTCGAACAGGCCGTGCAGCGCCTCGGTGCGCTTGGGCAGGAGCATGAGGCTGTCGCCCTTCATGGCTTCGGTGAAACCGTTGAAGAGGCTCCATGCGGTCCTGGGTGCAAACGCCTCATGTACAGGCTCTCGCCACTGGCCCAGCACCAGGAGGACGGCGCGGCTGCCGATTACGCCGATGTCGAGGGCACGGATAATAAGATCGTGGGCATCCCGGTCAGCGATCTTGTGCTCCTTGTAGACGGCGATCCTTTTCTCTTGGGTATGCCATTTCTCGACCAGCCGGGCGACGGCGCGTTCAGCGATTTGCGGTAGGTCTCGAAGGATGAAGCGGGTGTGTTTGCGAGCGAATTTGACTTCGCCTCCAAAGGCTAGGTTATCGCAGACAAAAACCTGTGTCCCGGCAACGATGCCTGCCGGAAACGTTTTATCGTGCGAATTGCGCAGGCCCATGACCCAAGCATAATCATTATTTTCATGACCGTTGCGAATATGCATCAGTCCGAAGTAGCGCGAGCCGTCTTGCGACAGGCTGTGCGCTTGATTAACGATGGTGAGGCGGCTGGCCGCCAGCGCCTTTTCAACCTGTTCAATGAGACCAAGGTGAGCAATGGGCTGCCACGAGGGTGTGGCTGCCGGAGTTTTAACCAAACCAAGGGCTGGGCGTTCGACGGCCCGCGCCCCACAGTGCATAATGAGATTACAGTTCATATTATTTAGACGATAGGAGTTTTGTGATAGTGATGATTCCCACAAACACTGCCGCCGCCCGCCCGGATGAACGGACAAGGCGGCGGCAGTGCGGGGACTTTTCGTGGTTTACTTGCGGGAACGTGGTGGCGGGTCTTCCGCCACCGCTTTCACTTCTTGCCAGCGGGTCGCCAATTCTTGTCCATACACTTCCTCGATATGAGCGAGGCTGTGTTTGAGCAGGTCATCAGCAACCTTGGTCATCGGCTTGCCCAGCAGTTGCCCCAGCCGGTAAAGCTGGCGCGTATGCTGGTCAATGCGTGGCGAGTAGAGCACGAGGTTAGACCTCCAGCTTTTGGAGGCTCCGCACGCTCTTCTTTAGCGCCTCATGTTCCTTTTCGAGTTCGCGATATTCCCGGGCGACGTTCTTGAGCGAGCCCCGGATGTTATCGAAGCGTTCGAGGGCGACGCGGGCGCTTTCCCGCGCCTCCAGCCACTGGCTCAACAGTCGGTCGGCAGCGCTAATGGGCTGCGATTGGCCATTGGTCGTGGTGGTGGGCGTGGGTGCCTCCGGTGCATTGGCCGGGGCGGTGGTAGTGGTGGTTTTACTCATGGGATCAGGATTGGGTTGGTTGGGTTGGTTGGTTTCGGTGGTTGTTTGGTTTTGTTCCGGGGCCGTCGTCACGGGAGGACGCAGTGCTTCAGGCAACTGGTTGTCCTCGACATTGAACGGCATGAACAAGTATTGACGGCTCTCGTCGTGGGCGATGACGACGGTTTTGGCATCCCGCAGGCGCAGATGGTCAAAGCCAAAGTCCAAGGCGCGCAGCAGGAAGTGCGCATTGAACCAGGCATGGCAATCGGGACCCTTGACGCTGAGCGGATGAAGCTCGTGAATCTGGGCCTGGTCGCCCTTGCCTGTGACCACCAGGAGCTGACGGTAGTGGATGACGAGCGCCATGACCGGGCTTTGCTGGGCGTCGTGCGGAATCAACCCGATGATCTGGCGCAGGCGTACCCGGTCTTGGGTCGAGAGGTTGATTTCCGTGCATGGCTCGCCCTTGGCTGGGACCACCTGCCGCCAGTTCGGATAGTTCTCCTCAATAACCTTCGCTTGCCAAGTCCAGGGATCCTGCCGCAAGGTGAAGGATTGGGTTTTCTTGGGCACCGGCAGGCGCAGACTGGCCGGGGCTGTCCCGTCGAACACATTTAACGATTTAAGCGGTGGCAACAGGCACGGGCTTTTCAAGGGCAAGGCTAGGCTGTTGGCATTGTACAGTTGGCGGCCATCAGTCGCAACGACCGTGGTCGGTTCCACGCACACGCAACAAATGCTCGGGCGGTGTCCATCCTCGCTGGCCACAAATCGGGCCTCTTGCAGGGCGCTCACGGCTTCGGGCGGAAGTTCGATTTCCGCGCCGGCGGAATCGACGATGTCTGGAAACTCCTCCACCCCCGGCGCCTCATAGGGCACCAAGGTGGTCAGACCGCCCGTAACGCAGGCAATCTGCCGGTCTTTCTCAAACGAGAAGATCGTTTCCTTGGGCAGTTCCTTGGCGATGCGCTGAAGCACGGCCAGCGGCACCAGACGGGTGAGACGCGGCGAGGGCTCGGCCAGCTCACCTTGGAAGGTGAGGCGCTGGTCCAAGTCAGTGGTGGTTAGGGCGATGGCAGAACCATCGGCGGACAGGTGCACATGTTCGAGCACCGGGAGCGTCGTCCGGCTGGGCTTCACTAAACGAAGCCCGCGCAGGGCGGCATTCAAGACAGGGTGGGTGATTTTCATGGTAGGGAATTTCTGAATGTTGGGTTAGGTTGAGTTCGGGAAAACGAACAGGCCGCCTCCCGATAAAGGAAGCGGCCTGTTCATTGAGGGAGTTGGATTCTCTATCTGGGCGGCTGGCGGAGCGTCCGAATCGCGTAGGCGACGCTGAATACCAGGATCGCGGTGCTCAGGAGGCCAAACGGATTAAGGATGATCACGCTGGCCCGGAGCATCACCAGCCAGAGGGAGGCGGTCGCCGCCCCGAGGCAGAACGCCACCACCGCGACGAGGATCAGACGAATCAGGATGGGCATTTTTTTTAGTTTGTTGATGGAGTTTGGCGGCGCTGACGAGGCTCCAACCCCAAATGAGGCTGCAAGCCACCGAGCATACGCCGACGAATTCGAGGGCAAACGCCAGCGGAGCGAAGTCCACCGGCGGCGGTTCAAGGAGCGCGCAGCCCGACAGGCCCAGCAAAACCGAGCCAATCAGGAGCAACGCGAGGGGATGGAGGACGGGCTTCATGCTGACCCACCTTTCCAAGCCTGGCATTCCGTGCGAAACGAACACCAGGTACAATGCAAACCGGGTTGGGGATGGAACCGGCCTCCTCGCACTCCGGCGATATAGGCATTCGCGAGGGCGACGAAACGCTGCTTGCGTAGTTCGTCGGCAGGGGGTTCGCGATGCACGAGAACTTTGGGGGTTTTGGTTTTAATCAAAAACACCAATTCAAGCGCGGTCACGGGTTCACCCGTCGCGGCCTCCAGCAACAACTGATAAGCCGTCAACTGGGTTTCGTGGAGGAACGATTCCAAGTTCAAGTCACCGGGTGTACTAGCCGCCGTCTTGAAGTCCACCGGCACATGGCCAGGACGAACGAGGTCAATCACCCCGGTCAACGGCAGTTCCAGTCCAGGGATGGTGTCGTTCAGCACAACTTCCACGCCCAGGGGCTTGCCTTCCGCACGAGCATGGTCCGAGGCCAGGTAAGCTTTGAGCACGCGCTCACCCGTCGCGAACACGTCGTTCCGTTCCGTCGGGTCGCTCCACTCAACCGGGCCTTCGCTCTTTTCCAGTTCGCCAAACGCCTTGAGGTAGGCCGCCAGCACAGTGGGTTCCGACAGGTCGCCTTCGCGCCACCGGGCCAGCTGAAAGGCCCGCAAACCCTCATGCACCGCCTTGCCGACATGCAGCGCGGGCGAGACTGGCTTCGGCAGTTGCTGTACTTTCTCAAAGAAAAAGCGCAGCGAACAACTGAAGTAACCCTTCATCGCCGTTGGGCTGACATGATCCAACACGAAGGGTTTCGGCGGTTGGGCCGTCACTGTCGTGGTGGTGGATAAGGGAAGCTCGGCAATCACGTTTGCCTCCCGTTCCCCGCATACTGGCGGCCTTGTTGCCGACGGCCACCCGCAGGCTTGCGCTCCGCGTAGCGGTCGAGCAGTTCGTCAATCAGCCCGGACGCTTCGAGCTTGTTCAACTGCGTCAGCTCCTTGCCGAAGCGCTTTTGGGCCAAGTCGACAAACACGGTCATCTCAACATTGTTGCGTTGGCCGATGTCTTCAATGAGCGACTGCTGTTTTGGCGAGCAGGCCCATTGTTGCGCCGGGCCGGTAGGATGGGCACCATTGCCCGTGGAGGTGGCGCTGGCGCCGTTCGAGGGTGCATGACTGGGCGCGGCAGGTTGACTGGACTTGCTGTCGCCCTGGCCATTCGGCACGAAACCGGGCTGGGACAACTCTTTGTCCACGGCTGTTTGCAGAATGCGGTAAACCTTTTCCGCCTCTGCCGCCACTTGGGACAAATCCGTAACTTCGGTAGTCAGGCTCAAGTGGAATTTGTGACTGGAATAATTGGGCAAGCCAATCGTCTTGGAATATGCTGATTCGATTTTAATGGCCATAACGGCCCCCTGTTCTAATAGCCGACCCGTAGAAACAATTCACCCCGGCAGCGGTCGGCTGGCCGGGGTGAAGAAGACAGGTATTTCCCGCCTCAATTATATATAACGCGGAAACAGGAGGAATTGTAGAAGGCCGTAAAAGCTATTTCTGATTCGAACTCCTACACAGATTAATATGTCGGCAGTGTAACCTCCAGCCGGCCCTTGCGCCCAATATAATGCTCCCGGGCGGTGCGGGGATCATTCCGGAGAAAGTCGGCGGCGCGGTCCACCGAGCCCGTAGCCTCGAAGATTAGCGATCCCGCTTCCTTGCGCAGCGAGTGGAGCGCCTTAATGTCGTGAACACCTTGCTTACGCAGCCAGGCGATCGCTTGATCAAAGAGCGGTTCGCAGCGCAACCGCCCTCCCCCGCCTTTGCAGGATCAACAGCACCAATCCGCCGATAGCGCCATCAAAAAACCGCTCTTGCAAATTAGTTCGGATTTCTGTAGCAGTTTTGTAGCAGTTTTTTGCGCATTTATATGCATTTACACACATCATTATATCATTGCGTGATTACGCGATTATTGCCTAAGACTTTGTCATTCAATATTTTATATTTGGTGCCCCCACCGAGACTTGAACTCGGATTAGCGGTTTAGGAAACCACC
>Ga0206854_1209_pt1 | contig 13298 bp, 11 predicted proteins | sample Alteio_BWOrgCont_50_FD_152870 | JGI IMG/M metagenome (GOLD analysis project Ga0206854, IMG submission 152870) | Enriched cells from forest soil in Barre Woods Harvard Forest LTER site, Petersham, Massachusetts, United States -... | ecosystem: Environmental > Terrestrial > Soil > Temperate forest >...
ACCGCTTGAGCGGCAGCGCCGAAGTCGCTCGAAAGATACTCTATTCCTGGCTGGCGGGCAATTTACTGCTGGGCGGGCAAATCTCGTGGATTTTGCGCCCCTTTACCGGCTCACCGAACTTGCCCGTGGAGTTTTTGCGTAGCAACGCCTTGCATGGCAATTTTTTTGAATCCCTCTTCCAGGTCATAAAATCCTGGTTGTTCTGACCATCCCGCCTTTCCCTCCCATGAATGATTCCATCCCTCCTCCCATCGCGCCGGATCACTCCGGCAGTCAATCCGTAGCGCCATCGTCCATTAATAGCTTGGTGTCGGCCTTCGAAGCCATCCTGCGCGAACAAGTCCGCGTGGTTTTGCGCCTGACCCAGCCCGGCGCTGGCGCGCTGATTCTCCGGCTGCTGGCCCTCGCGCTGATCCTCGACTTGGGCTATGGCCTGGTGGTGGGGACTTTTTCCGGCGGCGAGCAATTGTGGGTGGCTCCGCTCAAAATGTCCGGTGGCCTGTTCCTATCCGCCATCATATGTCTGCCCAGCTTGTACATTCTCGTTTGCCTCGGCGGAGCGCGGGCCACCGTCGTGGAAGTAGTTGGGCTGGTGGCCGGCTTGCTGGCCTTGATGAACATTTTGCTGATTGGCTTTGCGCCCGTGGCCTGGGTCTTTTCCCAATCCACCGAATCGGCCAATACCATGGGCGCCATGCACCTGTTTTTTGCTTATATTTCGCTCTACTTCGGCCTGCGCTTTGTAAAACTCGGCTTTAAGACGCTGGATGGCGTCGCCGTTTCCGCTCCGAAAATCTGGTCCGTGGTTTTCCTGCTCGTGCTGCTGCAAATGACGACGTCCCTGCGACCCATTGTCGGCACCGCTGACACCATCTTGCCGACGGAAAAGAAATTCTTCCTCACCTACTGGGGCGATTGCCTGGGCTGGAATGCGCCGACTACTGGCCGCTAACCTTGGGCACTTTTACATTGGCGCAAACGAGCTTGTATCAGTAAAAACGGACGATGGTGGAGATTCGCTCGATTACCCTGGAGGACCTGCCGGCGTTTCGGGAAACGCTGGACGCCGTCGCGCGCGAGCGCCGTTACCTCCACATGCTCGAAGCGCCGCCGCTGGAGCGGCTCACCAACTATGTCCGCACTGGACTGGAAAAAGGACACATTCACCTCGTCGCCGCAGAAGGAGCAAAAATCGCCGGCTGGTGCGACATCACGCCCGGCATCAACGGCGAAGTGCACGTCGGCCACCTCGGCATGGGCGTATTAAACTCTTTTCGTGGGCAAGGCATTGGGCAGCGACTGATGGAAGCCGCCCTCGCCCGGGCGCGCGTGCTTCATCTGGAAAAAATCGAGCTGCAAGTTTTCACGGCCAACCAGCCCGCCATGGCTCTCTATAAAAAACTCGGCTTTGTTGAAGAAGGCCTGCGCAAACGCGCCCGGTTGGTGGATGCCGTATATGACGATATTTTATTGCTGGCGCTGTTTTTGGACTGAATGACTCGGGCCTAAACCGGCTTGACCCACTAGGTCAGTGGTTCAAAATTGCCGTTTGCCGCATATGCTGCCCTTCTCTTGCCCCCTAACGTGAGCGGATGGAAAACCCCAATGAAAATCCATCAAGCAGCTCTCAAAAGATTTTTGCTGATTATTCTGTCTTTGGCAATGATCGGACCGGTTAAAGCGCAGCCGCCGGTGGCAGGATCACAATCTGTAAAAGAAGAACGACTTGGAGATCTGCCAGATTTCCCTGCTTTAACCTACATTGATCGGAGTGAACACTTTGGGGTCGTTGAACGAGGTTCTGTAACAATTGATGGCAAAAAAGGACCTGATTATAACAGCATCGAAATCGGGTCGCTTGTCTTTAGTAACGATGGAAGGCACTTCGCCTATATTGCCAGACGGGACCTAAAATTATTTGTGGTCGTCGACGGCAAGGAAGGACCAGAATATGACGAGATTACTGGGTCGATGCCCTGGATTGTTTTCAGCGCAAACGGAGAGCATTTTGCCTACGGGGCGGTGAATTATGCAAAAACGACGGCTGACGCGAACCCGCATCCGCCAACTATTGGCCCCCCTCCCATCAGAAAAGTCTTAAAAGCAGTGGTTGTCGTGGATGGAAAAGAAGGACAATCGTATGACAGCGTCCGCAAACCGATTCTAAGTTTGGACGGCACACAAGTGGCCTACGTGGCTATTACGGGCGTCACTTATACGGGCCTCAAAATGAAAGTTGTGATAAATGGCAAAGAGGATCCCTTGTATGATATGGTTGGCGCACTGGCCTTCAGTCCCGACGGCAAACGTGTGGCATATACCGCAACCAAAGATCGAAAAGAATTTATGGTGGTTGATGGTAAAATTGGGCAAACCTATGATCAGATTACCATATTTGCACCCCCTCTAGGTTTTATTGGGCCAGTCTTCAGCTCCAATAGTCAGCATTTGGCCTACCAAGCGCATAAAGGACAAAAAATGGTCGTAGTTGTAGATGGCAAAGAAAGCCCGGAATACGACCAGATTGAAGAGCGATCCCCCATCTTCAGTCCCGATAGTCAAGGGGTTGCTTATGTAGCCCGAACCGGCAAGAAAGAGATCGCCGTGCTTAATGGAGTGCCCGGTGCGGAATATGATGCCATTCGAGATATGGTATTTAGCGGTGACGGCCAGCGTTTTGCTTATATCGGATGGAAAGACAAGAAAAAGATCGCCGTGGTGGATGGAAAAGAGGGACCAGCGTATGATGACATTAGCGAAATCTCATTCAGTCAGGACGGGAAGCATGTTTTCTACACGGCGAATAAATATAAGGAGCAAATCTACGTGATGGATGACAAGGAGGGGATGAAATATCTTGCCGACCCGGTTGCCAGCGCGGGTTTTGTGCTCAGCCCCGATGGCCGACATGTGGTTTTTGCCGACGTTATAGACGGCAAAGAAGGCCCCGAACATGAGCCGCGCCGCTGGGAGGCTTCTAGTCCTGACAGAAAACACCTCGCGTATGTCTCCGACAAAAAGACTAACGAGCAGTATGTAATTTTGGACGGCCAAAGCGGGCCAAAATATAAAGAAATCGAAACTACCCCAAAATTCCTTCCCGATAATTCGATTGAGTATTTAGCCATCCGCGATGGAGGTCTTTATCGCATAATTCAGCCGTTACCCGCCACACCACCCTAAGCGATCGAATCACCCACGAACGCATTGACGAGCGACTCGTTGGATGCAAAGATTCTAGTGAACGTCCCCCACCCCCTACCCCCATGTTGCGTTCCTTTTTGATTGGTTCTTCTTTACTGGCCTCCGGTTTATTCGCTGCGGCCCAGACTGTCCCCGCCGCTGTTCCCGCCCCAAGCGTATTGCCAGCCAACACCCAAGCGGGCGGGCCGCCGATTCCCAATACCCCGCCCGTCGAAACGGCCCACCCGCCTGCCGTGGTCTTGTGGCCCAATGGCGCGCCCGGCTCCGAGGCCCGCAAGAACGAGCCGGAAACCGTCGGCTGGCGGCAGGAAATAGACATCGTCTTCCCCATTATTTACAACATCCACAACCCGACGATCATCCCCTTCCTGCCGGCCAAGGACAAGGCGACCGGCTGCGCCGTCATCGTTGCACCCGGCGGCGGCCACATGTTCCAAACCATTGACCGCGAAGGCTATGACCTCGGCAAATGGCTGGCCGACCACGGCATCGCCGCCTTTGTCTTGAAATACCGCCTCGCCCGCGACGACGGCACCCCGGCTGGCACACCCCAGCCCTACACCGTGGCGCGGGATGCCACGGCCGATGCCAAGCGCGCGATGCGCGTCGTCCGCAGCCGCGCCGCCGAATGGGGCGTGGATCCGAACCGCGTCGGCTTCATCGGCTTTTCCGCCGGTGGTGAAGTCGCGGCGGATTTGATTACCGCCAACGACCAAGGCGACCCCGCAGCCCCTGACCCGCTCGACCGGCTTGATTCCCGGCCCAATTTTGTCGGTTTTGGTTATTCCGGCATGCGCGTCACTGGTGCAGACTGGAAACCACCGGCAGACATGCCGCCAGCGTTCTTGCTCTGCGCCGCCGGCGACCGCGAGAACATTGCCGGCCCCAGTGGCCAGGTCGCACTCTACATCGCCCTGCGCGCGGCCAAGGTGCCCGTCGAGCTGCATATCTATGAAGAAGGCGGCCACGGCTTCGGCGTGCGCCAGTGGTCGTATTCCGTGGCGGGCTGGCCCGATTTGTTCCGCGGCTGGCTCAACGACCGCGGCCTGTTGAAGAAATCCTCGAATTGAAATCCGCGCGCGTTGCGTGTAGATTAGCCTACCCCTTTATGCGGAAACACTCGGCCACTTGGATGGCAAGCATGGCGGCAGCCGGAATCCTCGCGCTGGCGGCAACGGCCGCCGACGCGCCTGCGCCGCCAACTGCTTCGACAACAACCCCCGCCGCTCCGACCAGCGCTGCGGCCACTGGCACAACGAGCTTCGACCAAACCGTCCACCCCTTCGTCGAAAAATATTGCTACGAATGCCACGGCGATGGAATGCATAAAGGCAGTGTCGCCCTCGACAAATATAAAAATTCTGACGATGTGGAGAAGGACGCGACGACTTGGGAAACCGTTTTGGAAAAAATCCACCGGCACGAAATGCCGCCTGACAATGCCGGTGCCCAGCCAACCGAGGATGAACGCGACACCATGGTCAACTGGATTGATCAGCAAATCCACAAATTTGACCCGGCCCATCCCGATCCCGGTCGCATCACGCTGCACCGCCTCAACCGCGCGGAATACACCAACACCATTCGCGACCTCACCGGTATTACTTTCCATGCCGACCAGGATTTCCCGCCCGACGATTCCGGCTACGGCTTTGACAATATTGGCGACGTGCTTTCGCTGCCGCCGATGCTGATGGAAAAATACCTGGCCGCCGCGGACAAAGTTCTCGATCAAGCGTTGCCCACCGATCCGCTCACGCCCCAGACGCATTCGTACGAAGCGGCCCTGCTGGCCTCGGACTTCAATGGCCTCGGCCCGCAAGCTGGCGGCGTGCGCCTCATCAGCCTCGAGGAAGGCCACGTGAGTGTGGATGCGGACATTCCCGCGCCCGGCGAATATAAAATAAGCTTTGAAGCCTCCGGCAATTCCACCGGCGGCACTTCACCCAACGGCGTCGGCTACAAATCGGATGTCAACGCCCCCGCCGAAGTGCCGCATATGCAACTGCGCATTGGCGACACCGTGCTGCACGAATTTACCATTGATGCGACGGACCAGGAAAAGCCCGGCACTTATTCCTGGGAAGTCGGCCTGCCCCCCGGCACTTTGGACCTGCATGTGGTGATGGATCGCGACCGCGGCGGCGCGAACGAAAACATCATTATCAACGGGCGCGTCGGCAAACAGCAAAATGGGCAAACCTGGGTGAAGTCTATCAATGTCGAAGGCCCGTTGCCTGGTGCAGTCACGCGCTACCCGGCCAGCGAGCTCGCCGCTACGGGAACCAATGTGTTGACGCCGACTGGCGAACGGTTCCTCACCGGCGCCGGCGATGTCTCGACCAAATTCACTGTGACCAAAGCGGGAGATTATATCCTGCGCGCGTATGCCTATGCCCAGCAAGCCGGTGACGAACCGGCGCGCATGGATTTGCGCGTGGATGGAAAATCCCTGCAAACTTTTGACGTGCTTGCACCCGCCCGGCATCTCCTCGCGCCGGGCGCCAAGGTTTTCTCGGGCCACCCTGCGGCACTGGCGCTGCTGCGGCAAATGCCGCAGGTTTACGAAATCCACACCACCTTAACCCCCGGCGAAAAAACTTTATCCGCCGCGTTCCTAAATCCTTTTGCCGACCCGAACAATCAGGACGTCAATCTGCGCCAGCGCGATCTGTCAATTCTGAGTCTGGAAGTCGTGGATCTCTCCGCGCCCTTCAAGCAACCCGATATTTCTCCAACCCTGGCCGACTATTTCGCCAAGCCCGTCACGCCGGATAATCAAACTGCCCGCGCGCGGGAAATTATTTCGCAATTTGCCCGGCGTGCCTGGCGCCGCCCCGCCGAACCCGCGGAGATTGATAAATTGATGCAGCTCGACGCGCTGGCCCTGAAGAACGGCGATTCCTTCGAAGCGGGCGTCAAGCTGGCGATGAAGGCCGTTTTGGTTTCCCCGCGCTTTCTGTTTCGCGATGGCGCGCCCACGCCCGGAACAATGGCCGGTCAACCGGCGAGCCAAATCATCAAAACTTCGCTGGAGAAATCGCCTGCACCCTCCACCGATGCTTCGCCAAGTCTCGGCGTCCCAGTGGATGAATACACGCTGGCCACGCGCCTCTCGTACTTTCTCTGGAGCAGCACGCCCGACGACGAACTGCTCGACCTCGCGGACAAAAACCAATTGCGCGCACATCTGGGTGAGCAGATAAAACGGATGCTCGCTTCGCCCAAGTCCCGCGCCATGGTGGATAATTTCGCCGGTCAGTGGTTGCAGTTCCGCAGTCTCGATACTTTCGAGCCCGACCCGAAAATGTTCCCGGACTTCACTCCCGCCCTCCGCACCGAAATGAGCGACGAGACCGCCGACTTTTTCGATTACATCATGCGCCAGGACCGCAGCGTCATGGATTTCCTCACCGCCGACTATACCTTCGTCAATGAAGACCTTGCCAATTTTTACGGGCTATCGGGAGTAACGGGCGACGATTTTCAAAAAGTTTCGCTCGCGGGCACGCCCCGGCGCGGCGTCCTCACCCAAGGCAGTGTGCTGGTGCTCACTTCCAACCCGACCCGCACGTCGCCCGTCAAACGCGGCAAATGGGTGCTGGATAATTTGCTTGGCACGCCGCCGCCCCCGCCGCCGCCGAATGTGCCCGTGCTCGACGAGGAAAACCAACTGACCGGCACGCTCCGCCAGCAAATGGAGCAGCACCGCGCCAACCCCACCTGCGCCTCCTGCCACGCGCGCATGGACCCCATCGGCTTCGGCCTCGAAAACTTCGATGCCGTCGGCCAGTGGCGCGACAAGGATGGCGATGCGCCCGTGGATTCCTCCGGCACACTGTCGAGTGGCGAAACTTTTAAAAATGCCGCCGACTTGATGCAAATTCTCGCCAACAAAAAGAAGACGGATTTCCTCCGCTGCCTTTCGGAAAAAATGCTCACCTACGGCCTGGGCCGCGGCTTGGAATATTACGACCGCCCCGCGACCGACAAAATCATTGCCGACCTCGACCAAAACGGCGACAAGTTCTCCGCGCTCATCACCGCCGTCGTGAACAGCGTGCCCTTCCAGCAAGTTCGGCGGGAGAATGCGGAGCCGAAATCCGACACGCCGGCCGAGCCTGCGGATAAAGTGGCGAGGGAATAAATCACTCCGATCGGTCATCTGGAGCGGCGGTGCTTGATCCATGCGCCGGAGCCTTGACGAAAAAAAGTTTTTCGAACACCACGTTGACCATCAGCGTGCAGCAGCAACCCAAAAGCACGGCGACGACCCGCTGCCATGAACTCGCCCATGGCGCCGTCGCATCCATCGTCAAAGTGACAATCGCCAAGCCCGCATAGCCGGCGCGCAAACCGTCATCCAGTTTCGTGTGATGGCAGATCATCCCGACGGCCATGATGCCGACAAACAAGTCCATCAACGGCATCCCCACCAGGGCGTTTAACGTGCCGCCGACCACCGCTGCAATACAATTGGCCGCCACTCGAATGATTGATGCACGCAGGGAAGGATGCAACGTCGGCTGGATGACGATGAGCGCCGACACCGCCGCCCAAACTTCGCCCGGCACACTCAGCGCGCGGCACAGCAAATACGCCACCACCGCCGCTACTGCGGCCTTGCAGGTATAGAGGAAGGCGTCGCGGGTGCGAATCTGGCCATTGGGCGATTGCATCGGCCCAAGTCTAGCGCAAATGCCGCAAATTGGAAGCACTGCGGTTGCTTCCTGCCCCGACTAAAACCGTGGCTTACGGCTATTTCAAAATGCCACCCACGCCATCTCACCACTCAAAAATCTGCGTGTTCTTTTTCACGTCGGGCGCAAAGGGATAGCGGCCATCGAGCTTTAGGTCGCCACGCGGAAGCTTGTAATACTTGAAATTGTGGGGCTGGGACAGAAAAATGCCGGGTTCGTATTCGTAGAAATAGTCGTATTTGTCGTCCGAGCCGGCATAGCGCCACAAGTCGTACTTGTCGTTCTCGTTGCCGTTGTTGGCCTTGATCTTGGCGGTAACATCATCCGGCGTCACCAGTTGAAACTGGTCCAAGCTGGTGCTGACGCAGCCGGCTAAGAGCAACAGGGCTAAAACCCAGAAGTTTTTCATGTGAGGAACCATTCTAACGAGACCAAGCCCGGCGGGAAAGGTTAAATCATTAAACCACGCGGAACGGGACTGGTTCCAAATATCGCTTGCCGAATGGGGGGAAAGTGGTACGTTAGAGGGTAGGATTACCGCGACCCCACCCTGCGGCAGTCAATCGCCCCCATGAGTACGCCCCGCCACTTCCCCCGCCGGAAATTTTTGCGCGGCCTCGGCACAGTGGCCGCGTTGCCGTTTTTTGAGTCCCTCTTGCCCGTCGGCAAATTGCTCGGCGCCACCACCGCCGCCGGCAAAGCGTTCCCGACGCGCATGGCGTTCATCTACATTCCCAACGGCGCGAACATGGCCTATTGGACTCCCCAGACGACCGGGGCCAATTACGAAACGCCCTACACCCTCGCGCCGCTGGAATCTTTTAAGAAGGACATCACTGTCATCAGCATGTTGGATAATAACCAAGCCAACGAATTCGGTGACGGCGGCGGCGGCCACGCCCGCGCCTCGGCCAGCTATTTGACCGGCGTTCACCCGAAAAAGACCGCCGGGTCGGACATCAAAGCCGGCATCTCGGTGGACCAAATTGCCGCCGCTGGCATTGGCGACGAAACCAAGTTGTCGTCCCTCGAACTCAGTTGCGACCATGGCCAGCGCGCCGGCACTTGCGACTCGGGCTACAGTTGCGCCTACCAGTTCAATATTTCCTGGCGGTCGGATACCATGCCGATGAACCCGGAAGTGGACCCGCGGCTGGCCTTTGAGCGCCTGTTCGGCGGAGCCGATGACGCCACAACCAAGGAAGCCAAGGCCAAGCGCGAACTCTACAACAAGAGCGTGCTCGATTACGTGCTCGACGACGCCAAGCAGTTGAATCAATCCCTCAGCGGCAACGACCAGCGCAAGCTCGACGAATACCTCTCCGCCGTGCGCGATGTCGAGCGCCGCATTGAGGCCAGCGAGAAATACGCGGTTAACTTGCCGCCCGGACAGCGCGAGCTCAAGCTGCTCGGCGACTATAATTTTGAGGCGCACGCGCGCTTGATGATGGACATCATGGCGCTCGCGTTCCAAACCGACGCCACCCGCGTGTCCACCTTCATCCTCGGACACGACGGCAGCAACCGCCCCTACCCCGCGGCCAATATCGCTGAGGGCCACCACGATCTTTCCCACCACCGCAATGATCCGCAAAAGCTGACCAAGCTCGCCATCATCAACCGCTACCACATGGAGCAGTATGCGTATTTCCTGGGTAAGTTGAAGGCGGTAAAGGAAGGCGACGGCACCTTGCTCGACAATTGCATGGTTCTCTACGGCGGCGGCTTGAGCGACGGCAATTCGCATACCCCCGAAAACCTGCCCATGGTGCTCGCGGGCAAAGGCGGCGGTCGCATCGCCTCGGGCCAGCACATCCACATGGGCGAGCTGACGCCCATCACCAACCTCTACCGCTCCATGCTCGACGTCATGGGCGTGCCGACGGAAAAAATCGGCGACAGCAACGGCAAGCTCGAAGAAGTTTTTGCGAAGGCTTAAAAAACTTCGGTGTTTGCAGTCAGTGGTGGCGCGGTTTACGAAGGCTCCCTTTAGCATGAAAATTACCCCTGTCTGTTTCTTTGGCTGCGTCTTCACTGCGCTTGGTTGCGCTTCATTCGCCTTGGCCGCTGCCGATCCGTCGTCTCCTGCTGACCGCGCTACGGCCACGGTTTCTGCCGCCACTTCGGATGCCGCACCCACTGTGGCCGCCGCAGATTTGCCCACCGAATGGATTGACCCCGACACCGGCCACCGCGTCGTGCGCCTCTCCCGCGAGGACAACACCCAGAGCCTGTATTTTAACCAAAATCCCTTCACGCCTGACGGCACGCGGCTGATTGTCACCGTGCCCGATGGCATCGCGACGATTAATTTAAAAACCGGCGAAATCAAAAAAGTCACGCTCGGCAAAGCGCCCACCCAGCGCATTGACACGCACGACGCGACTCCCGTATCGGATCGCCTCGGCCACTATGTTGTCGGTCGGAAAACGCCGACTGTTTATTTCACCCGCGGTTACGATGTGCTGGCGACGAACCTCGACACCGGCACCACGCGCAAAATTGCCACCCTGCCCGACGAACTTTATTGGGGCTCCGGCTTTACCGTTAATGCGGACGAAACCCTCCTCGTCGGCTCCGGAGATGCCGCCCCCGGCCCCTATGGCGCCATCGGGCCGAACTGGACCGGCAACCAGGCTCTCCCCCAGCGCATGGCCGCCCTCGTCCCGATGGTGCTCTACAGCATCAATATCCAAACCGGCGAAATCAAAAAGTTCTTCCGCGCCGAAGACGACTGGCTCAACCATGTGCAATTTTCGCCGACCGACCCGACCCTGCTCATGTATTGCCATGAAGGCACCTGGAGCCAAGTTGACCGCGTCTGGCTCATCCGCGTCGTCAGCGAGCCCTATACTGTCCAGGCCGGCGACACGCTCGACAAAATCGCCGCCGCCCACGGCACCTACGCGGCCATGGTGAAGTACACCGCGAAGCTCACTTCCGACACCCTTACCCCTGGCCAGACGATCATGCTCCCGCCCGGGCCGCCACGCCTCGTCCACCAGCGCACCATCCAGGGCGAAATCGCCGGACACGAATTCTGGGGTGCCGACGGCCAGCACGCTTGGTACGACCTCCAGACTCCGCAAAGCCAGGTCTTCTGGGTCGGCGGCATGGACCTCGCCACCGGCAAACACATCCGCTTTTCGCTGCCCAAAAATGAATGGTCGGTGCACTACAACGTCTCGCCTGACGGCAAATTGTTTGCTGGCGACGGCGGCGGGCCCAATAGCGTCGCGCGCGGTGACAATGGCCAGTGGATTTATCTTTTCACGCCTGCCTACAATTCACCGACCGTCGTCAAAGGCGCGAACAACGAAGACGTGATGACCTACCCCTTCAAAGCCGAACGCCTCGTCAACCTCGCGAAACACGACTATGGCCTGGAGCCGAACGTCATGTTTTCACCGGATATGAAATGGATTATCTTCCGCTCCAACCTCCTCGGCGCGGCCCACGGCTCGCAAGTGCTTGCGGTGGAAATTGCCAAGGCGAAGAATTAGATCGCGGCTACAACCTCGCTTAGTCCGCAAGAAGGGGGTTTCATTTTAAAGTTTAACCACGGATTTCACGGATAGCACAGATTGATGGACAAAAGAAACAGCTCTTTGATGAAGGGCATCCGTGCTATCCGTGGCATCCGTGGTTGTCTTAATCTTAATTGACTTTAGACCAGTCTTTAGACTAGTCTGAATCAATCATGAACGCCACCAAGACCGTCGGGGCCTACGAAGCCAAGACCCACCTGCCCGCTTTGCTCGCGCTGGTCGCGCAAGGCCAGGAAATCGTCATCACCAAACACGCCAAGCCCGTCGCGCGGCTCGTGCCCATGGAAAAACCCGCACTGAACAAGGATGTCGTTGACCGCATTCTCGCTTTTCGCGGTCGGATTAAACTGGCCAAGGGCGAAACCGCCCGCGATTTAATCAATGCCGGTCGGCGCATCTAGTCCCATGCACGCCTTGGTTGTTGATAGCTCCGTGACCATTGGATTTCTGCTGCCCGACGAGCAGGATCCGTTGTCAACCAAAGTGTTGATGGTCATTCAGGAAGGCTGGCCTATTTTCGTTCCGGCCCATTGGGCCATAGAGGTCGCCAATGGGCTGCTCATGGCCGAGCGCCGCAAGCGCTCTTCGCCGACAGATACACACGCTGCCCTGTCTCTGGCGCAAACTTTGTCGGTTACAGCTGATGAGGAAACAGCCAGCCGCCTAGCCACCGACACTTTTGCCCTCGCCCGGCAATATGGCCTGACCATTTACGATGCCGCGTACCTGGAACTCGCCATGCGCCGCAGCGCGAAACTCGCCACCAATGATCGCGACCTCGTCAAGGCCGCCAAAGCCTCCGGCGTGGCCGTGTTTGCGGGGGGACTGATAAGCTTATCTGATGTAATTCCCCAAAGAGTAAAGCCCTCAAGGAATGTTAATAGTCACTGATCCCTGCGACTTTCGCGGCTGAAATCGGTTTAACCAGCCATGCGCTCCCTACCCCGGTTGCTGCTGGTCTTGCTCTGCGTATTTACTCCAGCTTGGGCATCGTCGGATGACACACCCGGTGCAGCTACTACATTGCCGCCTCCTCCGCCGCCTCCAGTTCCACCACCCCCCAGCAGCTTTTACGAGAATAGGTCAACCAGATCACAGATTATCGCCCAAAACGAGCAAAACACCGCCAACGGCAATGACACCGCCACCAACCGGCTGAAAGTTTTAGCCAAAGACTTGGATGATGCACTCACTTCGCTGAAACAGGTCCCTCCTGGATCGAGCCAATATCTTGCCAAGACAATCACGGACATCGCTTTGGCCCAGACCGCAGTGGCGAACGGCCTAAGTTATGTCAATGCCCACCCCGAAAGCAATCGGCTGGCATCGCTCCCACCAGCAAATTACCCGATTCCACTCACCTTTGGAATCCTCGGGGTGGGCCGTGGAGCACAGGGCCTATCAAGCACTTTGGCCGTAAGCCTAGCTGGCGCAAGCCTATCGCTCTCAGATGGACTGGATAAATTTATTGGCAATCCCAGCCGGGCGTTGCCAATACCCGGGGAGTTGGGTGGTAATCGCGACCTCATTCTGCGCGCAGTCATCGCGGCCCGTGTACATCTTACGCTGGGTACGCGCGAATTTCGAGTGGCCCCCGGAGCATTACGGCAATTGTCGATCACTCCAGCTGCCACAGTGGAGTTTTTGCAGAATGGCTTGGCCAACTCGAAGAACTTGGGCTCAATCTCCGGCACCGTTTTGCGCAATGGCGCACAGCCCGCCGCCCACGCCGTAATTTTTATAGTCCATTTGGACGCTCCAGCCACTCAACCCAAAGGTCATGCCGCGAACGATATGCCGGTGGCCATCGCTGATGAAAACGGAAATTTCACCATTCGAGATCTGC
>Ga0206854_1051_pt2 | contig 13287 bp, 6 predicted proteins | sample Alteio_BWOrgCont_50_FD_152870 | JGI IMG/M metagenome (GOLD analysis project Ga0206854, IMG submission 152870) | Enriched cells from forest soil in Barre Woods Harvard Forest LTER site, Petersham, Massachusetts, United States -... | ecosystem: Environmental > Terrestrial > Soil > Temperate forest > O...
ATCAAATCATTTTTAGCAACAACAGCCTTTTTATTATTTATCAGCATTAATTGTTTTGCGCAATTAGAAAACCCTTGTGGTGGTAATGGCGACCCCGATGACCCTACAACATGTCCTATTGATAACTGGGTGATGATACTGGCGATAGCTGTTTTGGTATTTGTTACCATTAAACTTCACCGCCAACAGCAAAATAAGCTTATCATTTAGCTTTTACATTTCATAAAAAGATCAAAATTTTCTTAATATTAACCTTTAGGAAAACCTTGATTATCACGAACAAGAGTACTCAAAATGCGAATATTTTTTTCAACATATAGTGCATTGTAATTGCATTAATTGTACTTTTGCATGAACCTTATGTGAGATTGTTGAAGCTGATACAAAACATATTTTTCGCCCTATTGCTCTCCCTGATAAGTAATAGCCTGTTTGCGCAGGTTCCTGCGGTTACTTACGTTACACCTCAAATTGTTCCTACAGGCTCCACATTCAGTGCCCTGCCATCAAATTCATCAGCCGGGGCAGTAGCTGCTTTAACAAGTTATGGTACAGCTACTGCACTTACAGCTACCAATATAAAAGGAGCGGAAGGGCTGGCTGTTGATGCTTCCGGAAATGTTTATGTATGTAATTTTAATAGTACAACAGTATTTAAATATACAGCAGGAGCAGGTACTGCTGCTTCATTTATAACAGGCCTTACCTCGCCCACTGGTATAGTGTTTGATTTAAGTGGTAACTGTTATGTATTATCTTCAGCCGGTGTCATCAAAAAATATCCATCAACCGGCGGTGCTACCCCTACAAGCTCGTTTACGTTATCTTCACCCGGAACCACTTATGGCTTAGCTATTGATGCTTCTAACAACCTATACATTACAAGCATAAATGGTAGTACCTACCAGGTATATAAATTTAACACTACCTCAAATACTCAATCAACGTTTATTGCATCAGGGGGCGCGTTAAATCAACCTGCAGGTGTAGCTGTTGATGCTGCTGGCAATGTTTATGTGTCAAATTTAGGGGGTAGTGTATTAAAATATAATTCAGCCGGAACAATAACCACACCCAACCCGTTTGCTTCCGGCTTTACAAGCCCTTACGCTATAACAATTGATAAAGGGGGCTACATTTATGTTGCTGATTACATTACCGGTACAGGCAACATAAAAGTTTACAACTCGTCAAGCAACGTTGCTATAGCTACAATAACTAATACTGCAGGTTTTTGCGATGGTTTAACTGTTGATGGCAAGGGAAATTTATACACAGCTAACTACGTTGCAACCGGAGGGTCTGTAAGTAAATATGCACCCAAGGGCGGTTATTTTATTGATAAGAATTTACCCGCAGGTTTAACTTTTGATGGCACTACGGGCATTATATCAGGTACGCCAACTACCGTTACTGCAGCAGCAACCTATACGGTTAATGCTTATAATGCAACCGGTATTAATACAACTGCGGCTACAATTAATTTAACTGTATCTGCGCCACCGGCAATTAGTTATCCTGCAACAGTCACTTACCCTGCAGGTACGGCTGTATCATTACTGCCCACAAGTACCGGCGGCGCTGTACCAGGTAATACGTATGCAACCGTATCACTATCAGCAGGAAAGGCAAGTGGCGCTGCAGGATCCAATGCATCATCTCTGGGAGGGCCTACCGGCATTACCGTAGTAGGTAGCGGCACTGCCTATATTGCAGATAAAGTAAATAACCTCATCCGAAAACTAACAGGCGGTACTTTATCTACATTGGCAGGTACAACAGCCCCGGGGCACGCAAACGGTACGGGAACAGCCGCAACCTTTAGCAGCCCGAGTGATATAACATCAGATGCTGCCGGTAACTTATATATTGCCGACCTGGGGAATAACCAGATTCGTAAAATTATTACCGTCACAGCGGCAGTAACCACCCTGGCTGGCAGCACTACCGCAGGTAATGCTAATTTAACCGGTGCTGCAGCAAGTTTTAAAGCGCCATCTGGTATAACATTCGATCCTTTTTCAGGTAATTTTTATGTTGCCGACCGTGGCAATAATGAAATAAGACAAATAACCCCGGCTGGGGTAGTTACTTTGGTTGCGGGTAGTTCATCTTCAGTAGCGGGTCACACAGATGGCACAGGCTCAGGGGCTACCTTTAACGGACCTTCGAGCGTAGCTGTTGATGGTGCGGGCAATATTTATGTAGCAGATAAATACAACAACGAGATAAGGAAAATTAGCGCTGGTGGAGTAGTAACAACATTAGCGGGAGATTATACGGTAAGCCCTGCCGCCTCTGTTGATGGTATCGGGAGCGCCGCAAACTTTAATGCTCCTGATGGTATAACTGTTGACAGGTCGGGCAATATTTATGTTAGTGAAGGCCTCGGTAATAAGATACGTATGATAACACCCGCAGGTGTTGTATCAACCATTGCAGGCAGCGGAGTCGGGGGGCATGCTAGTGGAGTTGGTGTCTTGGCTACCTTTAGTGGCCCTACGGGATTAGATATTGACCCATCAACAGGTAATGTATTGGTAGCAGACTCCGCAAGCAACGAGATAAGACAAATTATTGGCACAGGTTATTCCATCAGTCCAACGGTTATGCCACCGGGTTTAACTTTCACCGCTACAACAGGCAAAATAAGCGGTACGCCTACCATTTCAACAGGGCCAACGACTTATACCATTACCGGTTTTAATATTGTAGGCAGTTCTGTCGCAACAATTTCTGTAACAACGGTGCTTAACTCGCCATCAATTAGCTATACCAGCCCCGCTTCTTTATTAGTAAACACAGCGGTAGGAACAGCCCCTAACCCCAGTTTAGCACCTACTTTAACCGGCGGAACCGTCCCCACAATTACCGCTTATAGTACGGTAACTACATTTGTTGCAAGTGGCACAAATATCAATAATCCAAGAGACATTGTTTCGGATGGAGCCGGGAACTTTTTCGAAGCAGATTTTGGCGGAAATGCTATCTATTTGATCAATTCAACAGGATCAACAGCCACCTTGATTGCAGGCGGAACTGTGGGTGAAGCTGACGGAAACGGTACTTTAGCAAAATTTAATGGGCCAACCGGTATAACTTATGACGGATCAACTTATTTATATATTGTTGATAATGGGGGTAATACCATAAGGCAAATGACGGTTACAAGTCCTTATACAGTTAATACCATAGCGGGTATAAGCGGAACAGCAACTGAAACGAATAATGCTACCGGAACAGCGGCAACGTTTAATAAACCTTACGGCATAGCCTACGATGGATCGAGCTTTTTATACGTTACCGACAATGGGGGCAATACTATAAGGAAGGTTAGCACAACAGCGCCTTTTGCCGTAACTACGCTGGCAGGTGCCGGAGGTACCGGGGCTGAGTTAGATGGTAATGGAACTGCAGCAAAATTCAATGGTCCGGCGGGTGTTGCCTATGATGGTTCAAATTTTTTATATGTAACAGACGAGGTTGGCAATACAATTAGGCAGGTTAGTACTACGGGACCTTTCGCAGTAACAACGTTTGCAGGAAGCGGAACTGCAGGTTCAGCAAATGGCACAGGCACCGCCGCTACATTTAAAACTCCTTATGGAATAGCTTTCGATGCGGCAGGAGAATTATTGGTTGCCGATGAAGGAAATGCTATAATAAGAAAAATAACCACCCCGGCTGCGGTAGTAACTACTTTGGCAGGAAGCGGGGCTACCGGCGAAGGAAATGCCATTGGTACAGCTGCTACCTTTACTGCACCATTTGCGCTTACTACGGATAATTTGGGAAATGCCTATATTGGCGATAATATTACTGCAACTTCTACCATTCGTAAAATACTATTAACAGGCTATACCATTAGCCCAGCTATTTTACCAACCGGGTTAACCTTTAATTTAACCGGGGCAAATGCAGGTGCCATAACCGGTACCGTCTCGGTATCTTCTCCCGCTACCAATTATACAATTACAGCGTATAATGCCAATGGCGGCGGTACTTTTGTACTTAATTTAACAGCCTATAAGCAATTCAGGTGGGTTGGGGGTTCTGGAACAGGCACTACTAAGACAGATTGGAATACTGCAGCTAACTGGAATCCTGCCACAGTGCCATCAAACGCAGACCAGGCCCAGTTTGGTGTAGTTGCAGGTGCTATTAGCAATATGCCTATCATACCCACAGGCACTACAATTCCTGTTGGATCTATTGTTATGGGTACACTGGCTACTACAACCCCTGCTCCTGTAATTACTGTTAATGGCGCATTAAATGCATCAGGCGATATTACTTTTGCAAGTACTAATACAGGCGCTACTACAACCTCAATGACCGCCAAGCTTACAGGTAGCGGTGCAATAACCGCAAATAATGTTAATGTCACTGCAAGTAGTGGTACAGGTGCCTATAGAGACATTTTAGCCTCGTCGGTAACAAGTCTTGGTTTAAGCGGTAATGTAACAGTTACATCATCAGTGCATACAAATATACAAAACGCGGCATTTAATGTAACCGGAGGCACTACAAGTATTGGCGGTAACTTGGTTTATGTTAATGGCGGTGCTACAAATGCTATTGCTGATACCATTTCGACCGGAACCCTGGCGCTTACCGGGACAATTAAAACCCCCGCTCTCGGTGCTTCAACGTTACTGGTAAACAGCGGCACTTTAAAATTGGCCAATACCGATCCATTATCCACATTGGGTGCAAGTCCGGCTACGAATACGATTACACTCAATGGCGGCACGATTGAATATTCCGGTGCAAACCAAACTGTTTATAGCAATACCGGGGTAGCCAACTTAGCGGGTGGCGGTTTAAGTTATAAAAGCATCGCTTTTTCGGGCTCGGGGATAAAAACCGTATCATCGGGCAATTTAAATATCAGTAATGATTTTACCAATTCGCTGGTTAGCGATAGCACAACTACATTTGTAGATCTGAGCAATCCTACTGTAAACTTTAACGGCACAACACAATCGTTAAGTGATGCCTCTACTAAAGCCAATCACGGCATAGGCACAACTTTTTATACGGTTAACTTTAGCGGGGCGGGCACAAAAACCATGACATCCGGTATGTTTAACGTTGACAGCCAAAGTATTTTGACCATGAGTGGTACCAATACACTTACCAAACTGGATGCCGGAGCCGGGCACCTTACCTTATTGTCTGACACTAACGGGACCGCTACCATACCTACAATGAATGGCCCTTCCATTATTGACACCGTAAATGTGCAGCGCCTGGTAACGGGCGGCGCAGGTATGCGCGGATACAGGTTGCTATCATCGCCCGTGTATGCAGGCACAGATTTGAGTAGTAATAAAGTTTATAGCCTTAATTATATTGCCAATAGTTGTTATATAACCGGCACAACGGTTACAACCGGTGGTATTGACAAAGTAGGTAATCCAACCTTGTTCTTATTCCGTGAAAACGTAACGCCAAATTCACAATCGTTTATAACCGGCAATTTCAGGGGTGTCGCCTCAATGGGTACAGGCGGTACCACTAATGTTGCCTATACAATGGCAATTGATGGCGGCCCTTATAATGTACCGGTTGGTAATGGATTCCTTTTCTTTTTTAGAGGCGATAGAAATGCGGCACCTATTACTACCGAAACTATTACAAGTTATATACCCACAAATACTACTTTAAGTGCAAGAGGAATACTTAACCAGGGGAATATTACCGTACATAATTGGTTTACCCCTGGTGTAGCTACCCTATTATATACTAACACAACCTTACCAGCACCCGGCAATGCTGCTATACAAGGATACAACCTGGTTGGTAACCCTTACCCAAGTTCAATAAGGTGGACATTGGTTTATGGTGGATCGAGCAATGTTAGCGCAAGCGTTTATGAATTTAATCCTATTACCAATCACTATGGCACGTATGTGCAAGGATCGGGTGCAGGCACAAACGGGTTTGGTGATACAATAGTTTGCGGACAGGGATTTTTCGTATTAGCAGCAAATGCCTCAGCGGCTCTTAATTTTTCAGAATCAAATAAAATTAGCGCGCAACCCTCAACATTGCTTATGGGCCTGCCTGTTGGTGGAACATTACCGCAACAGCAGCAGTATATGCACCTTAAAATGATAAAGGACGCTATTAACTATGACGATGTTATTATAGCTTTTAAACCAGGCACCGACACAAAATATTCCATTCATGAAGATGGATTGCATTTAACGGGCAATTCGCCGCCCGAGACCCTGGCTACATTATCAAGCGATAGCGTTAGCCTTGCGGTTAACTATATGCCTTTGCCCAAAGCCACCGGGCAAACTATTGGCTTATTAGTTGATGCAACAGCAAGCGGTGTTTATACATTTTCAAGAACGGAGCTTGTAGGGATACCTGCTCTGTACCAGATATGGTTAAAGGATAATTTGTTAAAAGATTCTTTAGACTTGCGGGCTAATACTACTTATAGCTTTACCATTGATAAAAGCAATCCTGCAACATTTGGCAACAGCCGGTTCCAGATCGTATTGCGAGAAGACCCGGCATTAGGCTTACATTTATTAGATTTTGGCGCCGATAAAGTAACCGGCGTTAGCAAACCACAGGTATTAGTAAGCTGGAAAGTAGAAAATGAAGCTAATTATACAACATTTTATGTACAACGCAGTACAGATGGCGGCCTTACTTTTCAATCTATCGGAAGCCTGCAATCAGATGGATCAGGTACTTATTCTTTTGTCGACAAATCGCCGGTATTAACACAGGATCAGTATCGTTTACAGCTAAGTGATGCCGATAATAATCTTACCTATTCAAAAATAATTATTGTAGAATATGCTGCCTTGAGCAATAGCAATTTATTTACCATTTCTTTGTACCCTAACCCGGCGCATGATGTGGTGAACATGACTATTGCAGGCCCAACTGTTGCCACCACCGGTTCATATACCATCACTATAACAAACAGTAGTGGCACAGTTGTAAAAACTGCAACTTCGGCACAACCTACATGGCAAAATAATATAAGCGATTTGCTGCCGGGCACTTATTTTATACAGGTACTAGATAATAATACCAAAACTGTTATTGGCAGAAACAAATTTGTAAAAATATAAAAGAGGAGAGTGATTATGAAAATTAAAGCTGTATTGACAACCCTACTATTAGTAGTTTTGGGTTCTATAAATTGCTTTGCACAATTAGAAAACCCCTGCGGTGGTAATGGCGACCCCGATGATCCTACCACATGCCCGCTTGATACCTGGGTAGTGGCACTGGTGATTGTAACTTTAATATTTGCTACGAGTAAACTTTATTACAAACAAAAATCAGAACAGGCAATCAGCTAATATTTACAGCAGATAGTATAACAAAAACGCCTCAGCAAATAAATGCTGAGGCGTTTTTTTATTAGTTATTTATGAATAATATAAACTTTATATAGAACTTGAAGTTGGTGTATAAACAGCTCTGCGACCACGTTGCTGTGGTTGTTGTATCGGACCTCGCGAAGGAGCTAGGTTTAACTGTCCTAAAACACCTGCTACAACTTTAGGCAGGTCTTCAATATCTTTTTGAGGATTATGATGAACTTCGCCTACGCCAAAGCCGCGCCATACAACTTTTTTGGTGCGTGTATCTATCAAGTCAATAATTATGGTACCTTCTTTATAGTGTTCGGTACCAACACCTACACCACCGTACGCAAATGGCGCGCCGTAAGCATAGTAATATGGGCGGTAACCAAAACGACCCCAACCGCCAAAACCACCCCAGCCACCAAAACCTCCGTAACCGAAGCCTAAGCCAAAACCGGGATAAAAGGCATCATAACCATAATTAGGGTAATAATAGGTTCTACTACCCTGACCTACCATGGTTGAATAGCTAACCAGCAAGTCGGGGTTACGTTGTTGTAAACTTAATCCTTTGCCCGATAGGCTTGCTGTAGCAGCATCTTTTATGGTGCCGTCAGCAACCTGGCTCCCCCCTTTTGAATTTGAGTTGTTCATGGGCATCCACGCAAATGAGCGATAACCACTCATATTGGTTTTGTTTAGCCCTGCTACATAATAATTATAACTTGTTTCACATGCGGATAACCCGGAAAGGACCAGTATAGACAGTCCTAAATAAATCAATTTCTTCATAGCTATTTATCCTTATATATTGTAATATTAGACAGGTATAGTATAAAAGGTTTAAAACAAATTTAAGTTTTATTTTAGGTTTTATAATACTTTGACCTCTAACGAAATATACGTTAGAAACGTATACATTGGTTGCTTACAAAAGGTCAAATCCAATATCTTTCCTAAAATACATGCCATCATAATAAATACGACTGGCATCGGCAGTAGCTTGTTGCAGGGCGTTAAACAAATTATCCTGCAACGAAGTAACAGCAAGCACACGCCCCCCGGTGGTTATTACTTCATTATTATGGGTTGACGCGCCTGCATGAAAAACATGCGAACCACGCACATTTTCTATCCCCGTAATAACCTTGTTCTTTAAATACTCGCCGGGATAACCGCCAGCCACCATAACTACGGTAGCGGCTATTTTATCGGATATAATTAATTCTTTTTCATTCAAATTACCTTCGGCTACGCCCGATAACAAATCAACCAGGTCAGATTTAATTCTTGGCAATACGCTTTCTGTTTCCGGGTCGCCCATGCGGCAGTTATATTCTATCATATATGGGTCGCCGTTGCAATTCATCAGGCCAATAAAAATAAAACCTTTGTAAGGAATATTTTCACTTTTCAGCCCTTCAATAGTTGGGATGATGATTCTGTCTTCTACTTTTTTCAAAAACTCAGCATCCGCAAATGGTACCGGCGATACTGAGCCCATGCCGCCTGTATTTAACCCCGTATCACCCTCTCCTATTCGTTTATAATCTTTTGCCGATGGTAAAACTTTATAGTTAGTTCCATCTGTCAGCACAAATACCGATAGTTCAATTCCCTGCAAAAACTGCTCAACCACTACTTTTGAGCTGGCATCGCCAAACTTGGCATTGGTAAGCATTTCTGCCAATTCAAGTTGGGCTTCTTCCAAAGTAAGGCATATTAATACACCTTTGCCTGCCGCTAATCCATCAGCTTTTAAAACAATGGGAAGACCAATGGTAGCCAGGTATTCAAAGCCTTCCTGTAAGTTATCGCGGGTAAATGTATTTGATTTTGCAGCCGGGATATTATGCCGCGCCATAAATTGCTTTGAAAAATCTTTGCTGCCCTCTAACTGCGCCCCCTGCTGCTGTGGCCCAATAACCGGGATGTTTTTAAGCTGCTCATCTGACAGGAAAAAATCATGGATGCCTCTTACCAACGGTTCTTCGGGCCCAACCAATACCATATTAATATTATTGGCTAAAACCACCTGTTTAATCGTAGCAAAATCGTTTACACCAACGTTAATATTTATACCATAACGGCTTGTACCGGCATTACCGGGTGCAATAAAAAGCTGGCTGCATTTGGGGCTTTGTGCTAATTTCCAGGCAAAGGCACACTCCCTTCCGCCCGAACCGAGGATGAGGATATTCATGGGCGTAAAGATAGTTAAATGTACAGATGTGAGGATATGCAGATGTGTAGATTAACGAGTTTGTTATATTTGTTGTAGTCCTAATAACCAAACCCTCAGATTATGATTAATAAGACATATATGTTTACCTGCTTGTTTATATTAAAATTTGCTGTTTGTTTTGCTCAGTTTACGGGGAGCAATCATATAGATTCATATTTAAATGGCAAGGTTGATTCTGTTGTAACTATCAACTATTCAACTCTGCGCGGTCCAGACAAACTCGTCAAAAAAAACATTACTGCAAAAACTGTCGACTTATTTAATAAGAAAAGTGAATTAATCGCAGAATTTTTTTATTTACATCATGGTGAACAAATGGTTAAATCAACTACTTTAAATTACACTTATGATAAGAACGGGAACCTGCTTCATTTAAAGATCCAACGTTCAAATGGAGAAAACAACGAAACAACATACATCACAAAAGGTTCAATAGTTAGTTTAAGTAACGGGGTTAAAATAAAGATTGATGCTAAGGGAAAAAAGATAGAAAACTCCGAATATGATAATAGTGGGAAAGTATCCTACAAAAGCTACTACAAATACAACATCAATGAAAAACTAATTGAACAGAATATTTATCGGGGAAATGATAATTCATTAATGTCCACAGACGTTTATGAGTACGATAAGTATGGTAATGAAGTCAAGGAATATGATAAATCACATCCAACACAATCCATTACCTACACTTACGATGCTTATGATAAAATGCACAATTGGATAAAACGCACAATGTATAAATACGGTACACCAATTGGAATTGATGAACGGCAGATTGTCTATCACAAATAATGCTTATTTCCATACCCCCGATTAAAACCAATCTCTAATCACCAATTAACTAATCACTGCCTTTTACCTTTCGCCTCAAATCCTTACCTTTGCCTGCCATTATGACCTCAATTTTGCGATGGCGCAATTGTTGAGTTCGATGCCGTATATAAAAAAATTATGTTAGAGTTTATTACCAAGCTTTTTGGAAGCAAATCAGATCGGGACGTTAAGGCCTTATTACCCATTGTTGAGAAAGTTAAGGCAGAATATGTCAAACTTGATGGAATAAGCAATGATGAATTGCGGGCCAAAACCATAGATTTTAAAGAAATTATTAAAACCGGTTTGGCCGATATTGATAGTCAGTTGCAGGAAATTAAGGACAGGACAGAAAACAACCCCGACCTTGAAGTAAGCGAAAAAGTTGAGCTATATACTCAATTGGATAAGCTGCAAAAAGAACGCGACAAAGAGCTGGAAGTGATTTTATTACGCTTATTACCAGAGGCTTTTGCAGTGGTAAAAGAAACTGCCCGTAGGTTTACAGACAACCCTACCATTGAAGTTACGGCGACTCAGTTTGATCGTGACCTGGCTGCAAAAAAATCAAATGTTTTAATAAAAGGCGATAAAGCAATTCACCATAATAAATGGTTAGCTGCCGATAACGAAGTTACCTGGAACATGGTACATTACGATGTACAATTAATAGGTGGCGCGGTATTACACGAAGGCAAAATTGCCGAAATGGCAACTGGTGAAGGTAAAACTTTGGTGGCTACCTTACCCGCTTACCTGAATGCATTGGCCGGGCAAGGTGTACATATAGTAACTGTGAATGACTACCTGGCACGTCGTGACTCGGAGTGGATGGGGCCATTATATGAATTCCACGGTTTATCGGTTGATTGTATTGATAAACATGAATCGAACAGTGAAGAACGCCGCAATGCGTATTTAGCTGATATTACTTTTGGCACCAATAACGAATTTGGTTTTGACTACCTGCGTGACAATATGACACGCAGCCCGGAAGAATTGGTGCAACGCAAGCTGCATTATGCCATGGTGGATGAGGTTGACTCGGTTTTAATTGATGACGCCCGTACACCTTTAATTATATCGGGCCCAATTCCGCGTGGCGACGAGCATGAGTTTCACTTATTAAAACCACGTATAGAACGTTTGGTTAATGCACAAAAAACTTATATCAACAGCGTTTTAAATGAGGCTAAAAAACTGATAGCCGACGGCAATACAGATGTTGAAGAAGGTGGCGGTGGACTTGCCTTATTACGTGCCTTTAGAGGTTTGCCAAAAAGCAAAGCCCTGATAAAATATTTAAGCGAGGGTGGACACCGTACTATCCTGCAAAAAACAGAGAACTACTATTTGCAAGATTCAGCCAAGGCGATGCCAAAAGTTGATGCGGAGTTATTCTTTGTAATAGACGAAAAAAATAACTCGGTTGAATTAGCCGAAAAAGGTATCGAGTTGATCACCGCTTCCGGCGAAGACCCGCACTTCTTTGTAATGCCTGATGTTGGTACAGAGATAGCCGATATTGAAAAATCAGCATTAGCGGCCGAAGAAAAGATCACTAAGAAAGATGAATTGATGCGCGATTTTTCTATCAAGTCTGAACGTATCCACTCAGTTAATCAATTATTAAAGGCTTATACCCTATTTGAAAAGGATACGGAATATATTCTTGATGAAGGCAAGGTAAAAATTGTAGACGAGCAAACAGGCCGTGTATTGGATGGGCGCCGATATTCTGATGGTTTGCACCAGGCTATTGAGGCAAAAGAAAATGTTAAGGTGGAGGATGCTTCGCAAACATTTGCTACCATTACGCTGCAAAACTACTTCCGTATGTACCACAAACTTTGTGGTATGACGGGTACTGCCGTTACAGAAGCAGGTGAGTTTTGGGAAATTTACAAACTGGATGTGGTTGAAATACCAACCAACACACCAACCAGCCGTAGCGATATGCAGGATTTGGTTTACCGTACTGTGCGCGAAAAATACAATGCAGTTGCCGACGAGATAGTTAAACTAACTCAAGCCGGCAGGCCGGTACTGGTAGGTACAACATCGGTTGAAATATCAGAATTATTGAGCCGTATGCTTAAGCTGCGCGGTATTAAACATAATGTACTGAATGCCAAAATGCACCAGCGCGAGGCCGATATTGTGGCCGAAGCAGGTACAGCCGGCACCGTAACCATAGCTACCAACATGGCAGGCCGTGGTACGGATATAAAATTGGGCGCGGGCGTTAAAGAAGCAGGCGGTTTGGCCATTGTAGGTACCGAACGCCATGAATCTCGCCGTGTTGACCGCCAGTTACGTGGCCGTGCAGGCCGCCAGGGTGACCCGGGTTCTTCACAGTTCTTTGTATCGTTAGAGGATAACCTGATGCGTTTATTCGGGTCAGAACGGATATCAAACCTGATGGTACGTATGGGTATTGAAGAAGGCGAAGTGATTCAGCATTCTATGATATCAAACTCAATTGAGCGTGCGCAGAAAAAAGTAGAAGAAAATAACTTTGGTATACGGAAACGTTTGTTAGAGTATGACGACGTGATGAACTCACAACGTACGGTTATTTATACAAAACGTAAAAACGCTTTGTTTGGCGAACGTTTAGATGTGGATTTGAACAATACCTTCTTCGATGTTGCAGAAGACATCGCCACAGAATATAAGGACCTTAACAATTATGAAGGTTTCCGTTTAGAGGTGATTCGTGTGTTCTCTGTTGATACAACAACTACTCTGGAAGAATTTACGGCATTAACAGTTCATAAACTAACCGACAAGATATTTGCTGAAGTAACTGATTTTTATAAACGCAAAACGGATGCTATTGCTCAACAAGCATTCCCTGTTTTAAAGGATGTATATGAT
>Ga0206854_1202_pt1 | contig 13276 bp, 18 predicted proteins | sample Alteio_BWOrgCont_50_FD_152870 | JGI IMG/M metagenome (GOLD analysis project Ga0206854, IMG submission 152870) | Enriched cells from forest soil in Barre Woods Harvard Forest LTER site, Petersham, Massachusetts, United States -... | ecosystem: Environmental > Terrestrial > Soil > Temperate forest >...
CATCGGCCATGTCCCATTTATGCAGTTCAAAAGTTAAATAGCGTACTACCGGGTGGTTCGCTATCTTTTTAGGGCTAAGGATATGAATACCCTTTGCAATGAGGCGCAACAGCGGCAGTACAAGTACAAATAACAAGATCAGGATGCCCACCAATACAGCATCGGGTTTGTTTTGACTGATCAAAGTTTCCACTATACCCAAAATGCTTTTGCTTTGATAGAACAATACCTGGTTACGGAACTGTATTTGATCGCCCAGTAATTGCAGGTCCATAGCTTGAATGCGCGCATCTACCTCCACGATGGGAACCAAACTGCCGGCTGCCAGCATCACCAACGCAAACAACAAGGCAAAAACAAATAACGAGGCTTGCAAATGTGCCTGTTTGCGCAGGGCCCACCACAATAGCAACGCCGCCAGCACACAGCCCAGCATGATAAAAACATATTGAATTAACCCGGTTTTTAGTACGGCCAAGCGTTCATCGATATGCTTGTTTAAACTCAACGGGTCTGTGGCCTTATATTTTTGGTAAGCATAAGCCGTTACTGCGCTGTCTGCCTCGCTGGTGCGGTCATAAATTTGAGTGGTAAGCTGTTTCACTTTACTGCCGGCAATACTTTTTAAGCGTTCTTCACTTTCCGGGCTGCTTACTTTGGCTACAATAGTCTTGGCAAAAGGCCTTACCTGTTCCTGCAATTTATCCGAATCGACCAATGCCTTGAACGCCAGTTTTTTGAGTTTACCGCCGATACTCTTTTGTGGTTTATCGATCTCGGCTACCGTCTTCCCTACTAGTCCGTGTAACTCTTTTTCTACAGATGCTTGCAGATCTTTCTTTTGCTGCGGTGTCATATGATACCCCTGCACCTGGTTATTCATCACTTCTGTGATCAGGTCGCGCCATTTATCAATAGAAAACAAGCCAAACGTAACACTATTAGCCAAACTGTAATCCTCTTTTACCTGCACCCGTTCGGCAGACAGCGCCGCCAGGCGGAAGCCCGAGTAAGCAGCGCCGCCCAGCAGCACGCTAAGCCCTATGAGCAGCAAAATTCTAACGCGCATCATAAGGCGTAATATATTTTAGAATAGTGGACAAAATGAGCCCGTATAAAACAAAGCTGATAAAAATGATATAACCCGGCTGCAGCGCCGTATTATTGGTGGTGATCAGTGTTAGGTCCTGGCTACGGATATGCAGCATAGCCAGTTGGCTGTCCAGCAATCCGTTTAATCCTATATAGGTCATTAAAATGGCGATAACGGTCACGTCGGCCATACTCCATTTACCCGATTGAAACGCAAAATATTTGATGATCTTATTTTCAGCTATTTTACGCTTGCTCAATAAGTGTATGCCGGTCGAGCTCAACTTCATCACCGGGAAAAGAATACTAAAACATAGAATTAAAAGCCCTACTGCGATGGAATCTACAGCCGGCTGTTTTAACAATACACGCACCACACCCAAAATACTTTTGCTTTCATAAAACAGCACCTGGTCTTTAAACACCACATGCTGACCCAACAATACAAAATCCAGCGTCTTTATCCGGCAGTCCACTTCGATCATAGAGGCGCTCAGGCCAACGGCCAGTAAAATAAAGGCAAATAACAAAGACAGGATGAATAAAGTTCCGTGTAATTCCACCCGCTTGCGCAGTAACCACCATAAGCCCAACACGACCAAAATACAGCCCAGCATCTCAAAACAATACCGGTACATCTCTACACGAATATTCGCCAATAATTTGTCCAGCTTACCATTCAATTGTTCCGTAGAATTGACCTGGTATTTGCGATACATTTGATCAAACAACGCATGGTTCGCGTTCAGGGTGCTATCCATACTTCCTTTATGCTGCAGATCATTAAACTTTCTCATCGCCAGATCGCTGAGCTTCGCTTTTTGATCGGGATTATCAGCCTTTGCGATAATAGACCTGGCAAAAGTTGGTACCTGTGCCCTTATATTGTCCGTTTTAACAAAAGTTTTCACCGCCAGCTTCCGGATCTTACCACCCAGGCTTTGCGGCTTTTGGTTCACCATCGCTTCGGCCTTATCAATTAGCGCATACAACACTTGCTCAACTTCAGTCTGTAGCTGTTGCTTCTGTTTAGCGGTCAGCTTAAAATGCTTCACCTGCTGGTTAATAATGCCCGATACCTGGTTGCGCCAATTCTCTACCGACAACAACCCCAGCGAGATATTATTCACATTGGCGTTATCGGCTTTTATCTCTTCCTGCTGTGCGGATAGTTCCCGCAGCCGGTAGCCCAAAAAACCTTCCGCACAAAGCAATACGCCCAAGCCGAGGATCAGCAACAGCCTGGCCACAGTCAAAGAAGTTCTGGTTGGTAATTTAGTCATTTCAGCTTCGTACCATCAAACGGTTGAAAACGTTAATTGTTTGGCTGGTGAACATAGAGCATTATCCAAATGAAAAAAAACACGCTGTGAAAATCGGCGTCAGCAAGGAAACATTTGTGACCAATGCCTGTTGGTTTATTTATTTTTAAATCAACAGAAAATTGATAGAAAATATACGCATTGCCATTGTGGGCGGCGGCCCAAGTGGTCTTTTTATGTTCAAGCGCCTGGTCGAGAATCGCCGGACAGATGTTTGCATTACGCTGTTTGAGCGCAAAAAGCGCCTGGGCGAAGGCATGCCCTATAGCTTAGAAGGGGCTAGCGATGAACATATCACTAACGTATCGGGTAACGAGATCCCGCCATTGGTGACTTCACTTGGCGACTGGATCGAAACTGTCCCTAAGGATACCTTAGACAAATACCATATGGACCCGAGTCGTTTTAATGAATATAAAGTATTGCCGCGGTTGCTTTTTGGACAATACTTAACTGCCCAGTTTAGCTTGCTGCAAAAAACAGCCAAAGAAAAAGGCATTGAATTCACCATACATTATAATAGCACGGCCACGGATATCATAGACCAGGAAGATCATGTCCTGGTAGAGATCAATGGAGAAAAGCGATTTGAATTCGACAAAGTTATCATTTGTACCGGGCATAAATGGCCGCAAAAGCATGAAGGTAAGGTGCCTAACTATTTCGATTCCCCCTATCCTCCTGCCAAACTAGATCTACAGTTTAACCATTCCGTAGCTATTAAAGGATCTTCGCTAACGGCAGTAGATGCTATCCGTACGTTATCGCGCCATAATGGGACTTTTGATAAAGGGGCCGATGGTAACTTAACCTACCGGCTGAACAGCGAAAGCCCGGATTTCAAAATGGTAATGCATACCCGGCACGGGATGTTGCCCGCCGTCCGTTTCCACCTCGACGACTCGCATCTCAACAACAATTCATTGTTAACCAAAACGGAGCTGGATGCACATATGCAGGCAAACGGTGGTTTTTTGTCGCTGGACTATATTTTTGAGCGTGATTTTAAATTACCTATCCAAAAAAAAGAGCCCAATTTTTATGAACAAATAAAAGAGCTGGATCTGGAAGGGTTTGTCGCAGCCATGATGAAACTACGGGAAGAACTTGATCCTTTCCAATTATTAAAGGCCGAATATGCCGAAGCTGCCCGATCGATCAAACAAAAAAGATCCATCTACTGGAAAGAAATGCTGGGGGTTTTAAGTTTTGCCTTAAATTATCCAGCTAAGCATTTATCTGCGGAAGATATGCAGCGTCTCCAAAAGTCGTTAGCGCCATTGATCGCGATCGTCATCGCCTATATTCCGCAAAGTTCCGCGGAAGAACTGCTGGCGCTGCACCAGGCGGGCGCACTGGATCTAATTGCTGTAGATGAAAATAGCCAAGTTTTGCCAGAGGAACAGGGGGGCGCAACTTATCGCTATATTGATGAAGCGGGCAATAGTCAAAGCATTTACTTCCCTGCTTATGTAGATTGTGCCGGGCAACCGCATTTAACTTTTGCGGATTTTCCTTTTAGAAGTTTGCTGCGTGCGCAAAAGGTAAGCCCGGCCAAACTCAGATTCCGTTCGGCCGAAGCTGGGCGCAAAGCGCTCGTTGAAGGCAAAGCCGTGACGCAAGACGAACAAGGTTATTTTTACCTGCAAGTGCCCGGCGTTACGATCAACGATCATTTCCAGTTGGTAGATGCGTACGGCGCGTTAAACGAGCGCGTCTATATCATGGCTGTACCGTATATCGGCGGGTACAATCCCGATTATTCCGGGCTGGACTTTTGCGAAGCGGCCTCAAACACCATTATCCAGCACTTGTTAAAAGGATGATGGCCGGTTTGAAATTATATATGCTGTTATTGGGTTCCAAAGCGCCGGGGCGCCATGTGGAGCAGCACGACTATTTTTTCGGCATTGCCGCCTCGCTTAAAGAACTCGTGCCCGATATCAAAAAATTCTGGCGTGGTGCCGCCGTCAATATTCATATCGACGGCTGGCGCGAGGTAAATACAGTTAATGGCTACCAAATACAGGTGGTTGATAAAACGCTCGCCAATAACTCTTCAAAAAAATTATTTTTTATCAACCTGGGCGGTTACATCGCCGGGAAATTGGAAGAGCAGCATTATGTTGTCCTCACCGTCCAAACAAATCGTTCGCTGGCCATACGCGAAGCCAAAAAAGCGACCTTTTTCCAAACGAATACCATTATCAAAGTAAAAGGCGCCAATGCGCACATTGATGATAAATACGGTATCGATGTGGATGATATTTACCAAATCGATGATCTGCTTAACGCAGGCCACAAAGCACACCACCATTTACAAATTACACCTATGGAAGGCCTTCCCGAAGATGAAATACACCTGGGTTATTTCCGCCTGGATAAATTGGTATAAGATGTCCTGTTTAGGGCTCTTTTTTTTTGGTTTATCCTACATATTTACACAGATATCGAATCTGCCCTGCGCATTCGTTCGCTGGTATTGTAATTGCATGATGTTAAGCGAACTAAAAACAACCATCATGAGATCATTATTGTACATTGTAGCTGTCATCCTTATTATCGGGTGGGCTATCGGCACGTTTGCCTATGCTGCAGGCGGCCTTATCCATATCTTATTGGTCATCGCGATCATTTCGCTGATCCTCGGTTTCATCAGAAGAGACCCCGTCATTTAAGACAAAAATAGCCGGGCCGTTTAACAGGTCCGGCTATTTTTCTATTAGGCCTTTCCGGTCTTTTTATCCTTTTTCTTAGGTAACACCTTTACATTTTTCTGTTCTTCGGTTTGTTCGATGTGGACAGCGTAGGCTGCAGGCTGGATCTGTTTACCATAAAAATCCGCGTAAGCTTTGGTGAATTCTGCGCCGAAATAAAGAATAACTGCGCTGTAATAGACCCATAATAGGATCGCGATGAGAGATCCCGCCGCACCGTAGGTAGAACTATTGGCAGACATGCCAACATATATACCGATCACCAGGCGGCCCAGCATAAATAAAACGGAAGTGAAGATCGCCCCGGACCGGACATCCTTCCAGTTGATCTTGACATCCGGCAGCACTTTAAAGATCACCCCAAATAAAACGGTAATCACGATAAAACTGGTCACGACGTTAATGATATTAAATACCACTACGGTAATATCCGGCAGAAAGGTTTTGAGCCGGTCGCTGACGGCCAGCAGCGCGCCGTTAATGATCAGCGATACCATCAGCAAAAAGCCGAGGGAAATGATCAGCGAACCGGAAAGCAGGCGGTTTTTGACCAGTTTCAGCCAGGCTTTTTTAGGCTTGGCCTTTACTTGCCAGATGATATTGATCGACTCCTGGATCTCGCCGAAAACGGTCGTCGCGCCGATAAGTAATGTCACCACGCCGATAATAACGGAGATAGTCGATTTGCCGGACATTTCCAAATGTTTGATCATATCCTGGATCTGTTTAGCTGTATCATTACCGACAAGCCCGTTGATCTCCGAGAATATTTTGCCCTGTATAGCATCTCTCCCAAGAAATATACCGGCCAGCGAAATAACCAGCAAAAGCAGCGGGGCAAGCGAAAAAATGGTATAAAAAGACAGCGAGGCGCTATATTTCAGCGCCATATCATCCATAAAGCCATTAAAGGCAGCCTTCAGAATGGTAAAGCCATCTAAAATATGCTTCTTCATCGCCAATTACAGGACGTGATCGGCCACGGCTTTCACGGCTTTTTTAGGAAAGCCGGTCTTTTTGCTGACCGCTTTCACGGCTTTATCTTTAGCAAGTGCTTTTAATTTCTTTTGCGCTTTGCCGCGGACGTCAGCGCCATTGTCGGTTAAAAATAAATAAGCGACAGCGCCTAAAGCGATGCTGCCGATCAGTACGCCAGCGATCAGGCCGGCAGTGGGTTGTTTTTCAAATGGGTTTGTCATCGTCGTTGTTTTTTAGGTGGTTGATGGCGCAGTTTAACCAGTTTTTTTTAAACGGGGATTTATCTGGTGGTGGGCTTTGGCGTTGTCGCTGGTGGAACTCTTGACCGCGATATTTCGCCCGGCTATCCGATAGCCATCCATCTGTTCCATGGCTAATTTGGCGCTGCGTTTCTGGCGGAACACGATAAATCCAAATCCCCTGCTTTGACCTGTTAACGGATCTTTGACCAGTTTACATTCGGTGACCTCACCGAATATCTTAAAAAGGTCACAGATACCTGTTTCGTCCATATCAAAAGGAAAATTGGCGATAAATAGCTTCATGTGGAAGAACCAGCAAAAATTGCGCCTTTTTTATCAAAGATTCCGGAAAATGTAAACTTAACCGGCAACGCTTTGTTAAGATTAAAAAAGGAGGAATTATGCCTTGGTATAACGGAGATTATCCACCATCTTATAAAAAGCAACCAAAATATCTGCGCGAAAAAGCGGTCGAGATCGCTAACGAGGTCTTAAAAACTACCGGCAACGAAGGAGAGGCCATCGCGACCGGCTTGAAACAGGCCCGGATACATTTTGAGCACCACCCCGAAGAGATCCCGGCCAAATAAAAGTAATTATGCCTTCCGCCGTCATCAAAAGCTACGATTACGACCCGGCCACGGAAACCCTGGCGATCACCTACCATTCCGGCAAGGTCTATCATTACCTGAACGTACCGGAAAAGGTGTTTAAAGAAATGCGTTCAACGATGGTCAAAGGCATCTGGTTCAACCGGCACATCAAGGGCAAATATTCTTTCCAACAAGTTACGCCCGGTCTGAATCAAAAGAACCTATTTTAGTTTCTTCCTCAAAATCGCTTGCACGCCCCAGCGACGTAAAGTGGTCGGCAACGATCTCGGTCGTATATTTTTTGACACCGCTCCGGTCTTCAAAAGAGCGGGTCCGGCATTTACCTTCCACGTAAACCAGTCTTCCTTTTTTCAGCAGTTTTACGGCGGATTCGGCGAGGCCGCGCCAAAGCACGATATTATGCCAATCGGTATGTTCCTCTTTGAACCCGTTCTTTATATAAGTATCCGTTGTGGCCAGCGGAAAACTGGCAAAGGCAATATTGCCGTCTAAATATCTAAGGTCTGGGTCTTTTCCCAAATGCCCGACCAGAATTACTTTATTAATTCCTGACATAGCGTTTAAGATTTGATTCGCTGACCTTCCCAGCAATTCTGCTGCCGATGGCTTGTGTTTTAAGCCCGTACTGAAAATTTGACATTTCTGCTGTAAATTTTTCAGACGAAAACTGAATTTTTTTCAGTGCTAAACCACTGGCACACGGCTTGTTGGCTGTTCCATAGTTTAATTAATTTATTGTTCATTTATTAAATTAAAGGCCATGACCTTAGTTAAATTCAACAAACAACCTAACAACACATTTATGCCAGGCTTAAATGATGTTTTTGATTCCATCTTCAATGACACTTTTTTCAGCGATCGCATGGTGACCCGCGTACCCGGTGTCAACATCAGTGAAAGCGAGAACAATTATCATGTAGAGCTGGCTACGCCGGGCCTGAAAAAAGAAGATTTCAAACTGAACCTGGACCGCAACCAACTGAGCATTTCGGTTGAACAGACTTCCGACCACCAGGACAATCAAAAGAACTACAGCAAACGGGAATACAGCTACAGCTCTTTTATGCGCTCATTCACTTTGCCGGAAAGCGCTGATGACAGTAAGATCGACGCGGCCTATACCGACGGCGTTTTATGCATCGATATCGCTAAACGCGAAGAAGCTAAGGCAGTGCGCCGCCAGATTGAGATCAAATAATTAACGGCCCCTTTACAGGGGCCTTTTTATTGATGAAGGTGATGAAAACGCAGTTTTATATCTTATTGAGTTTGAAAACGCCGAAAGGGTTCATCGATTACGGGCAATTCAACTTGGGTGACGAACGGGAAGCGGCTTATAACCTTTTTGAAAGTTTGCAGGGCAGCCAAAAGTTTAGCGCCCCATTGCATATTGATCTGATGGAAACTGTAAATGAGTTGCCGGTCAAGATCAAAACGATCTGTTGTTCACTGGAGGAATTGGGCAGCAATTGCCAGCAGATCGCCAAAGAAATGTTCCGTTTAAAAAACCTGGAGGAACTGGTATGAAAGAAAAAATCGATTTTTATGGTTCTGTGCTATTTACCGCACTGTTCTGCCTTCTGCTTTTAGATACTTTGTTATGGATAGCCGGGGTTTTTCACCAGATACCCGACAGTCACAAAGAGGTGATGCTGCTGGGATTTCTAGTATGGTTCCTTACCCTGGTGGCCCGGCGCGACCGGGACGACGACTGGGCGGGGCAGCTGTGAAGCTATGGTCTTGGCGACAAATTGAAGTCACAAATTCGTATAGGCTTCAACTTGCCGCAACAATTCGTCCATATCGAATGGCTTACATATAAAGGCATCTGCCCCGCACCGCAGCGCCGTTTCTTCCAGTTTCATGGTACCCGAGATCAAAATTACGGGGATAAACGACATGGCCGGGTTCTGTTTCAACTGGTAACAAATATCATGACCGGTCTTCTCGCCGCTCAGCCAGTTATCGATCAGTAATAGTGCGGGCGGCTGTTTTTCGATAGCGTAAACGGCGGTCAAGTCCTTACCGCTGGTCACCCGGTAACCGGCATCCGTGAGTATCGTGGTGATGATATCCAATTGATCGATATCATCCTCAATAACCATGATCGTAGAGATTGACATACGACCCAAATTTAAAAAAACGCAAACGATTTTAACGCCCGATCCTTATCATTTAATGAAACGTTTGCTTCTTTTACTGCTTTTGGGCACGCAGGCTGCTATCGCCCAGCAGGATATCCTGTTAAGCACTTATCCATACCCTTTCTCGGTCAACTACCTGGATATGAACAGCCAACATCAAAACCTTAAAATGGCTTATTTGGATGTCAAGCCGCAAGATCCGAACGGTAAAGTGGTAGTGTTGTTGCATGGTAAGAATTTTAACGGCGCTTACTGGAAAACTACTATCCAATCACTGACCAAAGATGGCTTTCGCGTTATCGTACCCGACCAGATCGGTTTTGGCAAATCATCAAAACCCGTGGGGTACCAATTTACCTTTCAGCAATTAGCACAAAATACAAAAGCACTACTTGACCAATTAAATATACATAAAATATATCTGCTCGGCCATTCCATGGGGGGTATGATCGCCACCCGCTTTACCTTGATGTACCCGGATATCGTCGATAAATTAATATTGGAAGATCCCCTCGGCCTGGAAGACTGGAAACGTATGGCGCCTTATGCGTCTATTGATGAGGATTACCAAAAAGAATTGAAAACTGATTTCGCTGCCGCCAAGAAATACCAGCAGGAAAATTATTATCACGATACCTGGAAACCAGAATACAATGAATGGGCAAAATTGCAAACCGCCTGGTTCGGCGGTGCGCAATATCCAATAGTCGCGATGGACAATGCCTTGACCTCGGATATGATCTTTACCCAACCCGTAGTCTACGAATTAAATTTGATCAAAGCCCCCACTTTGCTCATCATTGGCAGCCTCGACCGGACCGCGATCAATAAGGACTTGGTCAAAGACCCGGCGGTCAAAGCGCAAATGGGGCAATACCCCCAGCTAGCCAAACAAGCACAACAACAGATCAAAGGCTCGCAATTGGTATTAATCGATGGCGTGGGCCACCTGCCGCATATCGAAGCCTTTGACCGGTTTATACAAACTGTAGAGAATTTTATAAAATGAGAAAATTGATCGTGATTTCCATGATCTCGTTAGACGGGGTCATGCAGGGACCCGGTGGTTCAAAGGAAGATACTTCAGATGATTTTGAATATGGTGGCTGGGTGGCGCCCTTTGGCGACGAAGCCTATGGCAACCTGCAACACGAACAGATGAAACCCGGCGATCTGTTATTGGGGCGTAAGACCTTTGATATTTGGGAACCCTACTGGCCTGCCCATGCTGAGGCCTGGCCGGGCATTAATGAGATGACCAAATATGTGCTTTCCACTACCCGCAAGCATTCGGACTGGCAAAACACCATTTTTTTATCCAGTCTCGGCGACATCAAAAAGCTAAAGGATTCAGAAGGTTCGGACATCACGATCTGGGGCAGTTCCAAACTGGTTCAATCTTTATTAAAGCATGACCTGGTCGATGAACTACAGCTTAAGATACATCCATTACTGCTGGGAAAAGGCAAAAAGATCTTTGGTGATGATGCTGTACCAACAACTTTAAAATTAACCGACAGCATTACCACCTCCAAGGGAGTCATCCTGGCCAACTACCGCAAAGCCGGGGATGTCAAAACCGGGGAAATAGCCGCTGGCGACAAGGAACTCTGAAGATTTGCAAACTATAGCGCCAGGTGTTTGTTAATCATACCATAATCAAAACCGCATGAACGATAAACCCGCACCGCTAACCGAGGAGGAAAAACGGCTCTTTGGCGATCTGATGCCTGAAGAATTGGAAGAGATCATCCACACGGGGCTGAACCGCCGTCATTTCATGAAATTGATCGGCCTGGCCTCGGCGGGTTTACTGGCCGGGCATCTACTGGGTGCCGAGCAGGCTTTCGCCCGAGGGGTGGCATTAGGAGAGATCCATGAACTGCCCGCCGCCGCCATAGAGAACGGGGTGGATGTTAGTTTCAAGGTTAACACCGCCGCTACTAAAGTGACCGTCGATTCCCGCATGACTTTGTTGGATACTTTACGCGAACGCCTGGGGTTGACCGGTTCCAAGAAAGGTTGCGATCATGGACAGTGCGGTGCCTGTACCGTCATAGTGGACGGTAACCGGGTATTGTCCTGCCTGACCTTGGCGGCTACCTGCGAGGGGAAATCGGTTATCACGATCGAGGGCTTGGCAAAAGACAACCAGTTAAACCCGATGCAGGAGGCTTTTTTAAAGCATGATGGTTTTCAATGCGGATTTTGTACTTCGGGACAAATTTGTTCGGCGGTGGCCTTAATGAAAGAAGCTAAGGAAGGACAGGCCAGTTATGTCACAACCGACATACGTCCTATACAACCCTCATTAATGTTAAGTAATGACGAGATCGCCGAGCGTATGTCCGGCAATATATGCCGCTGTGGGGCCTATCCCAATATTATCGCCGCCATTAAAGAGGCGCAAACTGGTCAAAGTGTGGAACAAAATTGGTTAACGATATGAGGCCATTTAAATTTACGCCAGCCGGAACCACCGCTGCCGCGGTCAACCTGCTAACTGCCAATACCCATGCCAAATTTTTAGCAGGCGGCACCAACCTGATCGACCTCATGAAGGAAGATGTGGAGCGACCGGATGAACTGATCGACCTGGGTAAACTGAATTTAACGGCGATCAAACCCCTGGCCGGTGGTGGCGTCTCCTTAGGCGCCTTAGGCAAAAACACCGATGCCGCGAACCATCCCTTCGTACGGCAAAATTTTCCCTTATTGACCAAAGCCATATTAGCAGGCGCATCGGCGCAGATCCGCAATATGGCGACTAACGGCGGTAACCTGCTGCAACGGACGCGTTGTACTTATTTTTATGATGTGGCTATGCCCTGTAACAAACGCGAACCCGGTAGCGGCTGCGGTGCTTTGCAAGGAATTAACCGTATGCACGCCATTTTTGGCTGGTCAGACAAATGTATTGCTGTTTACCCTTCGGATATGGCGGTGGCATTAGCTGCTTTAAATGCCCAGGTTAAAATATTACAACCAGGCGGCAGCGAACGCAGCATAGCAATTGAAAACTTTCACCGGCTTCCGGGCGACCAGCCTGAAAAAGACAATAACCTTGCGCATGGCGAACTGATTACTGCCATTGAAATACCGGCAAACTTGTTTGCCGCGCATTCTGCTTACGTGAAAGTACGTGACCGTAACTCCTATGCCTTCGCGCTGGTATCGGTGGCTGCGGGTTTGGTCTTACAGGGCAATCGAATTAGCTCAGCTCATTTAGCCATGGGTGGTGTGGCCCATAAACCCTGGCCATTGGTAGAAGCCGAGCAATTCCTGAAAGGTAAGCAGGCGACCAAAGCGAATTTCAGCTTAGCCGCCGATGCGGCCATGCGCGATGCCAAAGCATTAGCATACAATAAATTCAAAATAGAACTGGGCAAACGCACCATCATCAGCGCCCTGGAAATGGCTTTAAAAGGTTAGATTATGGAAGACAAAAATACGTTAGGCAAAGCCATCACCCGTATCGACGGCCTGTTAAAAGTCACTGGCAAAGCCACTTATGCGACCGATTACCCGGCCAAAAATATGGCTTACGCGGTGATCTTTAAAAGTACCATTGCCGCCGGGCAGATCAGTTCCATCAATACCGAAGCCCTGAAAACGATGCCGGGTGTCCTGACGGTAATCACCCATGAGAATGCGCCCAAGCTAAACGTAAAGGGCGGCTTGCGCGGCGGCGCTTTGCTGCAGGGACCCGAGGTCTATTTTTATGGCCAGCATATTGGTGTTGTGGTAGCGGAAACCTTTGAGCAGGCTACCCATGCGGCAAAAATGGCTAAGGTAACTTATGTTACTTCCGATGCTAAAGTTGATTTTGAAAAGCTTGCCCCAACTGCTACGCTACCCAAAGGCAGGGAACTGGCTGACCATCTTCGGGGCGATGCGAGAAGTGCTTATAACAGCGCCGAGATCAAATTTGAAGGCACTTATCATACGCCGATCGAACATCACCAACCCATGGAACCACATTCGAGCGTGGCGTTCTGGGAAGGTGATAAAGTGACTATCTATAATGGTTCGCAGGTGATCAACGGGGCGCAAACTTCGGCGGCCTCAACATTAAATCTTAAACCCGAACAAGTTCGTATCATCTCGCCTTTTATTGGCGGGGGCTTTGGCTCCAAAGGCGGGCAATGGGCGAATTTGGCGCTGGTA
>Ga0206854_1210_pt1 | contig 13231 bp, 17 predicted proteins | sample Alteio_BWOrgCont_50_FD_152870 | JGI IMG/M metagenome (GOLD analysis project Ga0206854, IMG submission 152870) | Enriched cells from forest soil in Barre Woods Harvard Forest LTER site, Petersham, Massachusetts, United States -... | ecosystem: Environmental > Terrestrial > Soil > Temperate forest >...
AGTAATGACGCTGTACAAAAAAGAATAGAAATTCTGCTTGCCGCCGATTTTATAAGACGGGACAAAAACGCAAATCTGACACCACATGTATTTATCACGTCGATAGCTGAAGGAGCGGCCATCGGGAAGCAATTTGAAAAGTTAGCCAGGGAAACGGCAGACAGCATTCAGATGCGTTTACCGGCAATTATAGCAGACTCAAAAAAGATTAATGCTTTCAAACCTTTTACTTTCCCTCAAATTTCATTACTGGTTTTAAGTGACGTATTGTTAGACAATTGGCAGATTAAAAATGTTGAAGCGGAAAGATAAACTAGGGCACCATTTTAGTTAAAGATGCGTATATTTCCTCCGTTAACGGCGACTTTTTTTGCTTTCAAATGAGGGCATTTACTCGGTTAAATTTATGAAGCATTAGGAATTTGCCGGTTATATTTTTATTCAATAAGTCGGGGCCAAAGTAATGGTAGATATAATATTCCCTGGTTCGCTCGCAGACGCATTATCAGTGCTTTTTATCATTATTAAATTGCCTGATCAGATTAATTGAATACTACGCACTTTGTGTTAGCGTTTTCCTATTACAGCTATAAAAACACAGATGAGAAGTGATAAATTTCACCTGATCGGCGAATAAGCCGATTTATTTATCTTCGGTCCATGGGAACCTTTGAAGACTCCGGCGCTATTTTCCGGTATCATCGGGACATGATCCGTATGCACGGACCGCGCAGCAGTTTTGCGTTAGGATGGCGCGATGAGCAAGATCAGCAGCTGCGGTTCGAAGCGCTTGCGGGTATTGGGGACCTTAATGGAAAAACCCTACTTGATGCGGGATGCGGTTATGGCGACCTCTACCCCTTTCTTTCCGAACGGTTTAAGCTATCGCATTATTATGGCATCGATCAGATCCCGGAATTGTTCGAAGAGGCGATAGATACGCAGGCAGTTCTAATGGTCGGAAATGGATTATCGCAATTTTATGATTTTATCATTCAAAACCGGTTAGATGCTCAAATCGGAAAAATCAGCGCTGATCAGGCGCAAAAGAATATAGATTCACTTTTTAAAACTGCAAAAGAGATTTATACAAATGACCAATCAGCCGACAAGGAATGGGTATGAGCATATCTATTTGCGGTTGGGTAGTTTTAGTAAAAACACCCCAATGGAAAACGTGCTTTCAGTCGATATCCCGGTATATATCGTTGCGGGTTCGGAGGACAGGAACACTACGATATTGAGCACTGACTATTTGTATCTCGAAAGTATCAGAAGGGGGAAAAATAATATTACCTATAAAGTTTATCCCTACGACCATCTTTTTAAAACGAATCGGTTAAAGATCAGGATGGCCGGGTTGTGAGTTTCAAAAATCATCTGCCGGAGGTTATTGCAGATGCAATGGAGTGGCTGGACAAAAGATAGATCTACGATTTCGACTCAAGTTATTGGTTTTCTCAAATCCATATACTCCTTTAAGGGGGATTTTTTTATACTGGCAAAAAAAGATATTTGATCAGTTAAATTTATGAGGCACCAGGAATTTGCCAGTTATATTTTTCTTAAATGAGGTGGGGCAAAATGGTGAGTTAGGTATAACTTGGTAAAGTTCCTGGTTTGCTCGACTGTGGAAAGCGGGCACGGTTTACAGGGACTTGGCACTTGCGGTATTTTAATTAAATACTTTCTATTACGGCTAACATTGCTGGGATGGTCGTTTATTTTTATCATAGCGGATTAATCAAGCAGCCACTTGGCGGCCTATTAAAGTTTTATAAAGGTTTTTTCAATATGTTGCTGTAATACCTGGGGAACATGGCACTGGTCAGCATAATCGGGCCACTTGTTAAGCGTGGCTGTAGTTTGGTAAAGGATATCATCCGCTTTTTTGATATTCATTTGACTGGCTACTTCCAGCAGGTCATTCCTGTTGATCCCTTGTCGTTTGCCATTTACGGTCAGTGATTGCTGGCTTACCCAAGGGCTATCGGGGCGGTAGGCATAACAAATGTCATAAGCGGGCGCTAGTTGCCATTGCCCGTCTTTATCCATTGTAAAAGCGAAATTTTTGGTGTGGTCGTCGCAGTTCCGCGCCAGGACGTTAAATACCATACGGCAGTAGAGTTGTTCCGCCTGCGGGTAATCCAGGCGCAGGGCGCGCATGGTCTGGAATAACTGTTCGTAACTATAGCTGCCTACGAAGTTAAAGTCAAAATGCTGCATGGCGCAAAAGCTTTGCATGTGGAGTTTGCCCTGTCCGGGTAGGCGGTCAAACCTCCGGGTCATGAAATGAGCCCTCCCGTTTTCTTCCAGTAACCTGCATTCGGTCATTTCAATGCCGCAATCCATTGCCATCAGCGCGTAAGCCATTTCCACCCGGCCATATTCCCTGGAGGTGCCAAATTGCGCGTCATGAACGCCGTCAAATTTGATCAGCCATTGGGTAAACCCTTTAGGGGCCTCTGCCTGCCCGCTCCGTACTTCTTCTGTCTTTGGGTTATAGGCAATTACTGCTTTGGCCCTCGCGCCGCCTGCAGAAGTACCGATCTTTAAAATATCCAATAGGGCTTTTTCTTCATTATCAGCAAGGTTTGTCTGGAAGTCCTTTCTGCCGGATAATATTTCCTGCGTTACCTGTATTAGGCTGTCCAGCTCTATTTTTGTGGATGTGCCTTGCCCTTTGGGTACGGCCGGCTCAAATTCTAGTGCACCCATGCCGCGCTGCCCGGTGAAGCATAGCATTTCAACGGGGTTCATGCTATTCGCCGGGCGGCCGTTCCTTGCCAGCCAGGCATTGATCAGGGTATTTCCGTATTGGTCGGGCAATACATCTGCCAGAAGGCCGGGCAAACCCCGGAAGGTTTGGCTGTCCCGCAGATCGGCAAAAGAAAATGTCCTGCCCCGTGCGCCTGTAACGGGCATCTTAATGGGGGCAATATTCAGGTTCCTGCGCAAAAAAGCAGGTTCATATTCAAAGCTGCTCAGCCCGGTTTCACTGTCCCAGGCTACTGCTCCTACACGCTCGTTCCAAAGGTTAATATAAGCCGTGCTGATCATTACCAGTTTGAATTTAAATTATCTGCTGCCGTTCCTTTGTTCCTGGCCCTTTTGCGTTTATCCTGCTCCAGTTTGGCCAGTATCAGCGGGCTTACCTGGTGCTGGATCTCGAATGTTTTAAAAATATGTAGTTGCTGCAATACGCGGAGTACCGGGATCAGCGAGATCAGCGTACCGCCGCGCCCGTTTTCTATTTGTACCAAAGTAGTACGGTCGATACCGGCGGCATCTGCCGTCTGTTGCTGGGTTTTATTTTGACTGAGCCTGGTTTCCTGGATAAATGTACCGATCAAACCGATTAAGGCTTTATCACTCATTTCATAATAATTGTTGGTATTTTCCATCTTTAATTCGTTTAAATTACATAATGTTGGAAATATCCATCAAATATAGAAATTTAAAATAAAAAAACAAATAAATGTTGGTAAATTCCATCAATAAATACATAATTAGGCATTTGTGATGGTTTTACTCATCATAACCACCATATATATGAATCTGGTTTTAATTAGTCAAAATAAATAACTTTGCGCAGTGCGCAACTAAAAATTCTTTACCGGTTGTGAAGAATAAATCTCCTCCGCAAGCTTTCTTTGTTATCTATAACTTTGAATTTTTCATCATTAATCTTTTGCTATGTAAGCCAAAACACTTCGAGGATGGAACTATATGAACTGGCTTGGTCGGTTTAAAACAGCCATGATCTGATCAATGATCTTGGGATGGAACTCTCGGTATATTGTATTTGAGCGGACGTTGTTTTTTTGAAACTCAGGACACCCCATATGAACCAATCCCTGTGAAGCCACTTTACATTTCTGCCGATCTCGATCCGGGCATGACGGGAACCATCGAGGGTTGTGTCGTCAGAAATGATGCCAATGCCTTTCACAGTTTATTACTACTATAGGAACAGGGTTTTATGTAAACAATATCTCCCGGCTCCAATACTTTAAGATATTCGTGAAGGTCGGGAGCTTCATCAACATCCCATACGGCGCTACAAATCCTCCCCGAATGAAATACTACTGATGTCTGTTGCGCTGTATTTGGCGCCAATACCGTAAATGGCCATGATAAATTTAGATTAGGGCTTAAAAGTAGAAATTATACCTTATATTAAGGTATTGGATAAATATTTTAATATAACATATTTCATTAGCTTCTGTCTGCAATTCAGAGGTATCGTGGGACATTGCGAATTTGACTACTGAGTTCAAAAAAGGGTCACACTTAGTGTAACCCTTTTTTCACTGTCTGTTGGTGGTTTAATGCAATACTCAAAATGGTCGTTTTTAATATTCATTATGTTTTTGTAGACATAGCTTATGTTTCAAAACCTTTACCTAACTAGCTTGCAGCTGCAAAATCCCAAATGTCTTTCAAAAAACAATAGCATTTTCCACTGTTTATTATCGCAGACAACATCATACCGTCTTTTAAACTGCTTAAGAAGCGTTCTGACTTCGATCTTTCCAGATGCGGATTCTTCGATACCGTACAGCGAAACAGTTACAGTTTCACTTTTTCTTTTTCCCCTTATTTTCACGAACCAAGTATCAATTTCGGAGAAGTCTGCTTTTCCCAGGCCTTGAGCGATTTTTAGTTTAAAAGGCCTGAAGCGTTTCCCGTTTGCTGACATCTCCAATAAATAATTGCCATCACCGGAAGCAGCCATGTGAATGGACACTGAGTCGGTTTGCCCGTTAATAAGCAGGGTATTCTCTTTAGGCGCGAGCGTATCCAACGCCCATTTCGAACTTGAATCCTGGGTTGCTCCGAATTTTATACCTGGTAGGGACTGGCGAGTGACATGAGCATCATGTTGAGAAGCACAGCCACAAATTAAAGTGACCAGAAAGATATATATGGCCATTATTGTTCCACGTGACATATACTTCGAGTTGTAAGGACGTTAATTGTTAAGCTCGTAAAGTTGTCCTACAACCGGAAGTGTGTCACCGTCTTGTGTCACCAAATGAACACTTGGAGCTAAAAGGCGTACCTGATTTTGATACTGGTTTTGTTGTATGACCGCGTCCATGACGATGCCGAACAAGTTTCCACTTACATCGTAATCATAGTCCCGGTTATAGATCGTTCCCGAATAGTTAAACTCAGAAACCTGCTGCGCTATTTTCATCATAGCATTAACTATCGTTTCCTGGTTTGCCTCGCTCAGCCCAAAACTATCCATTGTTTTTTTCGTATCGCTATACGAAGCCGAAGCCCCGCCCCAGCCAAAGAAACCGAAAAAGCTCGCGCCGCCGGAAACTTCAGTTTTTGACAATTCCTCGTAAGAGTGTTGATAAGTGGCATTCATCAGCGATTTGATCAGGTCACTCAGATTTTGTATATCCTCGGGCGTAATGCAAAGAAGCTTTAGTTTAAAGTCCACGGTAATTTGCCCATGCGCCGGTACAGTATACATCACACCAGTAACCTGACCTTGCCCGTAACTTGTGATGGCGACACCAGTGTTATTAGTCCCATCAAGCGGTGATACTTTTGGTAGGATCAGTTTTGATTTTCTTAACCCCTCGATTGTCTTGTTTGTACTCTTGTAAGTTTTCATAATTACTTTTTTTTGTTTTGATTTATTATGTTGATTAATATTTAAAGTGCGGATGCATAGTTTTAGGCTATTGCCAGGTTGCCGTCACTATACTCAATTATTTATTTAAGCTCTTCCCCAGTACATAGGTCCCTGTTGAAATTCCCATTAATACAAATGCTGAATAATCCTTCCCTCCATTTGTAAAGTCAGGGTATTGCATAGAATTGTCTTTGAAGAACACGGAAAGGTAGACCGTTATGTAGATCAGGGTAAATAAGAATTGCTGTAACCTTACGAGGGAAAGATTGCCGATATCGTCCGTCAGTATATCTGTCCAAAAACCGTTTGTACTTAACATTGCTTTTAACTTTGTCCCGGTTGTCGCTAAATCATTTTGCGATTTGGCAACACCACTTGCTGCGACTGTCGTCGCAGCGCTGATTCCGAGAAGGATAAGTGAGGTGCTGTTAATAGAAGGATAAGCATCTTTTCCAAATCCCCAATGCAAAATGAATGCTGGAATAATGACCATCGTCCACAGCCATAACTGGGACTTAGAAAAGCTATAGGGTGAATCAATTCCTGAACCGTGAAGAATATCCGTAAAAAATCCTAAGATCATAGTGCTGGCAAAGCAAATAACTGCCAGAATAATTGAGATTAAATGATAAGTTGTCATTGTTTGATTAGTATGGTAAAACAATACCAAAATTGCGGGCAGAACAGATGGCAATCAATACCAACCGATAGGTATTGATTAGCACGCAGGGGGTATTAATGTATTTTAGGTTTATGTAAGGAAACTTATTACCCTACCATTTAATTTGTCTAAATACCCCCTGCGTGGTATGGCAAAAACAAATCCTAACATGGAGATTTGAGTAAATATAATCATCATTTAATATTCATATCATGACAAAAGAAACAACATCAGGTAAACTGCCGGCTAAGTGCATGGCGTTAAAAGCAGACATTCTTAATGACGGCGGTTTTTTGGACAAAGGGACGGCCGCTGGCTACATCACCAATTATTTAAACGGTATCAAGGCTCCATCTGGCGCGGGTCACAACTTTGGCTATCTATTCGGCTTGGCAAACATCAATACGTTTATGCTGAAGATTTCAGCATACAACACAGGCCTTCCCGCTGATAAGCAAATTGCGGGTGTAAGAATTTATCTTGGACGGTCGCAACCGGCAATCGGAAGTGTAGCAATGGAAGATGTGCTAGATTGCCCTTTTCTAATGCCGGTAATGGCCGATGGCACAGACTTGTATAAAATGCCCCCTTTAACCGATCCGGATCTTATCCTGGGTGACCCAAGACCTTGCCCGAATGAATGCCTGATGCTATCTTTCGTTTAGTAATATAATTGTTATATTCGTCTGTAAGTTAATGTGCTAGTCAAAAATGTCAAGCATCGGGGACGTCATAATTAAAATCTCCAATATTTCCGATTTCTCCGATGCGTTACCATTTGTAGCCTGGGTGTGGTTCGGAAATATGCGGAAGCCCTATAGGATATTAGGGCTTTTTTTCTTGTTCTGCTTCGTTATCAGGTCTTATACGTTTGTTACGGCAGAAAAGCACTTTAATAATATGCCGGCCTATCATCTGCTGGCGCTCGTCGAAATTTCGGCGGTTTATTGTTTTTACTGTGAACTGGTTTATGGCAAGGTTTTTACCTGGGGCCTTATTCTTCTTATAATTTTTCATCTTGCTAACACTATTTTTTATCAGGAAATCCATTCCTTCAATTCTGTGGCATGGACGGCTGATATGATATTAATAATTACTATCGGCCTATCGTATTTTGTGGAGTTATACAAAAATGAAAATGACTTTACACCTTTGCAAACGCGGCCCGATTTCGTAATAACTGTAGGGTGGCTGTTATATGCATCCGGATCACTATTTACCTACTTAATGGGTTCAGAAGTATTATCCAGATATGCGAAAGGCCTACTTAAAGACGAATGGTTCTTCCAGATAATATCCAATATCTCTAAGGATGTGATTATCAGTTATGGATTTTGGTTAACAAGAAAGAAATGAACAATGCGATCTATTTGATTTTAGGTACTTCGGTAATGGTATTAATGATGTTTGCCATTTGCCTGTTTCTTTACCTATTCCAGCGTAACCTTGCTGCCAAAGCAAAGGCTTACGATGAAATAGAAAAATTAGTTCAAAAGCAGGAATTACATTCGGCTTATGCATTGATAGAGGGGCAGGAACAGGAAAGGCAACGGATCGCGGAAGAACTGCACGACAATATTGGTGGTTTGTTGGCCACCCTAAAAATATACAGTGACCTCACTTTAGAAAAAAAAAATTCAACAGATGTGCATCGCTTGAACCAGCGAATCAATATAATTAGCGAAAATCTTGGCCAGGAAGTCCGGAAACTATCGCATCAACTGGATCTAAAAACATTATCGGGTTTTGGCTTCCGTGCGGCCATGCAGCAATTATGCGAAGCAATTAATGAATCGGCAAAGCTTACCGTGTTATCGGTCATTGACCTGCAACAGCCAATAGGCGAAATTACTGCATTGAATCTTTACCGGATCATTCAAGAATTGTTGACGAATACACTTAAACACGCACTGGCCACTCATGTCCGGCTTGAGGTCACTCAAATCGACTATGACATCACGGTAATCTATGAAGATAACGGAAAGGGGTTTGATAAGGAAGTAGCCGGAATGAACGGGATGGGTACAAAAAATATAAATTCACGGATAAATCTGATGAAAGGAAAACTGACACTGGATTCTACAAATAGAGGTACAACATATATCATAGAATTGACGTGCGATGAATGAGACGACCATATACCTCGCAGACGACCACGCCATCGTTGTTGAAGGGTTGACGGAAATTCTGCGTTTAAGGCATGAATTTAAAGTACTTGGTACAGCAGCTAATGGAGAAGAAGTTGTACAACTAATGAACAACCGGAGGGCCGATGTAGTGATCATGGATATCAATATGCCAAAAATGAACGGTATACAGTGTACAAGCTGGATCAAAAAGAATTACCCGCAAACAAAAGTAATTATCCTGACTATGTTCCCCGAAAAGTCTTACGTAGACCAGTTGATTGCCGTGGGAGCTGACGGCTGCCTTTTAAAGAGCCGAGGAAGCCGGGACTTGCTGGAAGCTATTGGCCGGGTGACGGACAGCAAATCCTATTTTGACCGTATCCGTGATTTCGCCGGCCCGGATAAACATCCGGTCTATAATCTAAGTGAACGGGAAATGGAGATCATCCGGCTGATCGTTGACGGTTTAACAAGTGCAGACATCGCTGATAAACTGTTTATTTCAGAGCATACCGTCAAAACGCACCGAAAAAATATTTTCAGGAAAGTCGGGATAAACAGCATTACCCAGTTAGCTTCCTTTGCGATCAATAACCAGATTATTCGCTCTACATAACATTGAGTACTCCATGGAGTGTAGAGATATCATGAGCAATAAAAGCAATCAATTGGCCACCGCTTCGGCATTGCTTTTCCGTAATTGCCTGTATACCCGTGCTGTCATTATTGGAATTACTTAGAGCTTCGGTAAGTATTCACCAAAAATGCGAAACAGTCAGAGCCCATACGGAACGGGGAGCTGCATTATTATTCTCTAACAGTTAGGTTAAGTTTTTATCTTAGCGGGTAAACAGGCACGAACTTTCTGTAGGTCTATTTTCTTGGCTGCACCAGGATTATCGGCTTACAGGGTTCTGCTTATTAAAAGTCCAATATTTCCTTCAACGGAATACCCAATCCTTTTGCAAGTTCCACCATCGTTAGAAGTGTGATGTTTTTCTCACCCTTTTCGATTTTCTTGATGTCGCTATAGTCAATATCACAATTTAGGGCTAATTTTCTAAAGGAAAGCTTTTTGCTTTTTCGCAGGGTTTCGAGATGATCGCCAAATTTTAATAATAAGTCCTTTTGTGTTTCGCTAATCATCCCAGAATATATGCTGCGGAAAATTGGCTTTTTACAGATTCAAAAGTGTTGGTTTATTAACCCACAATATTTATATTTGACTATACCTATTTTAAATAATTAGTTTAACGTATCAAACCCTAAAATAAAGTGAAACTATTATCAATCGGAAAGTATATAAATCCGTAAATAATAGCAACTTTTTTTATATAAGTGAATGAAAAAGACAAGTGGCTTAAGAAATTATATTGCTGTATTTTGGAAGCGAAATGACTCTACTGGAACGGAGAGTAATAATAAGAAGCGCGGGCAAGCATTTTTTGCAATAGCCTTGCTGGTTCTTTGGCTATTGGTTTTTTTGGCGATTCATTCAAAATAATAAATAAGCCCAACGTACTAAAGCGAAAATATTAAAAATCCAGTAACTCTTTCGCCTCAACACCTAGGCCTTTAGCAAGTTCGAATATTGTCGAAAGCTGAATATCCCATTTGGCATTTTCTATTTTCGAGATTTGACTACTATCTAATTCGCAATTTGCAGCCATTTCTCGCAATGATATATCTTTAGTGTCTCGTATCCTTCGGAGATTCTGGCCAAATTTTTCCTTTAATTGAGTATAGTCGTTCTTCAAAATGTGATACATTAATCCAAGTGAAATTGGACCAATTATTTTAAAAAATTGTGGAAGTATATTGCCACAATCTAAATTATTTATTATATTTGTTTTGCGATACTTCTTTTTATGAAGCATTCGCTTTTGTCTCGATCTAGAAACCTGAGAAATTTCAATCCAACGAGGCGTAAGTGACTGCCCACGCCATAGGTGTGGGCTCGCTTATCGTTGGAGGGCTCTCTCAGGTGCCTTAGGTCGGTAAGTTGAGTCCACGCCTATGGCTTTTTTATTGACCGACTTACCAAATTTAAACGTAATGGAAGCGGTACTCACAAACTCAAATGTTACTTATAACTTACCTTTTAAAAAGGTAACGGAAGCCTTTTTTTGTGATAACACGCCGGAATCAGTTAAGGACCTGTTTTTTAAAATGTTCCAATGTTGGGTCGTTAAGGACTGTAATCTTAAGGCGGAAATATCCGATGAAGAAGTAGCCCTGTTCTTCGATCAGTTAATTGACCTGGTGGCCGCGGCTTATATAGTACACCAGGCGAACAGGGTTTCCCTAACCGGGCAGGAAGGAGTGGACAATGGCTAATTATCTCGTTCATACCTGGCTGCTGCTCATCTCTCCACCTGAATGACCGGGCGCGGCTGATATGCTATTATTAAATCATTCAAAATTTTTAATTAAAACTAACTCAAATGAAGCTTAAAATATGCTTAATGGGATTGCTTTGCCTTTATTTTTCGGCAAAGGCCCAAACCAACATTGGAACTTCTCCAATAAAAATAGGCAATAAAATGCCCGATGTTACCCTTACAAATGTTCTTAATTATGCAAAAAAAAGTATCCGCCTTTCTGATTACAAAGGGAAATTGATACTGGTGGATTTTTGGGATACACATTGCGGAAATTGTATTGCTGCTATTCCGGGATTGGATTCACTACAAAAAAAATTTTCCAATAAGATCCAAATCATATTGGTGGACCCTTTGGGCAGTGAAAGAGAAAGGGACGTGAAATTATTTCTCTCTCGCGAAAAGCAATGGTCGGGAATAACCCTCAAACTTCCAGTAGTTTTCCAGGACACATCAATTAGCAAATATGTCACTTTTCAGACTACGCCTACTTGTGCCTGGATCGGCCCGGATGGCCGTCTGGTTGCGGTTACCGATGACGACCCGGTGACGCCGGAGAACATAGAAAGAGTAATGCACGGCGAATCCATCATTTTACAGCCAAAACCAACGCGGACAAAAAATTCAAAACCTAAAGCCCTGATAAAATGAAATCAAAACATTTAATTGTCTTTCTGCTGTTTTTTTTCGCGTTTAATAAAGTGTCTGCGCAAATTTCAATAGTAATTTATGGAAGAGTAGATTCTGCGGGCGCAGGCGCGATCGCAGGTGCATCTGTCAAGTTTAAAAACACTAAATCCACCAACACCACGGACAAGAACGGCCATATAGCGATAATAATGAGGGGAAAAACCGATACACTTCTAATTTCTCATGTTGGGTTTAAACCAATTTCAAGAATTATTACCAACGATAACCATTCATTGTTGAATTTCTCAATGTACCCGGATGTGGTGGAAATGCACGAAGTAATGGTGAGTACCGGCTACCAGGACATTCCAAAGGAGCGGGCCACGGGCTCGTTTTACAAACTTGATAATCAGATTTTGAATGAACGGGTAACCCCGGATATTTTAAGCAGGCTTGACGGAATAACCAGCGGGCTCTTATTTGATCACCATGATGTTGAACAGCAGCTAATTCAGATACATGGCTTGAGTACCTTAAACTATTCTGCAGCCTCTCCGCTTGTTGTACTGGATAATTTTCCTTACAATGGCGATATCAACAACATCAATCCGAATGATATCGAAAGTGTAACGGTATTAAAGGATGCCGCCGCATCTTCTATCTGGGGAGCAAGAGCGGGAAACGGGGCTATAGTAATGACAACCAAAAAGGCTAAAGCCAATCAAAAACTGGCGGTAAATTTTAATTCTAATCTGACATTGGTCGCGAAACCGAATTTATTTACGGCCAATCAAATCCCGGCTAGCTCCTTTATTGATTTACAGAAATCCCTGTTTAACCAGGGTTATTATACATCAATGTTTTCGGATCCGGCTTATCCGGCCATTCCGCAAGTAGCGGTGATCCTGAATCAGGCACAAAGCGGATCAATTACAACGGCCCAAGCAAATCAACAGATAGACCAGTTAAGGACACAGGATGTCAGAAACGATATGGAAAAATACCTGTACCGAACCGCAGCTAATCAGCAGTATTTCCTGAGTCTTTCGGGGGGTGCCGGTAACGCCCGATACCTGTTTTCAACCGGCTATGATAATGACCAGGCAAGTTTGATCGGTAATGGTAACGACAGGTTGACCATCAGGTCGAACAATATTGTGGATGTGACCTCAAAGTGGCAATTGCAAACAGATATTACATTGACGAAGACCAATTTGACTGCGAATAGTCCAGGTGGCTATGGCAGTTACAAAACAGCCACTTCGACTATTTCTCCTTATGCACGACTGGTAAATAATGACGGTACGCCGGCATCTGTCGATTTGTATCACAGTAAAGCCTTTACCGATACGGTGGGTGCAGGCAAATTGCTGGACTGGAAATACAGGCCGTTACAGGATTTAGCCAATAATAACAATACTACCACAGGTTCAGATATTCTCGTCAATTTAGGCACTTCTTACAAATTCACCAAATGGTTTTCAGCTGATGTAAAATATCAGTATGAGCAAACCCGAAACGATGCTTCAAACCTTCAGGATTTGAATGTTTATTCAACTCGCGATCTCATCAACACTTTTACCCAAATAAATGGAAATACGGTTACCTATGGAGTGCCCAAAGACCCTACACTGAATACAGTTAGCAGCATTAATAAGCAAACCGCTTTTCGCGGGCAATTAAATTTCAACCCTGATTTTGGCAGGTGGGGCAAACTCTCAGCTATAATGGGTGGGGAGATCAGGGAGTCGAAAAGTACATCTCAAACCGAATT
>Ga0206854_1188_pt1 | contig 13226 bp, 15 predicted proteins | sample Alteio_BWOrgCont_50_FD_152870 | JGI IMG/M metagenome (GOLD analysis project Ga0206854, IMG submission 152870) | Enriched cells from forest soil in Barre Woods Harvard Forest LTER site, Petersham, Massachusetts, United States -... | ecosystem: Environmental > Terrestrial > Soil > Temperate forest >...
TCGCCATTGCCGCGGATCACGCCGGGTTTGAGCTCAAAGAATTTCTAAAAACGCATTTGTCGGCCAAGGGCCATGCGGTGGTTGATTTTGGCACGGGGAGCACGGCGCCGGTGGACTACCCGGACTTTATCCGACCCGCGGCGGAAAGTGTGGCGGCGGGAGTGAATGACCTGGGCATCGTGCTGGGCGGCAGCGGCAACGGCGAGGCGATCGTGGCGAACAAGGTACGCGGGGTGCGCTGCGCCGTGTGCTGGCACGAACTGAGTGCGCGACTGGCCAAGCAGCATAATAATGCCAATGTGATTTCCCTCGGCGGGCGGATGGTCAGCACTGACGAGGCGGGCAAAATCGTGGATGCGTGGTTGAGGGCGGAGTTTGAAGGCGGGCGGCACCTGCGCAGAATTGAAAAGATCGAAAGCTAGCGGGCCGGAATAAACCTGGTGGTGGGGGACGGGGCGCAACTTACGTCTTTACGCGAAAAGGAGGGCGTGGTAGGGTTTGTCTTTGGCGATTAGACAGAATGCCAGGGAGAGGTGACAGAGTGGCCGATTGTGCAACATTGGAAATGTTGTGTGGGCGCAAGTCCACCGGGGGTTCGAATCCCTCCCTCTCCGCCATCCTTCGCTCGCATTGCGAGCAACGGATGGCCTGCCGGTTTTTTATTTTGCCGGTTTCGCGTCTTAATTTTTACGGAAGTACGTAGTTAACGCAAACCCTCGGAAATTCTTAAAAATCCTCAGACAGCCTTAAGGCTGCTGGTGAAGTGAGGGATTGCAGCCAAGTCATTATTATAACTTGCCTCTGTTCGGCTCCATCCACTTCCAGTTCCTAATTTCCGGCAAATCCTGACCATTTTTATAAATATACTGCTTGTGCTCGAGCAGCTTTTCTTTGAGCTGTTGCTTGAGGTAGAGGCCTTGATCACCGGTCTGCGGCAGCCGGTCAATGGCATCCATCACGAGGTGGAAGCGATCGAGGTCGTTCAGCACAGTCATGTCGAAGGCGGTCGTGATGGTACCTTCTTCCTTGTAACCGCGGACATGGATATTGTCGTGGTTGGTGCGGCGGTAAGTCAGACGGTGGATCAACCACGGGTAGGCATGGAAGGCAAAGATGACGGGTTTGTCCGGCGTAAAAAGTTCGTCGAAATCCTTGTCGCTCAAGCCGTGCGGATGCTCGGATTGCGGCTGCAGCTTCATGAGGTCCACAACATTGACCACGCGGATTTTCAAGTTGGGCAGATGCTCTCGCAGAATAGACACCGCGGCGAGAGTCTCCAGCGTGGGCACATCACCACAGCAGGCCATGACTACGTCCGGCGCGACGCCCTGATCGTTGCTGGCCCACTGCCAGATGCCGATGCCCTCGGCACAGTGCTTGACGGCGGCGTCCATGGCCAGCCATTGCGGCGCGGGGTGTTTGCCCGCGATGACGACGTTGACGTAATGGCGGCTGCGCAGGCAGTGATCCATCACCGAGAGCAGACAGTTGGCATCCGGTGGTAAATAAACGCGCACGACCTCCGCCTTTTTGTTGACGACTTGGTCAATAAAGCCGGGATCCTGATGGGTGAATCCGTTGTGATCCTGCCGCCAGACATGCGACGCCAGCAGGTAATTTAACGAGGCAATCTTTCGCCGCCAAGGCAGGTGCGACGTGACCTTTAACCATTTGGCGTGCTGGTTGAACATCGAATCCACGATGTGGATGAACGCCTCGTAGCAATTAAAAAGTCCGTGCCGCCCGGTGAGCAGGTAACCTTCGAGCCAGCCTTCGCACTGGTGTTCGCTGAGCACTTCCATGACGCGCCCGGCCGGGGCAAGAAACTCGTCATTGGGCGCGGTGGCAGCATCCCACTGGCGCTGGGTCGCCTCAAAGAGCGCTTCAAGGCCGTTGGAGAGTGTTTCATCCGGGCCAAAGACGCGGAAATTCCGTTGCTCATGATTCAGCTTCATCACGTCGCGCAGGAATAGTCCGAGGATATGGGTATCGCCAATGCCGCGCACCCCGGGGACGGGCACATCCACGGCATAGTCACGGTAATCGGGCATTCGCAGATCACGTAATAGCATGCCGCCGTTTGCGTGGGGATTCGCGCCCATGCGCCGTTCGCCTTGGGGCGCCAGTTCGGCCAGTTCCGGTTTCAGGCGGCCGAGCTCATCGAAAAGTTCCTCTGGGCGGTAGCTTCGCAGCCAGTCTTCCAAAAGTTTGAGATGTTCCGGGTGGACGGACGGATCGGAGAGCGGAACTTGGTGTGAACGGAAAGTGCCTTCATTGGGCTGACCATCAATTACCTTTGGGCCGGTCCAACCCTTGGGCGAATTAAGCACAATCATCGGCCAGCGTGGACGGGCGAGGTTTCCATGAACCCGGGCATCGAGCTGAATGGCTTTAATTTGCTCCACGGCGGTATCGAGCGCCGCAGCCATGGCCTCATGCATCAGTGCGGGATCGTGACCCTCGACAAAGATGGGCCTCCAGCCGTAGCCGCGAAACAATTGTTCCAGTTCCTCATGAGTAATGCGGGCGAGAATGGTCGGGTTGGAAATTTTGTAGCCATTGAGATGGAGGATGGGCAACACGGCACCGTCGCTGGCAGGATTAAGAAATTTGTTGGAATGCCACGCCGTGGCCAGCGGGCCGGTTTCGGCCTCGCCATCGCCCACAACGCAGGCGACAACCAGATCGGGATTGTCAAACACCGCCCCAAACGAATGGCTGAGCGAATAGCCCAGTTCGCCACCTTCGTGAATCGAGCCCGGACATTCCGGCGAGGCGTGGCTGGGAATTCCCCCGGGAAAGGAAAACTGGGTAAAAAGTTTTTTGAGTCCGGCTTCATCCTGGCTGATGTTGGGATAAATTTCGCTATAAGTACCCTCGAGGTAAGTGTTGCTTACCACCGCCGGGCCGCCATGCCCGGGGCCGGAAACATAAATCATATTCAGGTCATATTCTTTGATGACCCGGTTCAAGTGAGCGTAAATGAAATTCTGACCCGGCGTCGTGCCCCAGTGGCCCAACAGCATATGCTTTACATCAGCGAGCGCGAGCGGCCGCTTTAGCAGTGGATTGTCCCATAAATAAATCTGCCCGACCGAGAGATAATTAGCCGCCCGCCAGTAGGCGTCGATTGAGTGCAGCTGTTCGGGAGAAAGAGTGGAGGCATTCATAATTTAGTTTTCCGAATGGATTCAAGATTGAGGACCCGGACGACGAACCTTGCGATCATGAGTTCCTCATCCGTGCGGATAACCCGCACCTTAACGCGGCCGATGTCCGTCGAAATCAACGAGGCATTTTTCGCATTGCGCTTGGCATTTAATTCGATGCCGAGAAAGTCCAGCCCGGCGCAAATTCGCTCCCGGACGAGGGGGGCGTTTTCACCAATGCCCCCGGCGAAGACGAGAGTGTCCAGTCCGCCGAGGGCGGCGGCGAAAGAGCCGATCCATTTCTTGGCTTGGTAACAAAATAGCGCCACCGCTTCCGCCGCGCGAACATCCCTGTCTTCCCGTGCGAGTAGGTCCCGCATATCGGAGCTGATGCCGGAAACTCCGCGCAGTCCGGATTCCTGGTTTGCCATTTTTTGAAATTGAGTGGCGCTCATGCGTTCAGTACGCGCCAAAAAGTAAACCAGGCCGGGGTCCAAATCCCCCGTGCGAGTACTCATGACTAATCCACCGGTGGGAGTGAAACCCATGCTGGTATCTATGCTTTGGCCATCGCGTACGGCGGCCAGACTGGCGCCGTTGCCCAGATGCGCAAGGATCACCCGGCCTTTGGTGGCCGCGGGGTCATTGAGGCGTCTGAGTTCTTCCATTAAATAGGCGTAGGACAGGCCATGGAAGCCATAGCGTTGAATGCCCTTGGCGGCAAAGCGTCGCGGGATTGGCAGCAGCTTGGCCACGCGCGGCATCGTGCAGTGAAAGGCGGTGTCAAAACACGCCACCTGGGGCAGTTTGGGATGTCGTCGCCCAAACTCTTCAATTAACCCTAATTCTAACGGCAAATGATCGGGGTCATACAAAGTGAGGCGGCGCAACTTTGAGAGCAGCTTGGGCGTAATTTGCTCTGGTTTCGTATGGTTCAGGCCGTGGACGACACGGTGGCCCACGGCTTTGATTGAGCTAAAGGCGGGCTGAGACTCCAGCCAGTTCAAGAGAAAATCCACCGCCGTATTGAAGCTGCCGACAGCCAGCCGACGTATGGTCGGTGATTTCCCGGCTGGATCCTGGACGGTCAATTTCGTACCCGGCAAACCGATGCGTTCAATTTTTCCCGCCAGTTGGAGCGTTTCTTTTCCGTCATAGACCGCAAACCGAATGCTCGACGAGCCGCCGTTGATGGCCAGGACGCTGGGCAAGGCAGATTTCATGAGTCAATTTCCAAGTATTACCAACCAGCCAAGGATTGGTTAGAAAATGGACTCCACCTTATTGCTCTAAAGCGTAATGGGCAACATCACAACTTGGCCTGACGGTCGGCTTCGCGTGACTGTTCGCGGCTGGCTGCGTTTACGCCATCCGCCACGAGCCTTTCGGTGTCACTACGGCCTTCGTCATCCTCATCGTCACCGGAAGGAATCGGCACATGGTGGCCCGTGGAGCCGGGGATAGTGCCCCAGCCTTCGGATTCAGCCGCTGATTCCTCTCCCGGTTCGTCCGCCACCAGGCGGGATGCGCCCATTAATTCCCGCTTGGCCTGATCCCACTCCGCTTTTGAAACCTCGTGGACGGAACGCCCAATTACGAGTGCAAGCTCGGCGGCGCGCTCGCGCACCATTTTGCGGGTGACGGTGATGAGGCAGGAGGAATCTACCGTCAAATAATATTGTTTGGGTTGCTCGGTATTCATAACGATTAATTACCTCCGGTGGAAAAAGACGACGGAAAGGCTACACGGTCTTGGGGGTGAAGCTGGCGCGGTCATCGGCTTCGAGCCAGTCGAAGGTGGTGGCCGTGGCCGGGTTCAGGCCGAGCTTGGCACACTGCTCGCTAAAATAGGCGCGCTTTTCCGGATTTTTCATCATGCTGTCGGCTTCCACACTGTCCGACCAGGTTTTGATTTCCGCGGGCGTTTTCGCCGTGCCATTGGCCAGCAGCCAGGCGCCGACGTCCTCGTAATTTTCCGAATTTTGCACGGCTGATTTGAATTGCACACCGGTGATGCCCTTGAAGGCGAAGAGCACATTGTCGAGCGGGCAGTCGTAATGGTATTCACCGGAGGTTCCGGCAACTTCGGCGCGGCATTTGTCAATGGTGCGCTCGGCGATGACGAATCCGGCGAGGCGTTCGCGCGGGCTGTGCGGGGCTTGTTTGGCAAGGTCGCGGGCGATAATGGTAGTGAACATATTTTTCAGGATTGGTTTGATTGGATTTATTTTCTACTGGCGAAGCGTGGGAATCGTCCGTCGCTTAAGCGTTATTGCTGGAAATTGCCTCTTCCACTGCCTTGTAAATCGTTTCCAGGGATTCGCCGGTGCATTTCTGGATCCGGCCAAATAGCTCGTCGTTTTTGCCGACGACGAATTCGAGGTCATTGTCCGTCAGGTTGGCCCACTTTTGCTTTAGTTTGCCCTTGGCGATGTTCCAATCGCCTTTAATTTCGAGTGTGTTCATATTATTTGATTTGGTTGAGTTGCAAAAGTTTTATTTGGTCGCCTGGTTATGGGCTTCGACAAACCAGAGCCATTTATCAATGCCGCGTGAAACTTCGGTGAACAGGTCGGCGGTGTCGGCGTCCTCTAATGCGGTCGCTTCCTGGATGGATTCACGAACTTCTTCGCCGAAGCAGCCCAAAGCTTTGGAGACGGCGGTAACGTGCGCCAGGCCGTCGGCTATATTTAGCGGATATTCGTGGAGTCGCGAACGGGCCGCCGCGACGCGCGCGGTGCCTTCGGCAATGCCGCCCAACTGGACGATACGCTCGGCAATCTGGTCCACATAGGACTCCACGGCTTCGTCCACTTTATCAAAAAGTTCATGCAGGCCGATAAAACTCGGGCCTTTTACATTCCAATGCGCCTGCTTGAGCTGCGTCTGCAAATCCACGGCCGAGGCCAGCCGCTGATTCATGAGTGCATTGAGCTTCGCTCGACGCTTTTCAGGCAGGTCGTTTTCGGTTTCGTACATTTTCGCGGCTTCCGCGGCGTCGGAGTGGGATGATTTTGACATAAATTAATTTTTGGCTGGTTGAGGAGCGCCGCGATCCAGAGTGCAATTGCGCTCCGCGACCAATTGCGCCTCGGCCTCCTGCCAATGCTGGATATCGAAACCGGGCAACGAACCCTGATTCAGAAAGATATAATAGGCGCGTATGGCCACGTCGCGCTCAGACGGACCAAAAGCCACGCCACATTGTTCTATTTGGTCCCAGTCTGCCAGCGGCGATTGGTTAACCGGGACGGGGTTCTGCTCGCGAGGGAGTTGTTGCTGGTGTTTCATCCGGTGGGCGATTTCAGTACATTATTTCTGATTCGGATAGCCATGCGTGCGGGTCAGATTGCGCTCTTTGAGAATTTCCGCCTCGGCGTCCAACCAATGCTCGACATGGCGCCCGTGGGGGAATCCTTCGTTCACATAACTCAGATAGGCCTTGGCTGCGACGGCGTCCGCATACGGCGGAAAGTCAGTCTTGTTGTGATTTAATTCCCCGGCGGAAGCCAGGTGAGTCGGGCCCGCCGGTTTTTGGTTTTGATCCTGATAAAAGTTTTTATTCATGCGGTCAGCTTAACCTATTTGTGAGTACTGCTGCTATGGGTTGTAACCCGCCCTGCGAATTCATGGTAGGGTATCGCCCCATTGAGACAGGAGGTCAGATGACGTTATACTGACTCCGCGACGGGCAAGCTGCACGCCGCACTTGCCGAATGCCCCTCACCAAAATCACGAATAAGATTACGCCGGGTCATCGGCAGCCTCATTCCGCTGCGGCGGACAAGCTGGACAACAATATGCATGCCTGGGCGCACCGCATGGTGATCGCCGGGGCTCATTATATTGAAAAGAGTGGTCGCGAGAACTCGAGTTCGTCGCCCTCCGTCGTCATTCTTTACAACGACATCCATGCGGCCCTGCGTGCTGCGGAGGCGGTGGAACGCTTGGGGACTACATTTCGCGATCGCGGCAGGCAGTGGTTGATGCCCGTGCCCGTTGACCAGCTGCATGATTCCAACCGTTTTGACCGCTTGCTTTCTGACGCGAGTTCGGCGGATATGATTATCGTGTCCTACAACGGCCTGGGCGACTTTCCCGCCACGCTGAAAAAGTGGATTGAAAATTGCCTCCAGTTGCAGCGTGAAGGCCATGCGGCGGTGGTCGCCATGCTGAGTTCCAATGAAAAACTGGATCCACCGGATTCACCCCGTTATCAATTTTTTAAAAGCGCTGCCTGGGCGGCGGGGCTGGCTTTTGTCGAGCCACGGACTGAAGTCGCGGAAGTATCGGCGGGCAAGATTGCACTGTAGGTATGGCAAAGGTAGGTGTTCACCCCATTGCTCTACGGCGGCGGAAAGCGTTTAATGGGAGGAGCCACCTTTTCTCCCTGCCCGTCCGAAATTCGCTCATGAACAACGCCCGCACCCGATTATCGGCCCGGTATCTGGTGGCCCTGCGGGCCCATCTGCGCGAGAAGGGCGCAGGCAATGTCAGCCGCGCGCAGAATTTTGGCCGAGCGGCGCTGGCCAGTGGTTTGGCGACGTTGGATCTGGCCCATATCCATGAAAATGCCGTGGCGAAACTGGCCTCGTCACACGATTTTTCCGATCCGCATAATGGTTTACTCAAGCGTTCAGGACGGTTTTTTACCCAAGCCCTCCGTCCCTTGGAAATGGCCCATTGCGCCACCCGGGAGACCAATCAGCTATTGCGGCAAAATGTGTCGGACTTGGCCAAAGGCAACCGTCGGCTACAGAGCGAAATCACGCGACGCGAGGCTGGCGAGGTGACCATCCGCAAAGGCAAGGAACAGTATCGCAAACTTTTTTTGGAATCGTTGGTGATGCAGAAAAAACTCCGCCAGCTCACCCACCAGATTATCACCGCGCAGGAGGAGGAGCGGAAGGAGATCAGCCGGGAGTTGCACGACGAGGTCGTGCAAACGCTCGTCGGCATCAATGTCGAGTTGTCGGCCCTGGGCCGCGGGGCTTCCATTGGTCTGGGCACCCTGCAGGAGAAAATCGCCCGCACCCGGCAACTGGTGGAAAAGTCCGTGAAAGCCGTGCATCAATTCGCCCGCGAACTGCGGCCGGCGGTGCTGGACGACCTCGGCCTGATTCCGGCGCTCCATGCGTACAGCAAGAGTCTGGCGGAGCGGAAAAAAATCAAAATTCAAATGACCGCCTTTGGCGGAGTTGAGGCGCTCGGCGCCGCCAAGCGGACCGTGTTGTTTCGTGTGGCGCAGGAAGCACTGAACAACGTCGCCCGCCATGCCCGCGCCACCCAGGTTCAGGTGAGCATCAGCGAAATTTCAGGGAGAATACGAATGGAGATCAACGACAATGGAAAATCATTTAACGTCGATAAAACCCTCGCGGCCAGCAGCAACAAGCGCCTCGGGCTGGTGGGCATGAAAGAACGGGTTGAAATGGTCGGGGGGTGCCTGACCATCGAATCCAAACCGGGCCACGGCACCACTGTGCGAGCCGAAATCCCCTTCAAACCGGAGAAAACTAAACAATGAACACTGCCAAACAAATCACTGTCCTGCTGGCCGAAGATCACGTTGTAGTGCGGGAGGGCCTGAGTTCACTGCTGAACGTGGATGGGAATTTTAGAATCCTCGGTGAAGCGCGGACGGGCCGCCAGGCGGTCGAAATGGCCCACGTATTGCGGCCCGAAGTCGTGCTCATGGACATCGCCATGCCGGTGCTCAATGGCTTGGAAGCGACGAAACAAATCCTGGCCACCGATCCCGCCGCCAAAGTGCTGATCCTGTCCGCATATAGCGACGACGAGTATGTCGCGCGCGCGACGGCGGCGGGGGCCATTGGTTTTCTCGAAAAGCAAACTTCCTCCGAAGTTTTAGTCAAGGCGATCCGAGAAGTCGCCAAAGGCATTCCCTTTTTCAGTCCGGCGATTGTCAAACGTCGGCGTAAAAACCAAAACAAAATCCGGAGCCGGAGTGGCCAGCCCAAGACTGATAACGCCCTGTTGACTTCCCGTGAGTTGGAGGTACTGCAACTCGTGGCCGAAGGTTCGGCCAACCGGCAAATCGCGATGGAACTCGGCATCAGCATCAAAACGGTGGAGAAGCACCGGCAGAACCTCATGGACAAGCTCAGTATTCACGACACCGCCGGACTGACGCGTTTCGCGATTGCCACCGGCGTAATCGAAAACAGTGTGCGGCTGACGATAGTGTAGAAGGGGAGGGTTTGGCATCAGCCAGGTCCTGCAGTAGGGCCACCGGGCGAGGTGAGGTGATAACTTGGTCGGGTATCACCCCATACCGCAAACGCGGCGATTCGCGTATACTTTTAGGAAATACATTCGTTCCTTTCCATTCTCGGAGATATATTAAATGAAAATCCAATCTTTTCTTTCTTGGCCCATCGCAGGGCTCGCACTACTGCTGGGCTTTCCCAGTAGCGGATCTGCCCAGATTTTGTTGACGGCGGATAATTTCGCCATTCTCAGCGGCACGGGCAGCGTCGTTAATACCGGCTCTACGTTGATCAACGGGAATGTCGGTTCATCCACCAGCGTCACAGGTTTCCCACCGGGGATCATTACGGTGAATGGATCGCCGACCACTCCCATCACAGGTGGCCCAACCATTCAGGCGGAGTTGGATTTAATCAAAGCAGCCAATGGTTTGTCCGCCATGGCGTCCACTGTGAACGAGACCGGCACGGATCTGGGCGGGGTGACCCTGTTGCCCGGTGTCTATACTTTTTCCGGCGCGGCCGCGCTGGACGGAACTGTAACCCTCAACGCTAACAACCAAAATAATGCGGTCTGGGTTTTCCAAATCGGCACCGCGCTCACCACCAGCCTGAATTCGGCCGTGATCTTGGAAAATGCACCCGGCAGCGGCAGCAACGCTGGCATTTATTGGGATGCCAAGACTGCCATCACCATTGGCGCCGACAGTACGGTCTTGGGCAATTACCTGGCGGGCAGCAGCATTGTTTTCGATGGCAACGACAGCGGTCTGGGCGGTCGGATACTGGCGCAGGCCGGGGTCTCCATTTCCAGCGCATCCAACCTCAATTCCACGGGAGATCCCGGCGCCGATGGCTATGACCATGGTTTGATGTATAATGGCAGCGGCCAGGTGGTGCCGTCCGTTTCAGTTCCGGAACCAGCAACATTTCTCTGGCTGGCGCCCTTAGGTGCGTTGGGTTTTACATTCTGGCGCCGCCGGTCGGTGGCGGTTGAGTCAGTTGCTTAAAATTGTTGACCCGCAGTTTCATAGTTTTTCTTTCAGAAAGAATTAAGCAGGAGCAGCGAACATATTTACGGCACAAGTAGGGTTACGCCTAATAGCGAACATGGCGCCGTTCGAGTATCATCCCGCCATGAAAAGCAATGGTCTGATTTCCGTGTTCGCGATGGCACTGACCACGCTGTTTTATTTTCCGAATTCGGGAATGGCCCAACCCTTGGCGGATTCAATCGGCACTGCGCGGCTTCCGGGCAGCACGCTGGCCTTAAACACTGATGCGTCCGGCGCGATTATCCCGTCCCTGGACTTTGGGTTGACTGCGGCGGCCACGGGCATTCCACAAGTGATGTTAATGAGTGGACAAATGATGCCCGCTACGCGGGCAACTGCAGGTTTTGCGCCTGCGTACCATGCCGATTTAATGGACTCAAGGCATAATTCCAGTTTCGATGCTGACAGCGTAGACGGCCTCTATTGGGATGCCGCAGGCACCGATGTGACTGGAACGGCCTGTTCGACGCCGGAAAGTAATCTGACTGGCAGCAATTCGACAATCAGTGACAACGCTAATGACAGTGGCCAAGTTCTGGCGCAGGCGGGCGAGTCGCTCAACATCAAGAGTTACGACTCTCCGGGGGATTCCGGCAGCAAGACCAAAGGATTGCGGTTTGATGATTTGGCCAACATGAGTCACGCCTCGATCGCAGTCACGATACTCTTTTTTGCAATCCTTTGCGCTCTGGCCTTTGTTCTCTGGCGACGACTGCTTCTGCTTGGATAAATTCCCTTGTCATCATCAGACCCGGGTCTGGTCACCACGCAAGTAGGTCTATGCCCCATAGTACCCAAGGCATCTTTAGTGTATCATAGCCAGCGTGAAATCCAAACGTCTGTTTTATGTTCCAATCATCGCATTTGCCGCCTCGTTTTGCTGGCTTCCTTCCGGGTTTGCCCAGTCCATTTTGGGTGCCGCAGGAAATTTTACGGTTCTGGGCGGAACTGCGGTGACGAGTAGTGGCGCAATCGGTACGATAATAACCACGGGGGACGTGGGCTCGGCCGCCGCGGTCACCGGCTTTCCTCCGGGTTTGGTTATGGGAGGAGCCTCCATCACCACAGATAGTAGCGTGGTTGATCCGGCACTGGTGGATCTCGCCAAGGCTGCGCATGGTCTGGCCGCAATGCCGTCGAATGCGGATGAGACCAGTTTGGATTTGGGTGGAATGACGCTGCGTCCGGGGGTGTACACTTTTTCCAGTACCGCCAGCCTGGATGGAACACTCACCCTTGACGCTCATGGACAAAACAATGTGTTCTGGGTTTTTCAAATCGGCAGCGCGCTGACCACCTCCGCAGACTCGTCGGTTCTGCTGATCAATCCCGGAACCAATGGCGGCAGTGATGACGGCATTTATTGGGACGCCGGCAGTGCGATAACGATCGCCGCGAACAATCAAATTCTGGGCAATTATCTGGCGGTCACCAGCATCGCGTTCGGTGACGGCAGCACGGGCAGCGGGAGGGCTTTGGCGCAGGCGGGGGTCTCGCTTGCCACCACTGAGCTCAATTCCAATGGCGGCCCCGGCAATAGCGACTGGACCAGCGGATTGATGTACAATGCCATGGGCAATGTGGTGCCGGTTCCGGAACCGGCGGCGTTTCTTTGGCTGGCACCGCTTGGCGCAATGGGTTTTGTTCTTTCGCGGCGCCGATTAATGGTGACTCCACTCGTCGCGTAAAAGCCGATGATTAAAAGTAAATCCATTATTTGCAGTTTGGTGATTTTGTCCTGCGTCGGCCTGGTATTGGGGCAGGAGGCGAAAACGTCGAGCTATGCTCCGGTCGTCCAGCACGAGGAATTTTCCGTCACGATGGCTCGGATGATTGCCGACAAATCAGCGGTGATGAAAAGGCAGCTGGATCTTTTGCAATCCCGCTATGATTTGCGCGACGATCCGTTACCTGACCTGACCATGACCCGGGGCAAGCCCGTCCAGCAAGGCGTCCGGGTGAAGCTCACTCCCAGCACCAGCTGGAACCAGCTGGCCGCCCTGACCCCGGAAGAGATTCGCGCCAACGATCTTTTCCCCCAGGGCTTTTTGCCGCTGCCCCATCCGAACCAACCGGAAGGCGGCATGGTATTTCCCCATGCCGAGATTGAAGAAATCAAAAAACAGGAAGGACGGGATTTGACCCGGTTTGATTTGGATTTTGATTTGCCGGACCAGTTCCTCCCGGAATTCCCTCCGGCGATATTTTTAACCACGCGACCGGACTTGGGCGATGTTTCGCAAGGCAAGCTCGTGACGAGCGACAATTTTTTTGAAATGTTCAATGGCATTTTGAACCCCAAGCAAATCGAAGGACTACGCCTGCTGGAGACGCCGTTTCCGCAGCAACAGTTTAATGACACGACCGATCGCCGCTCAGCAAAGCCCTCGCGCGGGGTGTCCTGTTTCGATTGTCATGCCAACGGGCACACCAACGGCGCCACTCATTTGTCCGGCGACACCCGGCCGCAGGAAAACCGGCATCGCATTGATACGCCATCGCTGCGCGGCCTGTATATTCAACGCCTGTTTGGTTCGCAACGGGCCTTGAAGTCGGTGGAGGACTTTACCGAGTTCGAACAACGTGGAGCCTATTTTGACGGCGACCCGGTGCTTGCGACGCAAAAAGGCGTCAATATTTTAGAGCATGGGAGCCAAGTCCAGTTCATGGCGGAATTTGAGGAGTTGTTGGATTTTCCGCCCGCGCCCAAGCTCGACATTTTTGGGAAATTGAATCCAACCAAAGCCACCAGGTCGGCTTTCTCATCCGCACTCAGTTTCGTCCCCAAAATC
>Ga0206854_1211_pt1 | contig 13203 bp, 18 predicted proteins | sample Alteio_BWOrgCont_50_FD_152870 | JGI IMG/M metagenome (GOLD analysis project Ga0206854, IMG submission 152870) | Enriched cells from forest soil in Barre Woods Harvard Forest LTER site, Petersham, Massachusetts, United States -... | ecosystem: Environmental > Terrestrial > Soil > Temperate forest >...
AGCCCGCCCCAAAAAATGGACTTCCTGAATCCCAGTATCTTATCTGCAAACAGCCCCCCCACAAATGCCAGCGCATATACAAACGCCTGCGTGGCGCCATATTGGAGGTTTGCGTCGTGTTCATTTAGCTTCAGTTGCTCCACCATAAAAATGGTCAGCATCCCGCGCATGCCGTAAAACGCAAACCGCTCCCACATTTCAGACAGGAACAGGAACCAAAGTTGCTTGGGGTACTTGCCCTTAAAATCCTGTATCTCTGCAAGCGTCAGTTCAGCCTTGGGTTGTGTTGGTTCCATTTATTATTGGTTTGGTGTGCCTAAATAATCTTTATTTTTTATTTCACCCTTTTATAAAGGATTGGTGCCAACACCAACGCCCACAAACCACCTGAAATGACGGTCATCACGACATCCCCAATCCGCTTATCCGTATCAAGGAAAAATCTTGTTGTGACCAATACCAGCGAAATGAAAAGCACCAGGAGCCAATACAAGTAGTCAATTTCCCGGTCATAGTTTTCTGCAACCGGCATTTTATAAATAGCAATCAAAACAATGATTAACCCGGTAACAGAACTAATATGCTGGATTAAATTATAATACCGTATGCTGTAATGATGGCCTGCCCTGAAAAAATGTTTTAACGATGGAAATAAAAGCACAAAAAAGCCCTTATAGTGTGTAAAGTTATCCCACAGCAGGTGGGAGCCTGCGCCCACAAAAATCGAAACAATAATAACCAACCAATGCTTCCTGAACGCTTCATGCCAATTGAAGGAAGTAAAGCCAATAAACCGCCCTTTCAGTGTTACCGGCAGGTTTTGTATCAAAGGATTCCGCACGATTTGGTGATAGACAAAAGCCAATACCAACCCCACAGGCAAATCAAAATAAAAAAGCCCAAAAAAAGTATGGCTGTAAATGCTTTTATCCTTCATGCGGATGAAATATTCAAAATCCGGGGCCATGCTCCCAATGATAAGCCCGGTCAGGGAATACCAGCGTTTGGATAAATAAGTAAGCGGCAACACTATTGCCGGGTGCGAAAATGTGAACGGCATAAATAGTCAGCGCAAGTTACGGCTATTTATTTTTCCCTTATTAGCCCAAAACAATTAGTTTCGCACAAAAATTTTTGATTCCATGTTACAACCAGGAGATGAATTCCGGCACACATTCAGCTACACACAAGAAGACGTGAATACCTACGCCCGCGTGAGCGGGGACACCAACCCGCTGCACATTGACCCTGCCGCAGGAAAGGCAAGCATGTTCGGGCGCAATATCATCCATGGCTTTTTGGGCGCCAGCGTATTCACTAAAATATTTGGCGTGTTATGGTATGCCGACGGCCATATCTATATGACCCAAAATATAAAATGGCTCAAGCCCATGTTTGTGGACACACAATATGAAGCCGTGGTAAAGGTCAAAGAGATATTCCCCGAAAAGAACCGTATCCTCTACGAATGTGCCGTTTACGACAGCAATACAAAAGAGCAAACCATCACCGGCGAAGCCATGCTGATGAATAAGAAGCAGTATGTGTGGTAAATTTGCGCCTTACCATTTCTTGAAAATAATAAATACGGCAATGATAATGAGGCAAAAACCCGCAATGTGGTTCCATTCAAATTTTTGTTTGAAAACGACTATGGAAAAAACCATGAAAACGAGCAGGGTAACCGCCTCCTGTATCGTTTTTAGCTGCACAAGCGAAAACGGGCCGCCATCTTCTTTGAAGCCAATCCGGTTTGCGGGTACCTGGAATAAATATTCAAAAAATGCCAGCCCCCAACTAATGAGTATAATAGCAAAAAGTCCAAGGTTTTTGCCCCACGGCATGTCCTTAAATTTCAGGTGGCCATACCAGGCGAAGGTCATAAATGTATTAGAGATAATCAAAAATACAACAGTAGTAAATCCCTTCATAGCTTTAACTAATTCCGGTCAATAATAATTTACTTCACCACGGTTATTTTTTCAGTAGCCACAAACCCGTCAGAATAAATGCTTACGGTATAATTGCCGGGGGGTATATGGTCAGTCGTGATATGCAGCGTACCATTGCTCGCCCCGTTAAACTCATTTGCATATACTACCCTGCCCTGTATATCCACCACTTTTACCGTTATAGCGCTGCTGAGGGGTTCAGTAAATACAACATCAAACGAGCCGTCGTTAGGATTGGGCACTATTTTAACGGCTTCATTTTGTGTGGCCAGCGGGTTTACGCCTGCGGGATATTTAACAAGCACACTATCCTTAAAAGTAGAAGACGGGCAACCCACTGTAGAATCCTCAAGTGTAACCACCTTCCAGCCAAAAGTTGTCCAGGTAACGGCTTGCGGGCCTATTCCTGTTCCGGGAACTGCCGTGCCGCCGCCAAGGTTCCAGGTAAAAGTACCGCCGGAAGACGCGGGCCCGACATAAATCGTGTCACTTACATTTATACCTACCGTGTCTTTTTGAACAGTAAAAGATACGGGCGGGCAAATTTTCACATAAGCCCACCAGGTATCCCAATAGTTTATTGGCTTAGCCGGCACACTTTCCTGTATAGTCCAGAAATTGGTATAGTCCCTCGGGTCAACGCAGGTAGCCGAAAAATCGCCCCACCTGTTTTGCGTACCTCCGAATGTCTGGTAATAATTTGCTTGCCCGTGCCTGAAAACATAGGGGGCGCGCATAGAATCGGCAGGGTCTGTATGCATGTGAAGCGCGAAAGCCGCGCTCGGATAGATATTGGCGGAAAGATAACCGAACCCCACCAGTGCGTCATTATTCACATTCACGGCTATGGACGGGTAGTCGAAAAAGGTGGGGGTGGTGGCGTCGTCTATCAAGCCGTTTTGCAGGGGGTTTGCGAGGGTATCTATCTGCCACCACATCACAGAGCAACGGGACGCTGTGCCGGGGTCGGGCAAAAATACGGTATGCGCACACCAGAGGGTGTGGTTGCGGTAAGTAAGGTTAGTGATCCGGTCGTCTCCGGCCTGCACTAAATTGGTAGTGCCTAATTGCGGCACAAAATCCGCGCTGCCTCCGTTATGCCAGTGCTGGGTGGTAGCCGGGAAACCTACGGACGCTAGAACCGGTGTGCCGACGGGACCGGTAATTTTCCACAACTGGAGCTTGCCTGCGCCTGCATTGTTCACTTCTATAGCGAACATGCTCGATTGTGAAGAATCAAAAGTTAATGAAGGGCATAAGGTAAAAGCCCCCGCTTCCTTTATTTTCGTGAACGGTGCGCCGGTACCGGCCATTATATCCGCATAATTAAAAACATATACAAATGATTCATTCAATGACCTGCCCGCTGCATTAAACATATTACCAGATACGGTTATCCATTTGTTGTTAAACCCTAAGCACGGGAAATCAAGCCAAGAGGTGTCTGTAGCGTCAATAGAAACACTATACATATGCCAAGTGCCGGTAGGGTCGTTAGTCGCAGACACCGCTACCATAATGTAAGAATCGCCCATGGTCGTGTTGTTAACCGCATCCGTTACCATTATCCAGCGTTTATAATACGGGTCATAATGTATCCTCGGGTCATAGGCTTCGTCCCCGGAGGGCAGCACAGCATTCCAAAACGCGTCTAAGTCTGTATATCTTACATTACCACCCGTTCTTGTTTGTATATGTATCTCCGTATTAAGGGCGCTGACGCAATACTCGGAGTCAACCGCCCCATGCGTATCCGGCGGGATGTCGGTACCATTGGATAATGTTGACAAAAATGTATCCGTGGGCGACGGCGTGGCAGGGAGCGGTGTAGATGTAGTGCGCGCGCCTCTCCCGGCCCTGTTTATCAGGTGCACTTTAGACGGGTCAATTTTCTTCCGCGACTGGCGGGGCTCGTCTTCTTCCTCATCTTCATCAAAAGGTAATTTTATGATTAAGGGCATCGGGTGCGCCATATAATAATCAGAGAGTTCCGTGAAGTTTACATCAGCCTTCTTGGATTCCCGCCCAGTCGAATAAACCTGCGCCGACAGCCCGTCTGGCAATAGCATAAAAGCAATTACAGCTATTACAGCCATTAGGCAAGGCTTATTTGGATTCATAAAAAAAATTTCGCTAAAGGTAAAGAAAAATAGATTTATTTACATATTTTAATAAAAGGAAGGTAATCAAGCCCCTTAGCATCAATACAACTTTTAACTTTTGCCTTAATAGAATTACGGCCTTATTTATTAAATTTGCCGCAAATGACCCCCATGAATGTAAAGTACCAATTACCGGTAATAATAATTTTTTTACTTTTTGTTTGCTTATCCTGTAACAAAAACAACAATTCAACCAGTACCAATACCGCTACCACAACAATTGCAAATATAGACAGCATTACGGGAACATATACAGGCATTACTTCTGTGGACAGTATTTATAACTATACAGATTCAGCCGGTAAGGCGCAACAGTGGGTGCATAGTTTCAGTTGGCCCGACACGCTTCATGTAACTTCTGCAGACACGGCAAGCATTACGGTAGTTTCAAAATTTTACACCGTAACTTTCCCTTATGGGGACAGTTTAACCCTTGACTATATTACGGATTTGCAAAACACAACCGGGCAGAACGGGTATTTGGCATACAATGCAACATTGATAGATACAACATATTTTGGCAACCCGCTTATAGGGGCAGACCACATAAATGTTACCGTGGGGTATGGGTACAATAAATATTATTATTCTAATGTAGCACTTTACAGCAGGCCGTAATTTTCTTGCTATCATATCAATTTCCACTAAAACCAAAAAAAACACTATCTTTGTTTGTATAATCTTACAATCAACCTCTTATGAATATTGCAGCAGAAAAAGAAGAAATCATCAGGCAGTTTAGCCTTATACATGACGAACACCTGATTAAAGCAATTAAAAGCCTGTTGGATTTTGGGTTGCACAGACAGGAATGTGAAGAATTGGAAGATGAGGATGTTGCTATGAATGAATCCATGGAATAAGGGTTAAACAACCGCAAAATGTGGCCATGTTCGCTTTACTCAGTAAGTGTGGCTGACCCGAAAAACAGTTTACGCCCAACCCAAAAAGTCAGACAGTGTCCGGCTTTTTGGGTTGGGCGCAGTATGTTTGGGGTTTGAACCCAATGGCAACAGACATACCGTTGATGAATTAAAAACAGGTAGCTATTAAAACAACACAAAAAGCCCCTTTAGGGGTTTGGGGTATATGACTACACACCGCACCATCCGCGCACCGCGTGGCACACAGCTTACCTGCAAAAATTGGGTTGCGGAAGCGGCCTTCCGTATGATACAAAACAACCTGGACCCCGACGTGGCCGAGCGCCCGGAAGACCTCGTAGTCTATGGCGGAAATGGCAAAGCAGCCCGAAACTGGGAGTGCTTTGATAAAATACTGGAATGTCTCAAAAACCTGGAGGAAGACGAAACCCTGATGGTGCAAAGCGGCAAACCCGTAGGCGTACTGCGCTCGCATAAGAACGCCCCGCGCGTACTTATCGCCAACAGCAACCTCGTAGGCCGATGGGCAACCTGGGAGCATTTCCGGGAGCTGGAAGCAAAGGGCCTGATGATGTATGGCCAAATGACCGCAGGTAGCTGGATATACATAGGTTCGCAGGGCATCGTGCAGGGTACTTACGAAACCTACCTGTCGCTGGCCACAAAACATTTCGACGGCTCATTAAAAGGTAAGCTCAATGTTACCGCCGGGCTGGGCGGTATGGGCGGCGCACAGCCCCTGGCCATAACCATGAACGAAGGCGTGTGCCTGGCCGCAGAGATGGAAGAATGGCGCATCAAGAAACGCATTGAGACCCGTTACCTCGATAAGTGGACGGCCGATATAGACGAAAGCATTAACTGGGCGCTCGAGGCTAAAGAAAAAGGTGAGCGCGTATCCATAGGGGTCTGTTGCAATGTGGTGGACCTCCTGCAACGCCTCATAGACCGCAATATAACGCCCGACACCCTTACCGACCAGACCTCCGCACACGATGAGCTCATTGGTTACTTTCCTGAAGGGCTCTCTGTGCCGGAAGCCAACACCCTCCGCACCCGCAACCCACAGGAATATGCCAGCCGCGCATTAGATACCATGGCGCGCCACGTAAACCAAATGCTGGAACTGCAAAAGCGCGGCGCCATCACTTTTGATTACGGCAACAACCTGCGCGGCCAGGCGCACGACAAGCGCGGCGTTGCCCATGCCTTCGATTTTCCCGGCTTTGTGCCTGCCTATATCCGGCCACTGTTCTGCGAAGGCAAGGGGCCATTCCGCTGGGTGGCGCTAAGCGGCGACCCCGAAGATATTTATACCACCGACAAAGCCCTGATGGAATTGTTCCCAGGCAACAAAGGCCTCCACCGTTGGCTGCACATGGCGCGGGAGCGCATCGCCTTCCAGGGATTGCCGGCACGTATCTGTTGGCTGGGTATGGGCGAACGCGAAAAAGCGGGCCTGCTCTTTAATGAACTGGTGCGCACAGGCAAGGTCAAAGCGCCCATAGTCATAGGCCGCGACCACCTGGACACTGGCTCCGTAGCCTCACCCAACCGCGAGACCGAAGCCATGAAAGACGGCAGCGACGCCGTAGCAGATTGGCCCATTCTCAACGCACTGATAAACACCGCCGGCGGAGCTAGCTGGGTATCGTTCCACCACGGTGGCGGCGTAGGCATGGGTTACTCCCTGCACGCAGGCATGGTCATTGTAGCAGACGGCACAGACGATGCCGCAGAACGCCTCCGCAGGGTGCTATTCAACGACCCCGCAATGGGCGTCATCCGCCATGCCGACGCCGGATATGAAGAAGCAATTGAGGCCGGGGAAAGGTTTGGTTTAAACTTATAAATAACGATGCACGTTACTGGTAAAAAAATCATGTTTGCGTCTGTGCGCCTTTGCGCGAAAAATTCTTTACAAATTCATCCATGAGCAGTTTAAGCACCCAAAACATCCCATCTTTCTGGCTTACTTAGAGGGCCTTGTCCTGAATTTATGGATGGCGTTTTTGGTAAAATCGCTGAGTACCAGACGGCCGCTGATGGCAGCACGCGCGGTAAGTAAGGTATCCCAATGCTCCGTGCCCTGCCAGAATGTTTTTTTCAGTTCAGACATGGCCTCCGGGCTGCTGTGGGCAAGGCGTTCAGCCAAGTTCCTGACAGCGTCGTCCACGTCAGGGATTGTCTTATGTATCTCTGAATACAGGCTATGCCGCTTGGCCCAGTCGGCTGACCGCCATCCGGTAGCGTCTATGGCCAGTTGTGAAAAGCTGGAAAGGCCCATTTTCCGCTCCACTGCCGGGCCTACCACAAACGGGCCTATGCCTATGGCAAGCTCGCTTAGTTTCACGGAAGCGTCTTCACTGGCAATCGCATAATCGGTAGTGGCTATCATGCCTACCCCACCCCCTACGGCTTTGCCCTGTACCCGGCATATGATGAGCTTGTGGCATTTGCGCATGGCATTGATGACATGGGCGAAACCGCTGAAAAATTTTATCCCCTCCCGCTCGTTGCTGATTGCCGCCAGTTCATCAAACGAAGCCCCCCCGCAAAAAGCCCTGTCGCCCGCACTGCGCAACACGATCACGTTTACCCTGTTGTCAATGCCAATATCGTTAATAGATTTAGCGAGGTCTGTTAATATGGCCCCCGGCAAAGAATTGCCTGCGGGATGAAAAAATTCAATGGTGGCAATGCCATGTTCTATATCATGGCTTACATAGCCTTCTTTATGAAGCATAATGAATCCAAAAGTATAAAGTAAAAACTAAAAAGTCAATTCCTGCGTCATTTTCTCAATATTTCAATATCCCCGTCACCATCCACCCGCACCAGCCGCGACGGTGCGCGCGCCACGGTGTCATCCTGCCTGTACTTTACCACGTAATCAACTGCGCTGGTAATTTCCTTGTCAACCTGTTTGAAAATTGAAGGCGTCGTGGCGCCGCTGGTATTTGCAGAGGTTGAAATGACAGGCCTCCTGAACCGTTTCAGTAGCGCTTTACAAAACGGGTCGGTGGTAACCCTTATCGCAATGCTGCCGTCTTTGTTGACGACTTTGGGCGGGAACCCGAGCGCGTTTTCATAGATAACCGTGGTTGGCGTATCAAAATTTTCAATAATAGCAATAATATCGGGGGGCGGGGTAGCCGCATACTGCAAAACATCGCGCGCTGACGGCAGCAAAACGATCATACTTTTCTCTTTTGTCCGTCTTTTTATATTGAATATTTTTTCCGCCGCTGCTTCGTTGAGCGCGTCACAGCCCAGGCCCCATACCGTATCAGTTGGGTAAAGGATTACCCCGCCCTGTTTCAATACTTCAACGCAGTTCTTTATATCGTTTTCGTAGTCCACCACCATAGTAATTGTTCGTTTGTTATTTCTAACGCGCAGCGAAAATGCCCTTCTGGGCATTGCCTATGCCCATGCAACCCACAGGGACGGCAATACAGGCGTTCCTTTATTTCCACCACCCTGCCATTATTACGCAAAGGCCCAAACCCAAAGGCAGGCACCGTAGAGCAGTAAACGGCGGTAACCGGCGCATTCATGGCAGACGCGAAGTGCAAAGGCGCGGAATCATTGGTATAATTCATCCCTGCGCTTTGCATTAGTGCCGCAGACTGTAAAAAAGTAAGCGCTCCGCACAGATTTTCCACGTTGGGATGAGTTACCCTGCTTAAAATTGTATTAGCCATCACCTTATCGCCGGGGGCGCCAAGTAAATAAACGGCAAAATGGGCGGGTAAAAGATTAATTAACCCGATCCATTTCTCCACGGGGAATTGTTTTGTAAACCACACCGAGGACGGGGCGATGCATATATATGGCTTTTCCTGGTATTGCTTTACCCGTTGGTAATCCTCGGTGGACGGGTATAATTTAGGAAGCGCCTCGGCGCTGTCAGTAATATCAGCTATGAGTTGTTGGTTGCGCTGTATTTCATGCACTATATTTTCCGCGTAGGGCGCGGAAATAACGTGGGCTACCTTGCTGCTGTAACAGAAAGAAAATGGGTTTTTATCAAACCCGGCTATTTTGCCGGCCCCCGAAAGAAATGCCACCAGGCCGGATGAGGCAAACCTATGCACATTTATAATATGAGTATATTGCTCCTTTCTTACCCGCGCAGCAATTTTAAGCAAATTCCAAATTTTACGCTTTTTCTTATCCCAGATAATGATATTGTTTATAAACGGATGGTTGGACAGCAACCCTTCATTTCCCTTGCGCAAAAGAAAATCTATTTGGGCTTCGGGGAACCGTGCATGCAGTTTTTCAACAAGGGCGGTGGCAAGCACCACATCTCCTGTAAAGGCGGTTTGTATAACTAAAAGTTTAATCATCCCGGTTGCAAAACTACAATTGTTTACGTTTTGGAAGGTTTTAACAATAAAAAAATAGTTTTTTAAATTTTTGGTACTAAATTTGTTTTTAAAAGTTTATCATTAGGTAAAAAGAAATTCAAACATGAAAAAAACCATTCTATCATTAGGGTTATTGTTGTTGTCTGCCGGGCTTACGATGGCCCAAAATAAGAAAAATAGTGCTGCATCGAACGAGAATACGCAAACGGTCAGTAACCCTACCCCGGCTGCAACTACCACCCTCACCGCCGACAACATGGCATTTTCAGATTTGAGCCATGAATTTGGCACCGTTCCGGAAGGGCCGGACGCGACCTGCGAATTTACTTTTAAAAATACGGGCAACGAGCCAATTGTCATACAAAAAGCGCAGCCTTCATGCGGCTGCACGGTTCCTACTTATAGCAAAGAACCAGTAGCCCCCGGCGCTACCGGCGTTATCAACGTAGCCTACCATACAAAAGGGAAGCCCAATCCATTTACTAAAACGATAACCGTTGTTTCCAATGCAGGCACCAAAGTGCTGACCATAAAAGGCATTGTGGAAAAAGCCCCGACAGGCTCCGTTCCAGAAAATACTTCCATGATAAAAACCAATTAATAACCTGCTTTAAAATTTAACCAAACAACAATTCTTAACCACACAACAAAAATTATGAAAAAAGTTTTCATCACTCTACTCTGCCTCTCGATGGGCGCAGGCGCAGTCTTCGCACAGGCAAACAAACCGGCAGCGCCACCACCTGCAGCGGCTCCCCCACCTGCTCCCGCAGCTCCGGCTGTTGACCCTAATGCGGGGAAGTTTAAATTTAAAGAAGAAATACACACGTTCAAGGACGTTCCCGAAGGCCCGTTGGCCGAATATGATTTTGAGTTTAAAAATGTGGGGAAAAGCCCCATCGTCATCACAGACGCGCACGGCTCATGCGGTTGCACCGTGCCCACATGGCCCCACGAACCCGTATTACCCGGCGCGGAAGCCAAGATACACGTTACTTATAACACCAATGGCCGTCCCGGTATGATTGACAAATCAGTTACCATTAACTCTGACGCCCAGCAAAAGCCGATGATGCTGTACATTAAAGGCAATGTGGTGCCGAAACCTAAGGAAGCCCCAAAGGAATCAACTACCACTGCCCCAGCAACCAAGTAAGAAATATATTATTGTTACATACTTTAAAATAGTTGGCCTTTGGCCAACTATTTTAAATAAAACCAGTATTGGGTTATAAATCAAAATTTATGAAAAAAATATTCATTATATTATTCAGCCTTATTACATGCGCTTACATACCCGTAAAGGCGCAAAACAACAACCAGAAAAAAGTAGATGGCCCGCAATTCAAATTTGACGGCGGGGATACCTGGGATTACGGCGTGATCCCGAGAGGGCCGATTGCCAAGCATGAATTTACGTTTACCAACATTGGCAACCAACCCCTTAATATTGTTGACGTTACCCCGTCATGTGGCTGCACAGGCGTTGACTGGCCAAAACAACCCATAATGCCCGGCCAGAAGGGGTCTATTTCATTAGGATTGAAAACAATAGAACAGCATGGCGTTTTTGACAAAGAAGTATATATCATGTCCAATGCCGTTAATATCCCCCATGGCGACAAGCGTTATACCATATATATAAAAGGTGATGCAAAGGGCGGAGATGACGCGAAATAGAAAGATTGCGTAACTTTGTATCCTTTAATTTTGTTGCTATCTTTCTGCAATTTTAAAATATTTTTTTATGGTACAAACAATAGTAACGCCCAAAAAGCAAGACTTTGATATGCCCGTATCATTGCCTGCTGATTATGTTGGAAAAAAAGTTCACGTGGTTTTTTATATGGATGATGAAGTAAAGAATGCTGCTGCTCCCGTTTCACCGAAAAAAAGACCTTCTGATTTTTTTGGAATACTAACTAAGGAAGAAGGCGAAAAATTTGAAAAACACATCGGACAAATGCGTGGCGAATGGAGGATAAATTAGTTCCTTGCGCTTGCAATATGCGCAACTGCATTTTCACCCCGGCCCTAAAGGGTGACATGCTCTCTGAACAACAACTCGCAACCTTAAAACGCCAACAAACAATGTTATCCATTTATATGATTAGATAACATGTCACCCTTTAGGGCCGGGGTGAAAATACTTAGCCTTGCATTATGCTTACCGTACATCCACAATATATTACAGATTCCGCAGGCGAAAAACTCGTGGTACTTCCTGCAAATGAGTTCAGCACGATGATGGAAGAGCTTGAAGAACTCGACGATATTCGTTTATACGACGAAGCAAAAAAAGAGGATGATGGACAAAGAATACTTTTTGCGGATTATTTAAAAGCACGCAGGGCAAAACATGGTTTTATCGCGAAGGGTAAACAACTGTAAAGCAGTCCTTAATGGAACCGATACGCACACATTAGTTATGCAGTAATCCTAAACCAGGAATAATAATGTCCCCGTTATCAGAACTAATATCATAGAAACCAAGTCCATGCTTTTCAGCTAATGATTTTGTCATTTCAAATGCCTTTACTGATTCACTCCAAGAAAAAGCCATGTAAATTATGTCTCGACCAATAGAATAGTCCGTTATTTCATCAGCGTCATCATCATCTTTTGCAAAAGGACCATTCATTTGCGGAAAAGATTTTATCATTTCCATAAACCAATTTCTTAATTCCGGCGAAGTATTAACTGGGTCATTATAATCATGTGCTTCTTTCCATTCAGTCTGATCATTAAACCAATCCATGAAATCAACTCTATTTTTTGGTGCTATATCCGCTCTAAATACCATCAAATAATAGCTCATATTTCACTTTTATTTTATCAAATGAATGTTTTCTATTTCAGAAAAATGATTATCAGTTGTAAACAGGGGTAAATCATATTGTATAGCCAATGCCGCTATCCAAATATCATTTTCAGGGATTGGTTTTCCTTTTAAATTAATGTTGCTTTGATGTGTCCATAAATATCTGCTGTTATTCTATCAGGGAATAACATTTTACAGTTGAGCAAAAAAGTTCATATTTGTGCAAGATGTTTTTCAGGGTTTGCTGATTTGTATGCACCATAATATAATTCACCCTCTACTATAATAGGCACATAAACTTCGCCCATTGTGTCCAATCTTTCAGCGATAGTATTGTTACTTCTAAATGCATGGATGATTACACTCGTATCCAGCAAACATTTATTTCCATTCATCGGCATGTATTTGTTCGCAGCCCTCTTCAATTATTTTCTCTAATTTATCAGCTTCCTCCTCACTCATCATTCCTGCAAAGTAGCTAAAACTTCTCCGGCCAGTATCATACACTTTACCTTTGGTCAGGATAACCTCCACTTCATCCAATATGGATTCATTTTCAGTTTTGAGTATTTCTTCTATCAGGTGCAGCTTTTTAGTTTCTCCGTACATCCCAATTTGTTTTTACAAATATACTACTTTTTGTCTATAGAATTATCAATTACAATCGCACTCATCAGCTTCCTGGAGGAAGTTTTCCATGCGGTCTTTTAATTTGAAGATGTTGCTGCTGCCGTCGGTATAATCAATTTCGCTGACGATCCAGTGTGAAGCATTGGGGACGCAAATATAAAATTTACCAATATGCTTGGGGTCTATTACATTCCCTTCTATTTTGGCTTCCCTTTCCTCGATACGGTTTTTAGGCTCTGAATAAAATTTATAAGAAATCTTATTTATTTTCTTATCCAGTTTATTCTCAATTTTTACGAGGTACCTGTCCTTTTCGCAGTTGTAACAGTTGTTACATTCTTTTTTAAAAGAGCAGAGGCAAAAAACTTTCCCGTGCCT
>Ga0206854_1212_pt1 | contig 13179 bp, 10 predicted proteins | sample Alteio_BWOrgCont_50_FD_152870 | JGI IMG/M metagenome (GOLD analysis project Ga0206854, IMG submission 152870) | Enriched cells from forest soil in Barre Woods Harvard Forest LTER site, Petersham, Massachusetts, United States -... | ecosystem: Environmental > Terrestrial > Soil > Temperate forest >...
CTCCCCACAGTGGGGATAGGCACTTTTTGAAAAAAGGCTTTTGCCGCAACACTTTAACCGTCGTTCACCCGTTTGCGGCATCCCCGACTTCGGTCGGGGTTTGGCTCGGCGGCACTTGCCAAACCCCTCCCTCATCCGTCGCTAAGGCGACGGCACGGGTTCACACACACACGGACGGGGGTTAAAATTTTCTTTGTTTCTCGCGCAATTTGTTGAATTGCGTGTGGGGTTTTGAAAAAATTTCTGCTAATATATTCGTGTTTGGAAGTGAGTCTCGGACTCGCTGTCAAGCAAGCCTCTATTACCTTGGCGACTCGTTGAAAGCGTATGCCGCCAAAAAATACAACCGCCGTCTGAGTTCCGGCGGTGTGTATAGAGATTATTCTCTGCGGAGTAGAGGCTCGCTTGATATATGAATGAGTACGTCGTCATAGGCACGCATGAGACTTGGGGGCAGGAACAGCCCTTGATTCTTGCCCAAAGAGATCGCCGCCAGCATCTGTATATTGTCGGCAAAAGTGGAGTTGGAAAGACGACGTTGCTCCGCAATTTGATTTTGCAAGATATAGAAGCCGGGCGAGCTGTTGGTATTATAGACCCGCATGGGGATTTGGCGGAAGACTTGCTAGACTATATTCCGCGCAATCGCATTGAGGATGTTGCGTATTTCGATCCTGCCGACGTAGAATTTCCGGTCGGCTTCAATATTTTAGGGAAAGTACACCCCGACAGGCGACATTTGGTCGCCTCCGGCATTGTCAGTGCTTTCAAAAGCACCTGGCCTGACTTTTGGGGGCCACGATTGGAATACATATTATACGCCGCCGTCGCTGCTCTTTTGGATTGCGACGATGTGAGTTTACTCGGCGTGCAACGGATGTTGTCGGACAAGCGATACCGCGCTTGGGTAGTGAAGCAAGTCAAAGACCCAATGGTAAGGTCATTTTGGATCAATGAATTTGAGCGCTATGACAAGCGATTCCTGAATGAAGCGATTGCCCCGATTCAAAACAAAGTCGGTGTCCTTCTTATGTCGCCGCAGGCGAGAAACATTTTGGGGCAAGTCAGGAGCCGCATGGACGCCCGTTATATGATGGATAACAAAAAGATTTTCATAGCAAAATTGTCAAAAGGGCATCTCGGCGCGGACAAGACGAACCTTTTAGGTGCGTTGCTTGTCGCTCAATTCCAGCTTGCGGCTATGGCGCGGGCGGATACGCCGGAGCAAGACCGCCAAGACTTCTATCTCTACGTTGACGAGTTTCAGTCATTTGCGTCCGACGCTTTTATCTCCATCCTCTCGGAAGCACGAAAGTATCGGCTCTGCCTCACATTATCGCATCAATATACAGATCAACTACGACCGGAAATACGGGATGCGGTATTCGGTAACGTAGGGTCAATGATTACTTTTCGAGTGGGACACAATGATGCAAAAGTGCTTGAACAAGCGTTTGGCGAAGCATATCCTGCCAGCGAATTTAGCCGTCTTAACAATGGTCATGTTTTCGCCAAACTTTTGTCAGAAGGACAAGACCGCGAGCCGCGACGGGGTAAAACTTACCCGCCTGTCGGTCAACGGCACGGTAGGCGGGATGCCATCATTCAACGGTCGCGGGAAAAGTATTCCATACCACGTTCAACAATTGAAAGAAAAATTGATTTATGGGCGAAAACTCAAAGCATAGCCTAAGCGATAATTTTCGAAAGCCGCGAGGACTTACCCCGCAAATTGAAAAGGAACTCCAAGGCCCAGACTTTGGGGAATTCCACAAATTGCGAAGGGAACGGGTTATTCGCGAAATGGCACAGAAAAGTTTGTCATTTCGATACGGTGCGTTTGACATTAACCGTGAGGAAAATGTCGTAACCATAAAATGGACGATATTGGCATCGAAAAAGCCTGAATATATCAGCGTGACGGGACATGCTGGCGAAATAGGTTTTATTGCCGATCCAGACAACATCAATTTAGGAAATATTGTTTCGACACACGGTAGTGGTAGCATTCGCCTAGAATTGGAAGAGGGCTGTTGTTACTATTTTGAATTTCGATTGTGGGATACAGATGGTCTTGGTAAATATGACGCGCCAAAGGCAGATAAAATGTCTTTGGTCACTTTTGACGTAGGCATTCCGCTATCCGCCGAAAAGCAGCTTTTTTTGCGGAAGTCATTCAAGTCAAAAAAATACCAACGGGAAATTGTCAGTCATGAACTGCGAACATTCTTTGATGTGGAAGAAGACATTGATGAGATGTGTCAGCAAGTTATCGCCCAAATCAAAGCAAAAAATCTTCCCGAGGCGGAAGAACAAGATAAAATTCAAAGGTTTATTGAGAAGGCGGAGAGCTTGAAAAATGAGTTTGGCGTGTGAATAAAAACAAGGGACGATTAAGTCCCTTGGTTGGCGAGTATTGCTACTCGCGAGTTTATTTGCTGCTGCCCGATGAAAGGACGGCAGCGATAAGCTCGTCCGTCGTCATATTCTTGCCCGCCTCGGTCTTGCGGAGACGGTCAACGCACTTCATAAGAAGGTCGTTTTCCTGCTGTTCTGGTGTTTGGGTCAGTGTGTTCATTTGAGATTGTCCGGTTGGCAATTAAGGAAGCTTTTCACGGTGTTGTGATAGGCTTCGGCTAATTGCCAATTTGACTCGGAAAACCTCTGCGACTTCTTTCTGTATTGTAGCATAACAGGCATCCAGTTGTCAAATATCTCATGTCATTGCGTATTACGGGTCATTGTCCGAAAGTCCCAATATTGGTTTAATGGTTGGCGGAACGCTCTTGTTCCTTTCACACCCAATCAAGGACACGGAATGCACTTATTTATCGCTCGGTCACGCGATTTTGAGACCAAGTTTTCACTTGGTCAGATTGTCGCAACGCCCTCCGCACTGGAAGAAATTCCTAACGAGGAAATTCTAGCCGCTTTGACCAGACACGTTCAAGGCGACTGGGGCGAGTTAGATCCAGAAGACCAGAAATCAAACGAACGCGCCCTAGAACAGGGCGGTCGCCTGTTTTCTGCCTACTGGTCAATCCGGAAAATCAAATTCTGGATCATCACGGAAGCGGATAGGTCGGCAACAACCATACTTCTACCACAGGACTACTAATGAGCACTTGGATTGACTTCAAAGAGCTTCGCGCGAAGCTCGACTTTGAAAAACTCCTTCGGCATTACAATGTCGAAGTCAAACGCAAGGGCGAACAGCATCACGGCTTTTGCCCACTGCCGACACACAGAGGGAAACGAAACTCGCCGTCATTCTCGGCAAATTTGGAACGCGGCGTATTTCATTGCTTCGGGTGCGGTGCAACTGGAAATATATTGGAATTCGCAGCACTTATGGAGAACGCGAATCCCGAGGACGGCTCTGCACTTCGCAAAGTTGCGTTGAAATTGAAAAACGAATTTTGTCCCGACCTCGGGACGAATTCGACCGCAACGAAAAAGTCCGTAGTCAAGTCGCCGCCGTCAAAATCGTGTGAGCTACCTGTCGTCGTAAATCAACCGCTTGATTTTGAACTCAAGGGGTTAGACAGGACTCATCCGTATCTCGGTGCGCGTGGCTTTACGAAAGAAACAATCGCACACTTCGGTCTTGGATACTGCGCTCGCGGCATATTCAAGGAGCGGATAGCGATACCCCTCCATGATGCAGCCGGAAAACTCGTCGGGTATTGTGGCAGGGTGATTGACGATGAAGCAATCTCCGAGGATAACCCACGCTATCGTTTCCCTTCAAAACGGGAAATGGACGGCCGAGTTTTTGAATTCCGAAAGCAAGCGTTTATATACAATGGCTTTCGGTTCAAAGCTCCACTTGACGATCTAATCGTCGTTGAGGGTTTTACTTCCGTATGGTGGCTACATCAAAATGGACTCCCGCGTGTTGTCGCTGTCATGGGTGCGGATTGTTCGGAGTTTCAGGGTGAGCTAATTGTCGCCCTGACTAAGCCAACTGCTCGCATCTGGCTGATGCCCGACGGAAACAAGGCAGGGCTGCGGTGTGCACAAACGCTTCTGACTCATATTTCGCCATATCGCTTCACGCGCTGGGTGAAACTTGATGGAGAAACGCAACCGACAGACTTGTCGGCAGATGAATTGAAAGCGTGCTTTAAGCCGTAAAGCACAAGCGACCCGAAAGGGTTGCTTTTTTTATTTCTGAAACTCATCTATATGAATCTGCGATTTTCTTACGTTCTTTTCTACGAACAAGTCCCGCGCCGTGCTTCTTTGAAACCTCATTTGTTCGCGCCCTTTCATGTCGCTAAATGGCGTCCTTGCTACCGAGTCGCGGTAATCACTTGGGCGAAACCAGATTTTCCCGAGTGGATCATTCTTCACTTCTTCAAATGTCGAAAGCCAGACAAGTCCGAGAATTGGCGGATTGATCTCTAGCATCCGCTCCGTTGCATTGTTCCTGCGCTCGGGAGTTTTAAACACCATGAGTACTCGAAACGGAAAATCGTCTATTGCTGAGCGTGGTGCGCCGTTCTTTTCGGCGAAGCCACCAGACTTCTGATAGTCTCGATAGCTCGCGGCCTTTGAAACCAACGTGCTGAGCGTTTCAGTCGAGCGATCCACTTCAAGGAAGAATGTTTGCTCAAAAACTTCTTCACCTTTTGTCTCGTGTATGCGGACAAAGCCATCGGGTTTGACCACAACTTCTTTTCCGTCGTATGAGAACGGCACTGCTTTGAATTGATGCGCATAAGTCCAAGTCGTGAACTCCGCGACGGAAAATACATTTGTAGTTTTTATCGCGGTGTGGAACGCCGCCTTCACATCCATAACTTCAAGCTCATGTCGAAGTGTAATGTCGCTCACGCGGGAGCGTTTTTCCATAGATTTCAAACTTGTAGGCGGATAGTCCGTTAGGATGCCTTGCGTCTTTAATAGCTTAAAGCCCTTACCCGTGAGAGATAGAACGGATGGCTCGTTTGGCTGACGCTTCCGCTCGCCGATGTAGCCAGATGATTTGAGCTTTTGGAGCCGCTTTTTTGCAGCCTCCTTTTTCCCTTCAAAATAAATGGAAGCAACATTCCCGCCCGTCATAACTCGGGACTCAAGCAATCCTCTCAAGAGGGCAAGGTCGCGCTCTTGCAAACTGACGGCTAGACTAGTTGGTTTTAAGGTTCTCATGCGCGAGAGTATATCATTTCTGAAAATAAAATTGTTGCATAATACAACATCCGCTTTGCGACATCCCACCGCAGATCTTCAACTGAATTCTTGGCGATTTGAAAAGGCTTCTTCCTGAATCCGTATCGCACTTATAAGCTTGTTCATTTCTCTCTCGGGGTTATGAAACCAGTCAGTTGACCAAATTCTGTGAATATTCCAACCCAATTTTTCAAGAATATCTTGCCTAAGTCGGTCACGATCTCGGGCAGACTTAAATGAATGATATGTCGCCCCGTCACATTCGACGCCGAGAAGATAATGGGCAGAATACTTTGGATGACGAACACCAAGATCAACGAAGTAACCTGATATGCCTATTTGGCTATCAACCTCATACCCAGCAACCCTTAACCTCTCACGAACTATAACTTCAAAGTCGCTATCAGGTTCCCGGTCGGTTCGTATTCCTGTCTCTAGACGACCGCTTCGCGCATATTCTAAATAATTTTTGAAAACCTTTCGGCCCCATGAGCTTGATTCTTCAATTTGAATATCCTCTGGGGAAAGCGATGTATAAATTATTACCGACTCCTTTGCGCGAGTAAAAAGGACGTTTAACCTTCGATGGCCTACAGAGCTATTCAATGGGCCAAAACGTTGATACATATTGCCAGCTACATCCTTGCCAAAGACAGTCGAAATAAAAATTACATCTCGTTCATCACCCTGTACATTCTCAAGATTCTTTACAAAAAACGGCTCTAATGTTCCCAGCCATTTCTGACGATATTTTGTTGCCATTACATCTGTGGCAATTAAGCGGTCAACTTTTGCTTCAATTATGTCGCGTTGTTGGCTATTCAAAGCAACAACTCCAAGGGAACGCCCTGGATGTTTGCGCATAAAATCTACTGCAGCCTCTGCAATTACATCTGCTTCAATTGGATTACAACGTCCCCCATATACACCTTTGGCTTCAACAATCTTAATTCCTAATTGTGAATGCGTTGTATGAGGAGCCGGAAAAAGTTGCAAGGCATTATCGTAAAACTCACGATTTGAAAATGCAATAAGCCGTGGGTCTTTAGAGCGATAGTGCCAAAGAAGGCGTCGAGCTGGCTGGTAAACAGATAACGCCTTATCAAGTATTGATTCCATTCCCTGAATAGCTGCGGCTTCTTCTTCATCCATATCATCAAGCGATCCTGTTTCCGCCTTCTGAAAGAAATCTGTCGGTGGCAATTGCATTTGATCGCCTACAACTACAACTCTATTTCCTCTGGAAATCGCCCCTATTGCATCTTCTGGCAAAACTTGTGATGCTTCATCGAATATAACAACATCAAAGCGAACGCCGTCATTTTTCAGGAATTGAGCCACTGACATAGGAGACATCATAAAGCATGGCATCAATGCTTGTGCTGATTCGCCGGCGCGTGAAAGAAAATCTCGAATAGCAAGATTCGGGCGCTGCAAACTTGTCTGATGCCTAATAAGGGCCATCTCAGTATATGTTTTAACTGAGCCAGAGCCGTTTCCAGCAGGAGCATACATAGCTCTTTGAAACGCCCTTAAAAATACTTTAGCACAAGCAAATTCCTTTAACTTTCCATCTAAAGTCCTAACTCGACGTTGAGCCTCGGTTAGCGTAACGCCAGTAAACTTCCGCAATCTTGGATATATTTCGTGCGCTCGACGAGCCATGGAACGACTAATAACATGCTTCAAGTGCTCAAAAATAACTCTTGCGGGAATACCGGCTTCCAATAGCTGAGACAGCGAATCCACCTTATCTTCGCGAAGTGCAGAGCAAGCTCGAAGCCACGAACACCAATGAGGCAACAAGGAGCGCGACGAGAGTGCGAGTATCAATGGAGCACGTAGATCTTCAAATTTTGCTTTTTGCCATCTCGATTTCTCGAATTGAGCGATACCCTCAAGCCTTTCAGCCGTTTTAGAAAAGGTTACTAATAAATCCGCTAGTGACTTACATTTCTCTTTTGCATGGAACAAATGGGGCAAACCACCTTTCGATAAAATGGAGTCCGCAATTTCCTTAGGCAATATTGATCGCTTTATATCAGCACGTAAGCGCTTCATTCGCTCAATACTTTCTATAATGATGTCTAATTCGTCGTTTCCAAAAATCGTGCGAATTTTGCTAAGTTCAATAACTGAGCGCTCTGATACCTCAATACTTAAACTACAAACTTCTTTGGCGTTAATCAAATCTACGGAGGAGCAATTTTTGTTAAGAGAAAGATCATCGGCAATAAAATGAAGCCCTCTCAAGTCTTTTGCTTGATTCCGAAGTTCGGAAGGTGCCTTGTCGATTTTATCAAGATACGAGCGACTTTCATTTGCTAGGCTCTCTAATTGACTGATTATATCGGCGGTAAAAAATTCTCTCGCTGATTTAATATCTTCACTTGGTGCATCAAAAAGAAACTGTCTTAGTGCGACACCAAAACTCGAATCGTCCCCAAATATTCTACGAACCTTTTGACCCCAAATTATTGTTTTTCTAATTCGTTCGAAGTCAAAATTTGCAGCACCACTAATTGACCGCGACAATGTTTTAAGCGTCGAACTGTCAAAAAAGGAATCACGTTTATTGATAAATATTCCAATACTCTCAAGTGCGATAATTACAGCTGAATCAGACGGTAATGGGTTTGGCAAGAATAGTGAGCGAGCGAATTTGCGTGCTTCGCGATACTCACGATTGAAAATTCGAAATATACTTCGTTTTTGTAAAACAGCTTTGTGTAGAGTTACTGTGCGAGCATCAAGGATGTTTGGGTCAAATGAAAGTTGTTGCACTAACCTAGACGATTCGGATTGCAGGGAATTAAACTCCGCTTCGATTACCGCTAATTTGCCTTGCGCGTCAGGTGCCAAACGATCATTCGAGCGATCTTCTAAAATCTCGTCGGGCGTCGTTGAAATCAATTTTGCTAAGTCTAGCAAAGAGTCAATTGTAGTTGCATTTCTTTCAGGGGTAGTCACACGTACCGCCCGACAAACCTTCTCTAAGAGAGCCATAGAACTTTCAATTCTATCTGCCAAAGAGGTCATTTTGTCTGCGTGCAAATTTAAATCCGATATTAAGCAGATGCCCTGAATTTCCAATTGCCGAAAATTGGCAATCAAATCACAGAGTTTGCTAACATTTTCCTTCGCTGGAACGAACTTTGGTGAAAACCAGCGAATGAGCTGTTCATTGATAACCCTCAATTGACCTTTAAGGTCATGATGAGAATTAACAGCGACTAAATTCTTCTCCTCAACAAGAATGTCATAAATTTGCTGCTCCTCCGAAGCCATTGGCAATTCAAGCTTATCCACCCATTGAATTAGCTCCTCAACTTGGCGAAAATGGAGTGAGGTCTGACTAGGCCCGATTTCACGAACTAATGACTCAATCTTCTCAGTTAACTCGATAATAGTCGAAATCCACCCTTCTATAATTGGAAAATCAATTGGGGTAAGGTTAGGTGAACGTATAAACCCCCAAACACACTCCTTTGGTGTTTGCTCAAGACCCCGCTCGGCGTCCGTTAAATTCGCGAAGTATTGCTCTACACGACCAATCTTAACAGCGCTCCAAAATTCTGCATCATCAATTGCCACTTTCCGTAGAACATCTGGCAAAATTGTTTCAGATTTGGAATGAGCTCGCCATAATACTTGATTGATTCGCAATCCTGTCTCTCCGAAAGTTTGTTTAAGCAAACTAAGATAGTCATTCATTTTCTCTTTGGCATCAGCAAGCTCATCCAACGTTTCTTGGGGTGCGATATTAGACTTGCCCATCCGTTTTTCGAGGCGACGCTTAAAAGCAGCCATCACTGATTGTTTCGTGGCTTTTGTTGAATGAAGCTCTAAACAAAATTCCCCTAGTCCGACACTTTCTAGTCTACTTTTTACAACATTAAGTGCCGCCATCTTTTCGGCTACAAATAAGACCGTTTTCCCGCTTTCGATTGTGGCGGCTATGATATTTGTAATTGTCTGTGACTTGCCGGTGCCTGGAGGACCTTGGATTACAAGGTTTTCTCCGCTAACGGCGTCAACAACCGCGCTAAACTGCGAAGAATCTGCATCAACAACTAACGATGGAGCAGTCTCTTGATATTGTTGATCATCGGGGTTATAAACTTCACGAAAGCCTGCTACACTACTACCATTGCGCCCACCAAACATTTCTTTGGCTACTGAATGACGACTTGGCTTTCTATCATCTGGCCAATTTTTCTCGTCAAGATCGTTGTACATAACGAGTCTTGCAAATGCAAAATGCCCTGCTGTGACATATCTATGAATGCGCCAGCGATTACGGTTATTTATTACCTTTGCCACTTTCGATATATAATCTTCAAAGCCTTCGTCGTCCCCGATTGAGGGTAGGACGATTCCAAAATCCTGCTTTAGTCGCGCTGCGAGCGTTATATTTGTTTGTCGATCATCACCAGTGGCGGATATGGAATACGCCATCTCGCCCCTTTTTACTTCCTTTTCGATTTGGACGGGGAGAAGAAGTAAGGGCGCATAAAGAGATTTTTCTGACGAGTCGCTTTCAATCCATTCTAAAAAGCCAAACGCAACATAAAGCGTATTTACACCCTTTTCGTTTATCGCTTGATTCGCTATTTCAAAAACCTTCCCGAGCTTTACATTCATCTCATCTGGGAGATGCAATGTTTGAAGAAAACTGTCTGAATGCTCTGGTTTCTCCTCAACTGTATTTGGGTCAGGAAGTTCAAACGAGGGATTGATGCCATGTCGCTTAGCCCACTTTGACAAGGATTCTGCCATAATACTTTTGAGAGTCGGCATGCCCAGTGTGGCCCGCACTGAATCGCGTAATGTTCGCTCAAGCCGCATTTGTGCATCTTGGAATGCGTCACTTTCTTTGTCGTCGCCGTGCTTTTCTTCGAGTGATTCAATTTTTCTATTATATTCGTCATCCGAATTTCGAGCATCATCAAGGGCTATCTTGAACTCGTCGGTTTCTTCGTCTTTCGGATTTTGACTACCTTCGCTTTGTCGGGGTAAGGCCTTAAATCCAAAGCTTTTACCTTTTTCGATTTCCTTTAGAAGAAACTCCGGAATTTCATCAATGATTCGTATGTGCCCTCGCGCCTGTGGATTGTGATTAAAATTCAAGAGCCGGTTATGCTTTGACAAGTCCAATAGCTTTTGGCGCAGCACGGCTATAGTCCGTGTCGCCTCGGCGACTTGGATAGGGTCAAGCTCGTTAGTTGGGGCTGGGGGCACGCTGGCTTTTATATACTTATTCTCGATACTGCAAGCAATACGAAGGAGACAGATCTAATCTTTGTATGCGCAGTTCCCGCTCAACATAGCTGATCACTTATTCAGCAAACCTAGAAGTTCGTTTGGCGAAACTCCAATGACCTCACTCAACTTTTTAAGCTCCCAATCGGTAACAGCCCGGATGCGAGATTCAATTTTGGCGATAATTACGCGGTCAATGTCCCAGCCGTTGCGCTGGCATCGGCCCGCCAAGTCTTCTTGAGACCATCCTCGTGCTACGCGCAACTTCTGGAGATTAGAGCCAACGGCATTACGCTCCTGCCCCGGCTGGTAAGCCCGTCGGGAGAATTTAGACCGCATTTTCCGTTGTTTTGCCATGACGTGCGTTGCTACGCACACCATACCTGAATGTTGGAAAGTAAAGGTTCGTTAGAACGAACATATAAATGTTGACCTTGTGGGCTGAAATTCTATTACAATGAGCGTTAGAACGCACAATATATGTCGCCAGAACTCCTTATCGCTATCCTCTCCGGTCTTGGCGGCATGTTTGGCTGGGGTATCGCCGACTTCTTGGCTAAAAAAACAATTACAACTCTTGGCGATGTAACGACACTGTTTTGGTGTCAGTTCCTAGGCATCTTTCCACTTCTAGCGTTGTTCTTGTCCGCTCCATCAATCCCACATATTGGCTACCTCGAACTGATCTGGCTGGCAGTTCTTGGCATTTGGAGTGGGCTCTCGTATATTCCAACTTATGTGGCCTTCGGCAAGGGGAAGGTTAGCCTCTTAAGTCCGCTCTTTGCTTGTTATGCCGTTGTCGTAACAATTCTATCTGCGATTTTACTTCATGAGGCTATTCCGCTTGGGCGGCAAATTGCCTTCGGCGTCGTTTTTTTTGGCGTGTTGCTTATCAGCGGTGATTCCAAAAGTATTTTGATGCTCGTAGGCATCGCCAGAGTCAAAAGCGAGAAGGTCAAAGGATTCAAAGAGATTCTTCTAGCAATCTGCCTTTATTCGACGTGGCTAATAGCCCTTGATCAATTAGTGAACGGCAAAGACTGGGCTCCTTTACTCCTTATCATTCGCGTTTTCTCTGCTATTTCCTTGTTTGGTTATGCAAAAGCAACAAAACGACGATTGCGCGTTGTTGACTCCGCCCTTTGGAAATACCTCATTTTCATAGGCTGTTTTGATGTGGCGGCCTTTGCTTGTGTGTCGTTTGGGTTTAGCCGCACGCCTTTTGTAAGCATTGTAGCAATGCTAAGCGGCGCGTTTTCACTGCCGACCATAGTACTTGCCCGGATATTTTTGAAAGAACGAACGACAACGGTGCAAACCGTTGGCAGTCTGATTGTGGTCGTTGGCGTAATGCTGCTTGCGGTGCTGTAACTCACGACCATGCACACCTCAACCGCTATTTCAGACGAAGGCATGGCCTCGTGGCTCGATCAAACCATGTCGTATGAAACTCCATTTTTTCTCTTTCGCAGGAGTAAAATTAGGCAAAACTTACGCGAGTTTGAAATGTATTTTCCCAGTTCTTTAATTCATTATGCGATGAAGGCTAACTCAGAACCAGAAGTCTTGCGAGTAGTTGCAAACTCTGGATGCGGTTTTGAGGTCGCGTCGTTGTATGAGCTAAATATGCTAAAGGAAATTTGCGTAGAACCCGAACGCATCATTTACGGTTCCGCAGTCAAGCTCGCGTGTCATATAAAACAATTTGCTCAATATGGCATAGACCGATTTGCCTTTGACTCATTACCAGAACTTGAAAAAATTGCTGTCGCAGCTCCACGTTCTCGTGTGTTCGTCAGAGCCAAGGCCGACGACAGTGGTAGTGTTTTTCAATTTTCAGAAAAATTTGGGACAAGTATCGAAACCGTTGTTCCGCTTCTCCATAGAGCGCAAGAGCTTGGCTTACATCCATACGGCATCAGTTTCAATGTTGGCTCTCAGGCAAGAAATCCGATGGCATGGGCGCATAGCCTCAAGCAATTACGACCAGTTTTTGAGGAGCTACAAAGCAACAAAATGGCGGTGGACGTATTGAATCTTGGCGGTGGTTATCCATGCAAATATGCCACTGACGAACCCGTGGCGAGCCTGAGTGAAATCGCCAAGTGTACAATCGCAGAGTTGAATAATTTTCCATTCAAGCCAACATTGATACTTGAACCCGGTCGAAGAGTTGTAGCCAACACTGCGGTATTGGTTGCAAGTGTCATAGAAAGAGTTGAAAGAAATGGACGAACGTGGCTGTTTTTGGATGCGGGCATTTATAATGCACTTTTCGAGGCATTGGTGTACCAAGGCTCGACACGTTATTCTGTAACAAGTACACGGAATTACACGTGTATAAACGAGACTCCGTTTGCACTCGCTGGCCCGACAGGCGACGGACTAGATGTAATTACCCGCGAAGTATTCTTGCCACATGATACTGATGCCGGCGACCGCGTTGTAATCCACGATGTTGGGGCATATACACTCTCCCTATGCAGCACATTTAATGGGTTTCCAAAGCCTCATGTACATTTTATTTAACTTCGGACTGTATATCGTAAAGATGAAGCAATTCTGCGACGGAGACTTTGTTTCGTTTGTTGAAGCGAAGTAGAAGTTAGCGAATTTTCCGCTTTGCAACCATCGCCGCCTCTTTGACTTCCTTCAGTAAAATATCCCGAAAATTCTCCGCATGGTCGGCAAGCTGTTGCTGCGCTTGGGCAGTCGGCAAAGCAAACGGGAACTTTTTGTAGC
>Ga0206854_1215_pt1 | contig 13082 bp, 5 predicted proteins | sample Alteio_BWOrgCont_50_FD_152870 | JGI IMG/M metagenome (GOLD analysis project Ga0206854, IMG submission 152870) | Enriched cells from forest soil in Barre Woods Harvard Forest LTER site, Petersham, Massachusetts, United States -... | ecosystem: Environmental > Terrestrial > Soil > Temperate forest > O...
GACCATGATCGCGACCAGGACCAACGAATTTTTGAAGCGGACGAAAAACGAATCCATGGGAGATGCAGTGCGCCAAGTTCCATTATCCAACGAGAGAGCGACGGTGCGGGAGTGGGAACCGGGCGAGCGCAGATATTCGCTGGTATTGGCTGGTATCCTCAAGGCCGTGCAGCTGGAGCTCTCGACGCCGGTTAAGTACATCAAGCGTGTGGGTGAGCGCGTGGCTGCGGGACTGGCGGAACGCGGCATCGAAACTATCGAAGACCTGCTGTATCACCTGCCGTTTCGATATGAAGACCGGCTGCATCCCAAGCCGCTGGCGGAATATCGCGCGGGGGATATGGCGTCCATTGTGGGCGAGGTGCGGGGGACGGTGCTGCTGCGGACGCGGAAGATGCCGATCTTTGAGATGACAGTTGGAGTGAAGCCGCCGGGCGGGGATGAAGAGATGGCGGGGTTGCTGCGGCCGCCTCCGGTGCTGGAGACGGTGAAGTGCCTGTGGTTCCACGGGACGTACTTGAAGGATCGATTTAAGCCGGGGCAGATGATTGCGCTGTACGGCAAGCTGGAGGGTTCGCGCAGCGGCAATGCACTGGGGGGCGTGCCGGGTGCGACGAAGTTCAAGATGGTGCAGCCGGCGTTTGAGATTTTGCCGGATGCGACTGCGACCGGCGAAGATGCCGAGTTCACGATGCTGGAGATGGGACGCATCGTTCCGGTGTATGAGTCGCTGGGCGGAAAGACGCCGTGGGGAGCGAAGCTGACTTCGCGCTGGCTGCGGCGCGTGATGTGGACGGTATTTCGCGAGCTGGCGGAGAGTGGCGCGACGGCTGAAGAAACTTTGCCGTCGGCGCTGCGCGAGCGGCTGGGGTTGCCGACACGGATGGCGGCGCTCGAAGGGTTGCATTTTCCGGCGGCGGGAACTGCGATGACAGAGCTGATGAGTGCACGAACTCCTGCGCACCGGCGACTGATCTTTGAGGAATTCTGGTACCTGGAACTGGGGTTGGAGTTGAAACGACGCCGACTGCGCGAGCGCGAAGGCACGGCGTTTGTGACTGGAGAAAAAGTTCGTGAGGCGCTGAAGCAAATGTTGCCGTTCAAGCCGACTGCGGCACAGAAGCGCGTGCTGGGCGAGATTGTCGACGACATGCGCGCGGCACGACCGATGCGGAGATTGCTGCAGGGTGATGTTGGATCAGGCAAAACGATTGTGGCGCTGCAGGCGGCGCTGGTTGCGATTGAGAACGGATACCAGGTGGCGATGATGGCGCCGACGGAAATTCTGGCGACACAGCATTATCTGTATGCAAGGCGATTGCTCGGCGAGCAGATCTCGCCGACGACGGGCAAGCCGTATCGCGTGGCGTTACTGACAGGATCACTGGATGACCGGACGAAGCGCGAGGTGCGAGGCAGGATTTTTCGCGGCGAGATCGATCTGGCGATTGGAACGCATGCGCTGGTGGAAGAGAAGGTGGACTTTGAAAATCTTGGGCTGGTGATTGTCGACGAGCAGCACAGGTTTGGCGTGCAGCAGCGGTTCAAGTTGATGCGCAAACCGGGAGCGAGCGGAGTGGCGACTGAACCGGATGTGCTGGTGATGACGGCGACACCGATTCCGCGCACGCTGGCGCTGACGGTTTATGGCGATCTTGAAGTGAGCGTACTCGATGAGCTGCCGCCGGGACGCGTGCCGATTGTGACGCGGCGTATGCCGGAAGAACGCTCGGCTGAGGTTTGGGATTTCGTGCGCAAGCAGGTGGCCGCGGGAAGACAGGCGTACATCGTGTATCCGGTGATTGAAGGAGAGAGCGACGATCAGCCGGAGTTGGATTTTGCAAGGGGGGATGATTTGGACAGCTCCGAGCAAGAAGCAGGTCCTTCGGCTTCGCCTCAGGATGACAAGTTCAAAAAAAGTGGGAAGAAGGCGACGCAGGCAAAAATGTTCGAGAAGCAGAAGCTGCGCTCGGCAGTAGAGATGTTTGAGCAATTGAAAGCTGGAGAGTTGAAGGGACTGCGGCTGGGACTGCTGCATGGGCGCATGTCCGCCGACGAAAAAGAGATTGCAATGGCACGGTTCAAGCGCGGCGAAATCGACGTGCTGGTGGCGACGACGGTGATTGAAGTAGGCGTGGACGTACCGAACGCGACGGTGATGGTGATTGAACACGCGGAACGATTTGGGTTGGCGCAGATGCATCAACTGCGTGGACGCGTGGGCCGCGGCGCGGCGAAGAGTTATTGCGTGCTGCTGACGGGAAGCAGAGTTAGTCCGGAGGCTGAGCTGCGACTGGATGCAATGGTGCAGACACAGAATGGATTTGAGCTGGCAGAGATCGATCTGGCGCAGCGTGGGCCGGGTGAGTTCTTTGGGACGCGGCAGGCGGGCTTGCCGGAATTTCGCGTGGCGAATCTGGCGCGGGATCGCGAAGTATTGGAAGTGGCGAAGGTGGAGGCGGCGAAGTTTGTAGAGTCGAAGGACGTTGCGATCTCCAAAGAAGAGCGCGATGGTGTGTGGACACGGTTGAAGCAGCAGTGGCAGAGACGGTATGGCCTTGTCGAGGCGTAGTGCCCGACAAGGCGTACCCTCGGGGCTAAAGCCCCTCATTCTTTTGTGAGGCATGAAACCCGAGACTAAAGTCTCGGGGTACCTATTCGTGCCGGGACTATTCGGGCTGGGACAAATCGTGCCGGAACAAACAAAAAACAAATGCAGGGATCTCTCCGCTGCGCATCGCGATAAAGCTGCGATGCTGCGGTCGAGATGACGATTACCAAGGTTGAAATACTTAGCTCGCGACGGCGACTTGTTGTTGCGTCATCACCGGGGCGGAGGGTTGGACGTGCTTCTTGGGGCCGCGTTTGCGGGCGACGAGGATGCGGACGCGATCAAGGATTTCGGCCGGCGTCGATGCGCCTTTGGGAAGAAACGCGTCGGCTGAGGCGGCACGCTCGAAGCTGGTGACCGTGCCGGAGACCAAAAGCGTCGGCAGGCAGGGATGTATTTGTTTGGCGCGGCGGACAAGCTCATTGCCATCCATCTGCGGCATGATCAGATCCGACATCAGCAGGTCCACCGACCCCTGCATTGCTTCGCGCAGAAAATTGAGAGCATCTGCGCCGTTCGTGACAGCTACCACTCGATAGCCTCGTGTCTCCAGCAAAAATTTTCGTACTGAGAGAACTTGTTCATTGTCTTCTACACACAGGATCGTCTTACGAGGGCGCATCGTTGCTTCCTTCTCCAAGCCGGCGGGTTTCCGGCCCTGGGGTTCGAGTACAGGGTTGATGCCAACCACCACTCGCGGTAGCGCGAGTAAGCGGAATGAGTTGCCGTTTGGGCCGAGCGAGGGCGTGCACTCCGTTATGGAGTGGCCGGAACCTCGCCGGGTAAATGCCGGCTGGGGCGTTGGGTTGACCGTGGCGAGTGCTGAAGTGAGGCGCGATCCGAAACGAGAGCGGCTCGAGCACCTGGCGCGGAGGCGCAGGCTGCAACGAGACAAGACATAGCTGCGGAGTTCAAGCGGTGGAAAGAAAGCGCGAGGCTCTCCTGTCCGCTTCATACCGAAGCAGTGCCCTCAATGGGATTACGCGCTGGATTTTCAGCGGGCCCATACACGGGTTGGAATAGCGGCGAAGGGCACACGGAGTTTGAAGCGGGCAGCTCAAAACATCGGGCTGTCTTATCGCTGGAAACGCCGTGGTGACTTCTCCGCCATTCCTACAAATTTTCTTGTAAAACTGGCGAAAAACTTGCGTCGCGGCAGCAGAACTGCGGTTGACGACTTGCTGAACATATAGGGGGGAACCCGCTGTGACAACAGCGAAATTTTGGCGAAAACGCAAAAGTTTTGGACTAGCGCATCCACCGCTTGATCAGAACCCCTGTGTCTGTGGGCGTTTGATTGTTACGAGGCTGTGAATAACTGATGAAATCAGGGCAGGAAAAACGATCCATCTGCCACTTGAATGGTGCGACCGCCGATCAAGACTTCATCAATTTCATTTTCAGATTTTGTGGCGCGCGCTTCGATACGGCTGGGGCGATGGATTTCAATGCCCTGCTCAATGACGGTGAGTGCGCCTGAAGGCGTGAGACCGCTCTTGACCAGCCAGGAGATGCAGCAGCCGGAGGCGGAGCCGGTGGCTGGATCTTCGCCGCTGTAGAACTGCATACGGGCATGCCAGTGCGGGCCGGAGGATGTTCCGTTCCCGGAGGCAGGAGCGATGCAGTAGAAGAATTTTGCGTCGCTGGCACTGAGCCACGCCTGTGCATCGCGCTGCGAAATCTGCAGGCGGCCAGCTACTTCAAGCGAGCGCAGCGGAACAATGCAGAACGGCAGACCGGTGGAGACGGTCTGCGGCAGGTGGTCCGGCGAGAGATCTTCTTCGCGCAGGCCGATGGCGCGGGCCACAGCAGCGCGATCGTGTTCCCTACCGAAGACAGGTTTGTTCTGACGCATGATGCCGCTGACGCCAGGCTCGTTCGGCGCGAGTGGAGTGAAACGCACGGCGATAGGGCCAGCATTGAGTTGGAGGGTAATGCTTTCTGCACCACGGAGAGTGGGGTGATGGAGGTAAAGCCAGCTCGCCGTGCCCAGCGTGGGATGGCCGGCGAAGGGCAGCTCTTCGGCAGTCGTGAAGATGCGGACACGGACGCCCTTGGTGCGCTCGGCTTCGGGGTCAGCGGGCAGGATGAAGGTGGTCTCGGCGAGATTGGTTTCGCGGGCGAGGGCCTGCATTTCGGCGTCTGAAAGATTGCGGGCATCGTGGAAGACGGCGAGAGGATTGCCTTCGAGCGGATGCTCGGCGAAGACATCGAGAACGGAATAGGGGAAGGTGCGCATAGGAGTTGTTTGTTCTTAGTTGTTAGGTGTTAGAAGCTGGGTTTTCGGTTCAAAACGTTCATGCTTTTTCTTGGAAATTTCAGGGCTAAAGCCCATTCTTTTTGGCAGGCCTGATTACGGCCTATCTAAAGATAGGCCCTGTCGATTTGACACGGGATAAGCCCAATCGTAGGCTTGGAGATACCGCTGCGGAGCAAAACTGCTTCGGCGGTTAGAGATTCTTAGTGACAACGCTCTCCAACTCGACGCTCTGCTGTTGCTGCTGCCCCCTGTGCGGGTGAGCAGATGAGCGAGTCTTAGACCCTGGCGTCAAAAGAAGCGAACATCAAGGCCCACCCAAGGCAATGCCGGGTGGGCTTTTTGCTGACGGGCTCTCAACTGCCACTGAATTGAAAGGAAGGTAAATCCAAATGTCTCTCCGCATTAATGACGTAGCTCCCGACTTTACCGCTGAAACCACGCAAGGCCCGATCCACTTTCATGAATGGATTGGCGATAACTGGGCCGTGCTGTTCTCGCACCCCAAGGACTTTACGCCGGTGTGCACGACGGAGCTGGGCGCAGTGGGTTCGCTGGAGCAGCAGTTTGCAGCGCGTGGCGCCAAGGTGATCGGACTTTCGATCGACCCAGTGGAGAACCATGCCAAGTGGGCCAAGGACATTGAGGAAGTGACGGGATCGAAGGTGAACTTTCCGGTGATCGGCGACACCGACCTGAAGGTGGCAAAGCTTTATGACATGCTGCCGGGCGATGCCGGCGACAGTTGCGAAGGCCGCACACCGGCCGACAACGCGACCGTGCGTATGGTCTATGTGATTGGGCCGGACAAGAAGATCAAGCTGATGCTGGCGTATCCGATGACGACGGGACGCAACTTCGACGAGATCGTTCGTGTGCTGGATTCGATGCAGTTGACGGCGAAGCATAAGGTAGCAACGCCGGCGAACTGGAAGCAAGGTGAGGATGTGATCATCACCGGTGCGGTTTCCAACGAAGATGCGGATAAGATTTTCCCGGGCTACAAGACGGTGAAGCCTTATCTGCGGACGACGTCGCAGCCGAAGTAAGACAGGCTGAGGAAAAGCACCGGTGGCGAAGTGGCTAACGCGCTGGTCTGCAAAACCAGTATTCGAGGGTTCGATCCCCTCCCGGTGCTCCAAAATTTGCTAAGTAAAACAAAGGGAAGGCTTTGGCCTTCCCTTTTTCTTTTGATGGAATGGGTAATCCAAAGTAACCTGCGGGTCACCCATCGGATAGTGACTGTGGTGCTTTTGGGGGATGCCGGTGGGGATACCTATTCCCTAGGATTGCTGGGTAATGTAATCCGTCAGTTGCGAGCGATACGTGTGACCTGACTTATGAAGCTGAATGGGAGCGATAACACTCCTTGAAAGCCAAGAACATAGGACATGAGACACACATAGAGTTCACAGAAAGCGACGGCTTACCCGAGGTTTTATGAATCGTTTCGTACGTTTTGGCTTAGTGCTTACCGTTCTTTTTCCTCTGGCGCTTTCAGCCCAGAACAACAAGATCGCCCACGATATGGCTGCCGCGGTGGCAGCATCGACCGATGGGTCGGTTCCGGTCATCATTCAATACAAGAATGATCCCAGCATTCTTGAAGAGACCTTGTTGACGGTGACGCACAACGGCAGATTGCGCCATAGGATGCACCTGGTGCATGCCCATGCAGCGACGATGTTTGCAGCAGACATCGTTGCGCTGGCCAACGAAGATGCAGTGCAGTACATTTCAGTCGACCACGCAGTGACCGCGGAACAGTCGGTGACTGTGACGCCGGGTGTTGTTCTGACCGGCGCCAACTACACCGTGGAACCGATCAATGCACCGCAGGTATGGGCGCAAGGTTATAACGGCACCGGCGTCGGCATTGCGCTGATTGACAGCGGCGTAAACCCGGTCGACGACCTGACGACTGCGAACGGCTGGAACTACCGGATTGTGTACGCTCAAAATTTTGTTCCTGCCACGGCAAGCACCACGAGCGCCGGCGCGATCGCGACTGCAATTGCCGGAGCGCTGGGGCTGGACCAGTATGGACATGGAACTCACGTCGCCGGCTTGATTGCGGGCAACGGATCCGACTCGAACAACAAGAATGACTACCGCACCTTTTACGGCTCGGCGCCGAATGCCAACATCATCGACCTGCGCGTGCTGGACCAGAACGGCAACGGCACGGACTCGCAGGTGATTGCAGCGATTGAGCGCGCCATTGCTCTCAAGGACAAATACAACATCCGCGTAATCAACCTGTCGCTGGGCCGACCCGTCTGGGAAAGCTACACGGTCGATCCGCTGTGCCAGGCTGTGGAGCAGGCATGGAAGGCCGGCATCGTGGTGGTGGTGGCAGCAGGCAATGCTGGCCGCGATCAGAACCTGAACGCTGAAGGCTATGGCACGATCGAAGCTCCGGGCAACGATCCTTATGTGATCACCGTGGGCGCGATGAACACGATGCAAACTCCTGGACTGGGCGATGACGTTATCGCCACCTACAGCTCCAAGGGACCGAGCTTTGTCGATCAGATCGCCAAGCCGGACATCGTTGCACCGGGCAACCTGGTGACGAGCTTGAAGTTCCCCGGCGATCCGCTGGCGGTGAACAACCCGACCTTCGAGACGCTGCTCGGCTTCTACCAGTCGAACGGCAACGGAAACAAGAATTCACAGAACTACTTCCCGCTGAGCGGCACGAGCATGGCGGCCGGTGTAGCGAGCGGCGCTGTTGCCGATCTGATCCAGGCTCAGCCGAGCCTGACACCCGACCAGGTGAAGGCTTACCTGATGCGCAATGCGGACCGCAGCTATTTTCCGCAGACCAGCAGCGTGACCGACCAGACCACGGGCATCACCTATAACGCGAACTACGATGCGTTCACTGTCGGCGCGGGCTATCTGGACATCAATGCGGCTCTGACCGATGTACAGGCCGGAACGGTTGTGCCTGCGGGCACGGCGATGTCGCCGGTAGCAACATTCAATCCGGCTAACAATTCAGTAGTGCTGGTCACAGACCAGACGGCTCTGTGGGGCGCAACTGCTCTATGGGGTGCCGGCAATATCTACGGACAGAATGCGTTCGTCGGCGGACAGACCGCTCTGTGGGGCGCAACAGCTCTGTGGGGTGCAAATGATCCCAACGGATTTACCGCTCTATGGGGGGCGACAGCTCTGTGGGGCGCAGGCACACCGGATGCCGCCACTGCTCTGTGGGGCGCAAGCGAAACCAGCGGGCAGACTGCTCTATGGGGTGCGGGTTCCAACAGCGGCCAGACGGCTCTGTGGGGCGCAACTGCTTTGTGGGGAGCGACCGCTCTGTGGGGCGCGAGCTCAACATATCCCTTCTAACAATTTTTACTGCTGTACAGCTACACCCACTGATGCAGAATGCCCGGCACTCTCGAAAGAGATGCAGGGCATATTTGCGTGAGGAGCGATTCAGTTCTTAGTGGTAGACGGGATACGGAGGACGCTTGGGCTCAGGGTTGGGATGCTGCGCCAACTCCTGCATGGCCAGAGCGACTGCTTTTTCAAGTTGAGGATCGTGACCTTCGCTGACGGCCTTAGGATCCTGCTCGACGACAACATCGGGCTCGACGCCATGATTCTCGACATCCCACTCGCCCTTGGGCGAGAAGAAGGCGACGGAGGGCGACGTGACGTGGCCGCCATCCATGAGCACGGGGATTTCGCCGATGCCGACGAGACCGCCCCAAGTGCGCTTGCCGACAAGCGGACCGAGTTTGGCCTGCTTGAAGAGCCAGGGCATGGCATCGCCACCGGAGCCGGCAACTTCATTGACGATCATGACCTTCGGCCCGTAAACAGCGGCGTTGGGTGTGTGCTCAATGGTGCCGTAGCGCGGCGACCAGTAGGACTCGATGTGGCGCGAGAGAACTTCAATGATGTAATCGGCAATCTGGCCGCCACCGTTGAAGCGCTCGTCGATGACTGCGCCCTGTTTATCCGTCTGGGCCATGAAGTAGCGATTGAAGCTGGTGAAGCCGCCTTCACCGGTGTCGGGCAGATAGACATAAGCGAGCTTGCCGCCAGAGAGTTTATCGACCTTGCGCTGGTTGGATTCAATCCAATCGATATTACGCAGCACGGTCTCCGTGGCAAGCGGAACAACGTTGATGTCGCGGCCATTGGAACCGTCGGCTGCAGTTACATGCAACAGTGTGACCTTGCCGGCGGTGCCTTCCAAGGGTTCCTGAATATCGATGGCCGCAGTCAGATCCTGACCACCGATGGCTGTGATGCAATCGCCGACAGAAACATTGAGGCCGGGTTGTGAGAGAGGCGCTTTGATGTCTGGATTGAATTCGCCTCCGTTGTAAATTTTGGCGAGGCAATAACGATTGTTCCTGATGACGTAATCAGCACCGAGCAAGCCGCCGGGGAGATGCCGGGCTTCAGGAATTGCGCCGCCGTTGCCACGCAGATGGCCTACGGAGAAAGCGGTGAGCATTTCCTGGAAGATGTAGTTGAGGTCAGCGCGCGAGGCGATGGATTGCACGTACGGCTGGAGACGCTGCTCATCTGCCTTGATCTGCGTTCCGTGGAAGCCGGGATCGTAGAAGTATGCCTGCTCAATGCGCCAGACTTCGTGGAACATCTGGTTCCATTCCGCATGCGGATCGACACGTACCTGCAGATCAGCGAAAGAGAGCACACCGTCACCGGGTTTGACCGGAGCGTTGGCTGCAACGACGATGCGCTGCGGCGGACCACCGGCTCCGGGGCCTGCAGGAGCACCTTCCGGTCTGCGGCCCGCCATAACTACAAGCATCTTTTCGCCGTTGGCAGAGAGCTGGTAGGACTGAACATTGTCCGCCAACTTCTCTGTCTTTTTGTCGTCGATGGTCCAGCGGCTGAGTGAAGATTCACCGCCTCCACGGCCGGAGCGTGTGCGCTCGAGGAAGTAGAGGCTGCCTTTGAGCCCGGTCTGCAGACTGCTGTACACACCGGCAGGCAGCGGTAGGGAAACGATGCGGGATTCGATGCCGGCTAGATCGACCTTGACGGGCTTGACCGGTCGCGGGGCGGTTGCGGGTTCCCTGCCCTCACGCGCCTCGGCGGGATCGGCGGTGTCTCTGGCTTTGGCGGCGCTGGGAGCTTTTTCATCGTCGAGCTCAGGAGCTACCGGTGATGCATCTGCAGTAGCGAGGACCGCTGCATAGATGTGGGAGTTGACCTGATAGAGATCGCTGGTCATGTCCAAGCCGTCGGATGTAGCGCCGGCGTTGGTGCTCGCGGTGAAGTAGAGATACTTGCCTTCGCGATCGAAGGCTGGAAAACGCGAGTCGGCCATGGAGCTAGTGACCTGCGTGGACTGGCCGGAATCCACCGAATAGATATAGATAGCGTGAAGATGGTTGGGCATGGAGCGCGGATAGGCGATCCATTTGGAGTCGGGCGACCAGGCCATGTCGTAGGTGAGGTCAGAGAATCCGCCGAACATGTTCTTATCGCCGATGGTGGAGAGCTTGCCGTTGGTGGTGTCGAGCACGTAGAGGTTGAGGCGATTGTCGTGGAAGCAAACGCGCTTGGAATCGGGCGACCAGACGGGCGAGAAATAATAGGCGGCTTCCGGGGCGAGCGGGAATTTCTTTATCGCTCCGGCGCCGGTCTGCGACGCAACATGCAGAGCGTAGAGGCCGGACTCATCCGAGAAATAGGCAATGGATTGACCATCAGGCGACCATGCCGGTGCACGCTCCATCACGCCAGTGGTGTTGGTGATGTCGCGCGTGGGGCCGTGCTTGGCGGCGACGGTGAGAATTTCTCCGTGGGCCTCGACGGCGACACGCAGGCCGGTGGGTGAGATGGAGATGTGATCGATCTCGCCGGCAACATTCTTAATAGTGGGACGCACTTCAGGCAGATCGGCATCGACCTCAATGGGGACGAGCTTCGATTTTCCGGAGGCGGTGTCGAACAGATGTATTTCGCCGAGCTGGTCATAGATTAGCGTGTTGCCGTTGCCTGAGAGCGAACGAATCTGCGGACCGGTGGGCTTCAGAACCTCATTGACCGCTTTGCTGGCGCGATCGTATTTGAAGATGCCGATGTGACCGCTGTCGCGTCCGGAGAGAAAATAAATCTGCTTGCCGACATATACCGGCGAGAAGTCCGATGCGACTTCGTGCGGGATTTCCGTGGAAGCGAGGCCGGGGAGCGTGGTGATCCAAATGGTGCTGGCGCGGCCGCCGCGATAATTTCCCCACGACTCAAAAGCAGTGTAGTTGAACCCGAAGGCTAATGCGAAGGGCGAATAGGCAATCTCCGAGCCGTCGGGAGAAAGTTCTCCAGAGTAGGCCATTGGCAGCGGCAAAGCGACTGCAACTCCTCCAGCAGCAGGCACAGAGTAAAGCTGGGTATAACGGCTGGCAGCGTCGCGGCTGGAGCGGAAGATGATGTTTTTGCCATCGCGCGTCCAGGCAACGGCGACGTCGGCGGCGGGATGGAAGGTGACGCGGTGCGGAATGCCGCCGGCGACGGGAATGGTGAAGACATCGGTGTTGCCGTCATAGTCGCCGGTGAAGGCAATGGTCTGGCCGTCGGGTGAGAAGACCGGCGCAGTCTCAATGCCGACTCCTGCAGTGAGGCGCGTGGCGTGGCCGCCATCGCGCGGCACCGTCCACAAATCGCCGGCATAGGCAAAGGCAATTGTGTTCTGGCTCAGCGCAGGATGCTGATAGATGTGCGGCTTGTCAGCCGACGCAGTGAGAGTAGTGAGGGCGAGAACGGCGGCAGCGAGACAAGTGCAATGATTGAGGCGCACGGTGTTTAGCTCCTGAAAAGAATTCGCTCGAAAGAGAGGCCCTAGTGTACATTCGGCACGCAGAAATGCACCAACCGCTTTGCTGCGAACAGAAGGAATGATGCGCAGACGGTTTCGAGGCGATTCAAGTTTCAAGTAAACTTAGAAAGCGGGAGAGTTGGCAGAGTCCGGTTGAATGCATCTGACTTGAAATCAGACATAGTCGAAAGGCTATCGGGGGTTCGAATCCCTCACTCTCCGCCATTCCATTTCTAGGTGTTAGCGTGGTGCCGGCTATTCTGAGGAGAAGTGCAGAATTTGCCGGGCAAATCGCGAATTTTGGTTGAATAATCTGGCTCGAAGAGAGCGCCGATGTCCCTATTTGATCGGAATTCGACGCGAATTCTCTGCGTTGTAAGAACGGAGAATTACAGCTTTAGGCGGAGAACCAGAGAATAATTTCCAGATCGCGATTGCGAGCCATCGCGTCGCATCTTTCCCGACACATTTAGATTGAGGGGAGATGGCAACCTCGTGGACCTCCCCCTTCCACTCCCGCACGATCCGCATCCCTTGCCTGAATCGAGGTTTTGCGGCATCTGAACCTGCATATTGATGGATTAAGCAGTGGTCGGCGGGCCTTCCTTTCATCCGTTTTGTGCATTTTTGTGCATACTGCCAGACCTCTCCCGGCAGTCACAGTGACGGTCTGATCGGGCGAACAGTCAAGCAAAACCAAACAATAAAAATTCGCTTTGTTATCACTGGCCTTGATCACGAGGCATATACGTTCGCTACGATGTTCCACCGCAAGGGATTGCTCTGTTTGCACACAAATTACCTAATGTTTCCTAGCGACCGTGTGGATGCTTTCGCTCGGCCGCCGTCAACTCCGAAACAAGGAGATCGCACATTTTTCCGAACTCTGAAAAACTATCATAATTTTTGGTGAGGGTGAATAGTTTACAAGTGAGATCATCATATCCAGAAAAACCACCGACCCAACTACGCGAACGACTTTTCTTATAATCAACTGTCCATCGAAACAAACGGCCCAGCCATTTTTGCAACGGGCGGCTCAAACGATCATAATCGTTTATCTGGCTTCGAAATTGCCATTTAAAATTCTCGCGATCGTCCATCGCGCCAAGTCGACATAGTTCTCCATAATTCATGTCGGTAAGGAGTACGCGTCCTTCATTGCTCCCCTCCTTTTTCGGCCGCGCTAGTTTGCACCGCAGAGCCGTTCTGAACTGCCCGCAAGCGTCCTCAGAGAGAATGTCGCGCACAGGGAGCCCTAATCCGTGTTGCAGCCTTGTAATATTTGCCCGTCGGCTTGACAAAAGATCAATCGCATTTTGTGCCAGAAGCTTCGAGCGGCTACTTCTGGCAGTTCCGAGAAACCAGTCGCCACGGGTACTGTAATTACCCGGTAGACT
>Ga0206854_1171_pt2 | contig 13070 bp, 10 predicted proteins | sample Alteio_BWOrgCont_50_FD_152870 | JGI IMG/M metagenome (GOLD analysis project Ga0206854, IMG submission 152870) | Enriched cells from forest soil in Barre Woods Harvard Forest LTER site, Petersham, Massachusetts, United States -... | ecosystem: Environmental > Terrestrial > Soil > Temperate forest >...
GGCTGACGGCGTCCCAGGTAAAAGCGTCTTTATCTTTGGCGGCTCGTTGTCTGGGATGGGGGGCAATGCCGGAGCAGAGCAACAATAGCGGCAGGTGATTGGCCTGAGCGAAGCGGAGCGTGGCTTGCCAGTTGGGCTCGATGGCGTTTTCGTGAGTGTGCGCGAGGACCAGATTTTTGTCGCGCGGTTTGAAGCTGTGAGCGGTGGCTGCTGCGGCGGCGAGACGCGGAAGATTGAACTCTGCAGACGCGACAGATTCTTTTGAGGATTTGCGCGTGGCTGGTTTAGGAGCGGGCGCGAGAGAGGCTGCGACGTGATCGTCCTCTTCGCTGAAGATCAGATCGCCGGGCTGGAGATGAATGGCCGATGCAGCGAGGAGAGCCTCACGAGCAGGCAATTTGGTTTGACTGCTTTTGTCCTTATTGCCTTTTGTTTTGGGCTTGATGGCGCTATCGAGCGCGCGGCAACGCAGGATGAGGGCGTGGAGCTCTTTGAGCTTGCGATGCGGGAGGAGCGGATTTTCAGCCAAGCAGCGGGTCCTCGGAAGAGTTCTTAGTTGTAAGTCGACTGCGGTTCGTTTGAGAACCGTTCAGAAGGCATGTTCAATACCTGGACTAAGTGTGTGCAGCATTGGGAGCTTCGGGATTGAGGCCGAGCTCAGCAAAAGCTTTCTCGGCAATCTTCGGCTGTATGACGCCGTCGCGAGCAAGCTTGGAGAGCGCGGCGGCGACGATAGAAGGCGCATCGACCTCAAAGTGGCGGCGAAGATGCTCGCGGTTGTCGCTGCGGCCGAAGCCATCGGTGCCGAGAGAAACCAGCCGCGAGCCAAGCCAGGGCGAGAGGCCGTCGGGCAGTGACTTCATGTAATCGCTGGCGGCGATGATGGGACCCTGGGCATTGCCGAGAGCCTCGACGATATACGGCGTGTGCTGCTCGCCGGCGGGGTGCAGGCGGTTGTGGCGCTCGACATCGAGGCAGTTGCGGCGCAGCTCGTTGTAGCTGGTGACGGACCAGACGTCAGCGGCGATGGAATATTTCTCGGCGAGAATCTGCTGAGCTTTGACAGCTTCATTGAGGATGGGGCCGGAGCCGAAGAGCTGCAGCGTGGCAGGACCGTTTTCCGCAGACTTGTATTTGTAGATGCCGCGGAGGATGCCTTCGCGAATGCCTTCGACTTCAGGCATGGCAGGCATGACGTAATCCTCGTTGTACATGGTGATGTAGTAGAAGCAGTTTTCGCCTTCTTCATACATGCGGCGCATGCCTTCCTGAATGATGATCGCCATTTCGTAGATGAAGGCGGGATCGTAGGTGATGCAGGTGGGAATGGTGCCGGAGAGGACGGGCGAATGGCCGTCCTGATGCTGCAGGCCTTCACCAAGCATGGTGGTGCGGCCGGCGGTGCCGCCCATGAGGAAGCCCTTGCCGCGTGAATCCGCGAAGGCCCACGCCATGTCTCCGATGCGCTGGAACCCGAACATGGAGTAGTACATGTAAAACGGGATCATCGGGATGCGGTAGTTGACGTACGCCGTGCCGGCAGCGGTGAAGCTGGCCATGGAGCCGGCCTCGGTAATACCTTCTTCGAGGATCTGGCCGTCGAGTTTTTCGGAGTAGCTGAGGAAGATGTCAGCATCGTGGGGCGTGTACTTCTGGCCTTCGGCGGCGTAGATGCCGACAGCCTTCATGACGGATTCGAAGCCGAAGGTGCGGCCTTCATCCGGAATGATGGGAACGATGAGTTTGCCGAACGCGGGATTTTTTAGCATGCCGTTGAGCATGTTGACGAAGCCCATGGTGGACGAGACGGCACGGCCTTTGGAGCCGGAGAGCCAGTCCTTGAAGAAGTCGAGCTTCGGAGCTACGAAGGTGGGCTTGGGAACTTCACGCGCAGGCATGGAGCCGCCCAGCGCCTGGCGGCGAGCGCGCATGTACTCGAGCGCGGGATCGGTGGGCTCGGGGCGGTAGAAGTCAGCGTTCTTGGCGGCTTCGGCGGGAATAGGAATGTGGAAACGCTCGACGAACTGGGTGAGGCCTTCGTCGGAGAGTTTCTTTTCAGAATGCGTAGCGTTGCGCGCCTGCGCGGAGCCGAGGCCGTAGCCCTTGACGGTTTTGGCGAGGATGACGGTGGGGCTGCCCTTGTGGTCGCGCGCGTTTTTGTAGGCGTTGTAGATCTTTACGCGATCGTGGCCGCCGCGGTGGAGATGGAAGAGCTCGTCGTCGGAGAGATGCTCGACGAGTTTGAGTAGCTCAGGATATTTGCCGAAGAATTCTTTGCGGAGGTATGCGCCGTCTTTGGCTTTGAAGCGCTGATAGTCGCCGTCGACGCATTCTTCCATGCGTTTGAGGAGCAGCCCTTGGTGATCGCGAGCAAAGAGTTCATCCCAATCCGAACCCCAGACGACTTTGATTACGTTCCAGCCAGCGCCACGGAAGGTGCCTTCGAGCTCGTCGATGATGCGGGCATTACCGCGCACGGGGCCGTCAAGGCGCTGCAGATTGCAGTTGACGACGAAGATGAGGTTGTCGAGCTTTTCCCGCGCGCCGAGGCCGATGGCGCCGAGGGTATCGACTTCGTCGGTTTCGCCGTCACCGACAAAGGCCCAGATTTTGCGGTCGGTCTTCTCGATGAGCTTGCGGTTTTCGAGATAGCGCATGAAGCGGGCCTGGTAAATCGCATTGAGAGGCCCGATGCCCATGGAGACCGTGGGGAACTGCCAGAAATCCTGCATGAGCCAGGGATGCGGATAGCTGGAGAGGCCGGGCGTGTCGCGCAGCTCATGACGGAAATTTTTCAGGCGGGCTTCATCGAAGCGGCCTTCAAGATAGGCGCGGGCATAGACACCCGGAGAGGCGTGGCCCTGAAAGTAGATGAAGTCGCCAGGCTGGTCGCCTTGTGCGCTCGGATATTTTGCCCGGAAGAAATGGTTGAAGCCGACTTCGAGCAATGTGGCTTGCGAAGAGTATGTGGAGATGTGGCCGCCGATGCCGGCGTCATACTTGTTCTGCTTGTGGACCATGGCCATGGCGTTCCAGCGCAGCAGGGCTTCGACGCGGCGTTCGAGGATGGGATCGCCGGGATAGGGAACTTCGTCGTGCTTGGGGATGGTGTTGATGTAAGGCGTGACGAGATCGCAGGTGGCAGGCACGCCGGCCTCGCGGGCACGGCCACGCAGCGCGGCGAGCACAGCAGCGCCCTGTTCCCAGTCGTGCGCAACTACTTCGTCGAAGGCTTCAATCCATTCGGCGACCTCTGCAGTGAGGTCTTTCTTTACAGCATCATCAGTCTGGGTTGCCATTACTTCGCCCCTTGCATCCTTAAACAGTCGCAATTACTACGATACAAGATGCGCGGGTATCTTTTCGATTTCCGGTGGAGAGAAAAGGGATTGCGAAAGGGCGTTGCGGCCCGAATACTGGATGTATCCGCACGGTGGATTCTGGCAGGAAAGAGAGAATGATGACTCCTAAGAAGATTGTTGTAGCTGCAGCATTGCTGGTTGGCGTTTGGATGATGGCTCCGTGCATGGTGCACGCACAGAGTGAAGAGGGCAAGAAGGCCGAAGCGAAGACGGGCGCTCCTGAGCACCAGGAGGCCGGCGAGAAGCATGAAGGCGCGGAAGCAAAAGAGGAGCCGGAACCGCGGACGGATTTTACGGTGTACGTCGGGTCGGATTTTGTTCGGCCGGGTGGGTTGCCGCGGGCCAATCTGCAGTTTGCGATCGGCCACAGGTTTGATTCGATTCTGAAAGACCCGCTGGGCAGCGTGTTGGTTTTCAACTACGCCTATGAGAATGCCGGGACGCATGGCTTCTTTCACACGCAGTTCGGATCGCACAGCGAGGACCTTGGCGTGATGCGCGATTTTCATATTTCGCGCGAGCACCACATCTCCGGCTACAACCTGCTGCAAGCAGGCATCAGCACGCTGACGGGCGATGAGATGGTGCACAACCACTTCAACTTCAATGAGAATGTGGGCGTGAAGTTCCACATCAATCGCTTCAACGCGATCTGGGTGCAGGAGACGTACAACAAAGTCGTGACTGTGCCGTGGTATACGGTGACGAGCATCGGCTACACCTACAGCATTCGGTAATTAGCTGCGCTGGGCGGCGAGAACGCGGCTGACGCCGGCGACGACGCGTGCAACATCTTCGTCTGAAGTTTTCCAGCTGGAGACGCTGATGCGCATCGCTCGCCGGCCGCGCCATGTGGTGTTGGAGAAGAGTGCCTCGCCATCGGCGAGGATGGCAGCGGTGACGCGGTCGGTGAAGGCGTCGTGATCGGCTTCGGTTGCGCCGGCAGCGGGTGAGAGGAAGCGTACGAGGCCCTGGTTGATTTGCGGCTCAGAGACAAGCTGCGCGCCGGGCAGAGCGCCGATGCGCGTAGCGAGCGAATGAGCATGCGCGCAACAACGGGCTACAAGTTCGGAGACTCCTTCGCGGCCGAGTTCGCGAAGAGCGGCGTAGGTGGCAAAGCCGCGGGCGCGACGCGAGTATTCAGGATTCCAGTCGAGCGAATTGCGGGCCTGCGCGCCTTGTTCTACGTAGGAAGCCTCCTGCGCGAAGGCGGCGCGGTGGGCGTCGCGATTGCGGATGAAGGCATAGCCGCAGTCGTAGGGAACATTGAGCCACTTGTGGCCGTCGGTGGCCCAGGAGTCGGCAAGCTCTACGCCGTGCGTGAAGTGCGCGAGACGCGGGCAGGCGGCGGCCCAGAGACCGAAGGCTCCATCGATATGAACCCAGGCGTTGAATTTGTGCGCGAGAGGGATAAGTGTGGCGAAGCCGTCGAAGGCGCCGGTGTTCACGTCGCCGGCCTGCAGAAGGACGATGGTGGGAGCATCGGGATGAGCTTCGAGCGCGGCACAAAGGGTGGCTTCAGGAAGCTGGCCGGCATCGTCGGTGGGCAGCGCAACGATGCTTGACTCGCCCATGCCGAGCAGGCGTGCGGCGCGGTTGACGGTGGCATGGAGTTGATCGCCGGTGAGGATGCGGATGGGCGGCGCGGCAAAGAGGCCATCGCGTTCGACATCATGGCCGCGATCGCGGAGAACCTGATGACGTGCCGCGGCGAGGCACGTGACGTGCGCCATCTGGCAGCCGGTGACGAGAGCGAAGCTGGCTTCAGCGGGGAGATGCAGAACATCTTTGAGCCATTCGCCGGCGACTTCTTCGACAACTTGCGCGGCGGGAGCGGCGACGAAGGCGCCGGAGTTTTGATCCCAAGCGGAGGTAAGCCAGTCAGCCGCGAGCGCGGAGGGCAGCGTGCCGCCGATGACCCATCCGAAAAAACGGCCGCCGGAGGTGCGATGCAGGCCGCCGTCAACAGCGCGCACGAGATCGTCGATGACTGTAGCGGCGTCGACGCCGGCGTCAGCGAAGGGGACGTTGAGGCGGGTGAAGAGATCTTCGTGGCTGGCGATGCCGGCGACGGGAGCGGTGGGCTCAGCTTCGCGGTAAGCGAGAGCGTGATCGAACGTGCGGGTGAGGAGAGTGCGGAGAGATGCAGGCTTGCTCATGGAGTGTCCATTTTAGAGCGAGAGTGTTTTGCGGGAACTCCGCTGCTTGCGGGTGAAGTAGTTTGCGCGAATCAGAGGGTCCGCACGCACACGTCGAAATGATCGGCGAGCGGTTCTACGCGCTTCAAGAGCCTTTTGGCTTCGGGTTCGAAGACAGCGACGTCATATTGTGGGCCGGCAAATTTCTTCACGGCGTCGAGAGATTCGAAGAAGTTCAAGACGATGAATTCAACCTCTCCGGGAATTTCACGGCGTAGCACGTAGCCTCCGTGATAGCCCGCAATTTGGTTGAGGCTGGGCAGCACGGTATCACGCAAGAGAGCTTCGTAGGCGTCTGCGTTTTCGGGTGTGGTCCAACCGCGCCAGTGGCGAGCAATCATTTTGTGCCTCGCTAGGTGGAGTAATCGGCGTTGATGGAGACGTATTCATGCGTGAGGTCGCAGGTGAGGAAGCGGCAACTGCCGTCAGCCTGGCCGAGATCGATGGCGATGGTGTATTCGCGGGCGAGCATAGCGGCGTGGGTTGCGGCTTCGTCGTAGGCGGCAGCGCGAACGCCATGGGCGAAGACGGGAAGGCCGGCGATGGCGATGGTGACGGTAGCGGGATCGAAGGCGACGCCGGCGTAGCCTGCGGCGGCGAGCAGGCGTCCCCAGTTGGGATCGCCGGAGGACCAGGCAGTTTTGCAGAGCGGCGAATGCGCAATGGAGCGGGCGATCTGTTTTGCTTCGGCATCGCTGCGCGCGCCGGTGACATCGAGCGTAACGACGTGGGTGACGCCTTCGCCATCGTCGATGATGGCGTGCGCAAGCGACTGGCAGAGGCGTGTGAGCGCAGCCTCGAAGGCGGGTACAACATCAAGCTGCGCGGTGACGCCGGACTGCCCGCTGGCAAGCAGCAGCACGGTGTCGTTGGTAGAGGTGTCGCCGTCGATGGAAATGGAGTTGAAGCTGGCATCGACAGCTTTGGTGAGCATGGGCTCGAGATATTCAGGCGGCGCGCCGAGGTCGGTGAAGATGTAGCAGAGCATGGTGGCGTGCGGCGGGCCGCCGAGATCTGGGCCGATCATGCCTGCGCCTTTGCAGCAGCCCCAGAGGTTGATGGTCTTCATCCCGGAGGCATCGCCGAAGGTGATGGATTCGCCTGCGACTTTGAGTTTGGTGTCGGTGGTGAGGATGGCGGTGGCAAAAGCTTCGGCGTGCTCGCGTGTATTGCCGAGTGCTGCTGCGGCTGCGGGGACAGCGGCGATGAGTTTTTCGACCGGCAGCGGAACGCCGATGATGCCGGTGGAGGACGGAAAGATTTCGTCGAAGACACAGCCGAACTGATTGGCGGCGGCGATGCAGGAGAGGCGGCAGGCGTCGATGCCGGGCTCGCCGGTGGCGCAGTTGGCATTGCCGGCGTTGACCAGAACTCCTGTGACCCGCCCGCCTGTGGCCGCGAGATGACGGCGACCGACGGTGACCGGAGCAGCCACAACTTGGTTGCGAGTGAAGAGGGCTGCGGCATTGGCGCCGCCTTCGCAGTGGGCGAGCGCGACGTCCGGCTTGCCGGAGGCTTTGATGCCGGCAGTGGTGGAAGACCAGCGGAAGCCGAGCGGGAGGGTTTTATCAGATTCAGTCACAGCCATCTACTTTATCAAGCAGCTAGCCGCGGTTTAGAGTTCAGTAGTTCGCTATACAAAAATTTGCATAATTTGATGTGAGGTAGTACGCTTCGTTTGTGAAGCCAGTTGAGTTTCTTGGCAATAGTTATGACGATCTGCGCAGTTGCCCGAAAGAGGTGCGTCGGGCTCTGGGTCTTGAGCTGAGAAAAGTTCAAACTGGTGAGCCACCATCTGACTTCAAACCGATGCCTATTGTGGGCAGAGGCGTTTATGAAATTCGTGTTCATTTAGAGGGCGCATGGCGGCTTCTTTATGTCGCAAAATTCGCTGACGCAATCTGGGTATTGCACGTATTTCAAAAGAAAGAGCAGAAGACATCAAAGCACGATATACAAGTCGCACAGCGGCGATACCGCTCGTTGGGGAGCAAACGATGAAGAAAAAAGTTACCCGTCAAGATGATGTGAAAGTGACGCACAGTTGTGGGAATATTTTTATCGATCTCGGCTTCGATGAAGCCGAAGCAAAGGTGCTGCTGATGCGAGCCGACTTGATGATCGCTCTCACAAAACTTATCCGGACCCGAGGCTGGACTCAAGCGGAAGCGGCCAAGCGCATGGGAATTACGCAACCGCGGGTTTCCAAATTGAAGAAAGGCGTTTGGGAGGACTTTAGCCTGGATATGTTGCTGACGCTTGCGACAAGAGTGGGTCTGCGGACCGAACTGAAACTCGCTGCTTAGACGAGTACCAAAGAGCAATTGAAATCCGTAGGGTGCTACGGCTTGCAGGGAGTGAAGTTGCCGGAGACGCGTGTCCACGTCTGGCTTTTGCCGAAGGCCTTGATGCCGATATAGCCGCGCAGGTGAAGCTGGTCGCCTTCTACGGACATGCTGCCGCGATAGGTCTTGCCCGATTTAGCGTCGTAGAGATGGCCGTCTTCGGCGTTGTCGCCATCCGGATGAAAGCCGGAGCCAACCTGCAGACCGCAGAGCGGGTGTTTGCGGGCAGCGGGGTTGGGGTTGTAGATGTCGAACTGCGATGGCGCCTGTTTGCTGACAGCGGCGACGCGCGCGCAGATCTCAGCACCACAGCGAAAGGTTTCGATGACGGAGCCGGTAGGTTCGCGCCAGTGGCCGAGCAGAGATGTTGAGGATGTCTGCGCGGTTGCAGTGAGGGCTATGAATGCGGCGATGAGGACGAGGCGGCACATGTTGTAGGGATGAAGCGGCGGTGCGCGCAGGTTGTCGCGGCGAATGTCAAGATTTGGTCACGGCGTATACTCTTTCGATATCAGCGGGATGCAAGCGTTGCGAGCACGTTGCGCGCGCCCGAGTGGGAGATTTGGACTTATGAGCACAAACGGAAATGGGCATCACGCCAACGGCAATGGGCACTCGAATGGTAATGGTTATGTAGTTCCTCAGCCGCGCAAAGATTGGATCGTCAAGCGCAAAGAAGAGGCGGCACGGACCGGCGACACCAACATGAGCCAGATGCACTTTGCGCGCAAGGGGATGATCACGGAGGAGATGGCTTACGTAGCTCACCGCGAGAAACTGGCGGCGGAGTTTGTGCGCGATGAGATTGCCAAGGGAACAATGATCATCCCGGCCAACATCAACCACCCGGAGTTGGAGCCGATGTGTATCGGCGTGGGATCGCTGTGCAAGATCAATGCGAACATCGGGAACTCGGCGCTGGTGTCGAACGTGGATGAAGAGCTGCGCAAGCTGCACACGGCGGTGCACTACGGCGCGGACACGGTGATGGACCTATCGACCGGCGGCGATATTCCGATGATCCGCGAGAAGATTATTCGGCATTCGCCGGTGCCGATTGGGACTGTGCCGCTGTATGAGGCGCTCTCGCGCGTGAAGCGGGTTGAGGATTTGAACATCGACCTGTACCTGGAGGTGATTGAGGAGCAGGCGCAGCAGGGCGTGGACTATTTCACGATCCATGCGGGCGTGCTGATTCAGTATGTGCCGATGGTTTCGAAGCGCATCACGGGGATTGTGAGCCGCGGCGGAGCGATCCTGGCGCAGTGGATGACGGCGAACCACAAGCAGAATTTCCTTTACGAAAATTTCGACCGCATCACCAAGGTGATGGCGAAATACGACGTGAGCTATTCGCTGGGCGATGGTCTGCGGCCGGGAAGCGTGGCCGATGCCAGCGATGAGGCGCAGTTTGCGGAGTTGAAGACGCTGGGCGAGCTGACTCGGCAGGCATGGAAGGACGATGTGCAGGTGATGATCGAAGGCCCCGGCCATGTGCCGATGGACAAGATCAAGGAGCAGGTCGATAAGGAAGTGGAGATGTGCGACGGCGCTCCGTTCTATGTGCTGGGGCCGCTGGTGACGGACATTGCGCCGGGCTACGACCACATCACTTCTGCAATTGGCGCGGCGATGATCGGATGGCACGGAGCGGCGATGCTTTGCTATGTGACTCCGAAAGAACATCTTGGCCTGCCGAATGAGAAGGACGTGAAGGACGGCATCATCGCCTACAAGATTGCGGCGCATGCGGCGGATATTGCGCGGCACCGGCCGGGAGCTCGCGACCGCGACGATGCTATCAGTCATGCGCGGTATACATTCGACTGGGACAAGCAGTTTGCGCTGTCGCTCGATCCAGACACGGCGCGCTCGATGCACGACGAGACACTGCCGGACGATTACTACAAGGAAGCGGCATTCTGCTCCATGTGCGGGCCGAAGTTCTGCAGCATGAACTGGTCCAGCAAGGTGGATGAGTATAACGAGCAGGTACACGGGCTGAAGAAGGCTGACCTGACGCAGATTGTGACAGAGCAGATGGCGTTAAGGCAGTGAGCAGACAGTAAAGGCAAAAGCAAAACAAATGGAACTGCAATGCAAAAGGCCCACACGGTTGCGTGTGGGCCTTTGTATTTAGAGTAAGTCGAGCAACTTATCGTGCGCGGATCCCGCTAACCGTTCGGCTTGCAACGATACACGGGACTAACACCACGGCGATAAAGAACAGAGCCAGCAGCAAGTCGTGCAAGTAGTACACCTCCGAAGAGCGCTTTCGCGCTCAACTGAAGTGATGGTCTCCCCCAAAGGTGGTAGGGGTAAATATCACACCCGTAACTACGTGCTGTTATTTGGTAACCGCTTCCAGGATTACCGCTGAGCGGTTGAGCGCATCGGCAAGAATGGCGATTTGCGCTTGGGTGCGAGCGGTATCGGCAGCGTCGATGCCTTCGTTGACGCCCGGAATCACGACCGCAGAGTAGCCGGTAAACTCGCCGGGATCGTAGATGACGTGGCGATACCAGGGGCGATGTGGCAGCCCAGCTTCCGTGAGCAAAGCGTTTTCAGCCTTGCGCAGAGCGGCGTCGAGCGCTGCATGGCTGCCGGGCGTGAGTGATGCCTGCACAGAGGCAACATGGGCACCGGCGGCGGCGAAGCGTTTGGAGGCGGCATTGGCAGCGCTGAAGTCGAGGTTCATGTGCGCATCGGTGGCACGCTTCTCAGCGGCGTCAAGATAGCTGGCGACTTCCGTACTGTAGAGCTTGTAGTCGTAGGGCAAAAAGTCGGCATCGGCCATGTGCAAAATTTCCAGACCGAAGACGCGAGCCTGCTGCTGCTCATAGACGAAGGTGGGGTCAGCATTCTTGATGAACCAGTTGTAGTTGTCGAAGACGGAGTGATAGACGCCGTAGGGGCCGTCGGAGCCGAAGTCGGTGGAGGGCACGCCGGCGTGCTGGAAGAAGGGCGTGAAATCCGAACCGGAGCCGAGCGTGCCGATGCGAACATCGGTGTCGGCGGAGCGCTCGCGGGCGGCGGCATTGCGGCGGCCGGCATTCTCCTGCTGATCTTTCTTCCATTGGTCGTAGACGGTGCCGCCGCGCGGGCTGGGGACTTCCTGCGTGATGTCGCGCACGAAGACTTTGAGCGAGGGCACGGCTGACGCACCGAAGTTGGGGCCGGAGACGCCGACATCGGTGTTGAAGTAAGCGACGGCGTGAGAGAGCTGATCCATGTGGGCTTCAACCCATTCGGTTGAACCCATCAGGCCTTCTTCTTCGGCGTCCCAGGAGCAGATGACGATGCGGCGTTTGGGCTTCCATCCCTGCTTGAGCAGAGCGCCTAGGCCGTGCACGGTTTCAAGCATGGCAGCGGTGCCGCTGTTGGGGTCGACTGCGCCGTAGACCCAGGCATCGCGATGGTTGCCGGCAACGACCCAGTTGTCTTTCTCGGCGGGGTCGGTTCCATCGATCATGCCGACGACATCCCAGATCGTGCGCAGCTTGTAATCCTGCTCCAGGTGCATGTGGACTTTCACCGCGCCGGTGCCGCCGAGATGATAGGTGAAGGGCAGAGCGCCTTGCCACTCGCGCGGAGAGTCGGGGCCGTCGAGCGCCTGCAGAATGGGCGAGGCATCTTTGTAGGAGAGCGGATTGGCAGGGATGGATGGCTGGTTCATCTTCGCCGGGTCCATGGTGCGCTTGGCGGGGTCAAGATCGGGCGTGGAGGCGATGCCGGGGGTGGTGGGGTCGCCGGAATAAATGGGCAGGAACTGCACGCTGCCGCGCTGCACTGCGGTTTCCGGACGATAAGGTCCGCGGGGATACATATCGCCTTTGGCGTAGCCGTCGTCGGCGGGGTCGGAATAGATGAGCACGCCGGCCGCGCCATATTGCTGCGCGATCATGACTTTGACACCGCGGAAATTTCCGCCATAGCGCACGATAACGATCTTGCCTTTTACGCTGATGCCAAGCTGTGCAAGTTTTTTGAAGTCGTCGAGAGTGCCGAAGTTAGCGTAGACGACGTCGGCGGTGACATCGCCGGAGGCAGAGGAGCCGTTGAAGGCAGGCAGAATGCGCGGGTCGTTCTGGAAGGGATCGCCGCCGTAAGCAGTGGGGTCGACGTGCTCGGGCGTGGGGCCGGACATAAGCTTTTTGCCGGCGGCGTTGAAGGCTTCAATCTCGATTTTGACAGGCTTGTTCAGGTAGACGCTGTAGGGAACGATCTCGGTCTGCAGGCCGGCTTCGCGAAATTTCTGGGCGACATAGTCGGCGGTCTTTTTATCTTCGGGCGAGCTGGCCCAGTGCGGCTCGGCGGTAAGGATTTTGAGATGCTGTCCGGCGAGCGCGGCGTCAGGCACTGCCATGAAGGCGGAGTCGAGCTTGGATTGCGCGGAGAAGTCGGTATAGCCGAAGATGTGTGTGGGCGCGGGGGTTTGTGCAGCGGCGAATGGAGCCACAAGAAGAGCGGCGAGACTGAGAACGAACGAGTGTCCAGGCGTGCGTGCGATCATGCTTGATTTCAAGGCGGCGTCCTTTAGGTAGTGGGTGTGGCGGGGGTCGGTGGCGGCAACTCCTGCGTACAGAATTTGCAGCGCGTGGCGGCGAGAGGAATATCCGAGAGGCAGAAGGGGCAGGCTTTGGTGGTGACGGCGGCTGGCCCATTGATGCGCTCTATGAGTTTGCGGACAGGAAGAACGATTGCAAAATAGATGACCGTAGAGACCAGCAGGAAGTTGATGACCGCATTCAGAAAGATGCCGTAGTAAATATCGCCGGGCTTGTGGGGACAGGGAGCATTCGGAGCAGCCACGCAGCTGTCGATGATGGCCGAGGCGGCGGAAGCGCCATGATGGAAGACGTGGATGTGAAACTTAAGATTGGAAAAATCCGCCGATCCCACGACGGCGGAGATGAATGGCGTGATTACGTCAGAAGTAAGGGCCGTGGTGATCTGGCCAAAGGCCGCACCGATGAGTACAGCGACAGCAAGGTCGACGACGTTGCCGCGCAGGATGAAGTCGCGAAAGCCTTTCAGCATGGTTTTTACTCGATTCAGTGGGATAGAGGCTGCTGAAGTCCACGAGTATATCGCAGGGCGAAGGCTATTCGGACTCACGTATGCTGTGGCGGTGAGTCCTACGAGTATGCGTGTCAGGCTGATTT
>Ga0206854_1216_pt1 | contig 13045 bp, 10 predicted proteins | sample Alteio_BWOrgCont_50_FD_152870 | JGI IMG/M metagenome (GOLD analysis project Ga0206854, IMG submission 152870) | Enriched cells from forest soil in Barre Woods Harvard Forest LTER site, Petersham, Massachusetts, United States -... | ecosystem: Environmental > Terrestrial > Soil > Temperate forest >...
TGGTGCAGCACGATCCGAATATTTCGCAAATCAACGCCGCGCCCGGGCCGTTCGGCCTCGATTTTTGGTACTACGATCTGCAAATGCGCCGGGACAAGCAGCTCAATCTCCTCGCACCGACGTTTTCCGCGCTTGGACTGGACCACGCCACATACCAGGCGCGGGTTTATCTGACGGACGAAGAACGCACATTTGCGCGCGAAAAACTGGCAGGACTGCCCCGCCCAATCATTGCGGTAAATACGTTGAGCGCACAGCCGGTGAAAAACTGGCCACAGGAAAGATGGTTGCAGATAATCCCAGCTCTGGCCAAGCGCGGCTCACTGGTGCACATCGGCGACGCCCGCGAACCGGCCCTGCCCCAGGTTAAAAATCTCACCGGCAGTTTGAGCAAACGCGAATCCATGGCCATTCTGGGCGAGTCCGACTTATTCGTCGGCCCGGTAACTTTTTTAATGCACGCGGCTAATGGCCTCGACGTGCCATCGGTCATCATCTTTGGCGGCTCGCACACACCCGCCAACTCCGGTTATGCGGACAACATTAACCTCTATACCGAATTACCGTGCAGTGGGTGCTGGCTGAGCGGCCACCCGGGATCCGAATGCCCGCACGATTTGGCCTGCATGACGGCCATCACGCCCGACGCCGTGCTCGTCGCGGTGGATAATGTTCTGGCGCGACCAAAATCGAAACGCTCAGTATAGAAGCAAGAATTTTTACTTTTGTGGATTTAAAGAACTACACCGCTTATATCCCCGTCTACAATCAGGCGGCAACGATTGGCCAGGCGCTGGCGTCATTGCGGGCACAAACTATTCCACCAAGTGAAATTCTGGTGATAGATGACGGCTCGACCGACAACTCGGTGAAAATCGCCCAAGCGGCGGGCGCGACGGTTTTACGTCAAAACGGCAATCTAGGCCGGGGTGCGGCGCGGGCACGGGCGATTGAGTCTGCGCGCAACGAATTAATCCTTGGCCTCGACGCCGGCAACCAACTGCCACCCAACTTTGCCGCCGATGCCCTGGCCCATTTTGAAAAAGCGCCGCGTTTGGCGAGTGTGCATGGCTGGTTTATGCAGTCGAATGCTGGAACCGTCGTCGAACGCTGGCGCAGTCGCCATTTGTTTGCCAAGCCAGCGACCGAAATCCAACGTAATGCGACGCATGTGACCTCAGGCTATGTCTGCCGACGCAGCGCGGTGCTCGCGGTCGGCAACTATAATGTGCAATGGCGCGCCGGGGAAGACGCCGAATTGGGCCGTCGTTTGCAAGCCGCCGGCTGGGAAGTCTGGCTCGACCCGAATCTTGGCATCGAATGTCTTACCGCTGACACGGTGGGCAGTGTGTTTGAACGCTATGCGCGCTGGAACGAAACCGCTGCACCGCAAACGGATGCCAACCTCTGGCGCGATTATATCAAACGCTGCGCTTATGCAGTAAAAGTATTGGCGGTGCGCGACATTAAAGCCGGAGATTGGGCGGCTCTTCCCCTTTCGCTGGCGCTGCCATATTATTTAGCCCGGCGGGCGTGGCAAAGAAAACGCGCGGCGCGCAGTGCTCCGAATCGGCTGCCGACCATTCACTACGTCAACACGTACAGCGAAAAATGGCTGAATCGCTGCTGGAAAGGCGAAGGCGTCTCGCGCGCGCATCTCTGGGGTGCGGATGCACTGGCGAAAGCGGGCTTCGAGGTCAAACCAGTGCGCTCAATGTCGCCCCATCTCATACTACGGCTGGCGCGCTGGCTGACGCACGTCAGTGGTGGACGCTGCGGCGACCTGGCGGCGGACTTGGTTGTCCTGCGTCACGCCCGTGCCGGCGACATCGTCTATCTGGCGAGCGGTCAATTGCTACTGACACCCTTGGCAATCCGCTGTGGATTTTTGAAAGCACGGCTGGTGGCCTGGATTTATAAACCCAGCACACCGTTTTCATGGAAATCTTTTCGCGGGCTGTGCACGGCCAAGTTTGTGCGCGAAGGCTATGCCGGATGGCTGGCACTGACGCCCCATGTGGAAACCTGGCTGCGAAAGGAGCATCCCGCAGCGCGGGTTCGGCGGGTGGTGTGGACGGCGGACACAGCTTACTACCCGCCTGCAATCGGAAAGGGCGAATATTTTGCCGCGACGGGCGTGACGCAACGGGATTATGCCGTGCTGCTGGCGGCGGCCCGTCAGGTGAATTTTCCATTTATCATTCTGGGCCCCGCTGAATTGCAGGAGCAGGCTCCGGCCAACGTCACCTGGCGTTCGCGCAAACCCGGCGAACCGCATGGAACGATTGTCGACGATCAATTGCGCCAGCTTTACCAAGGGGCCCGCGCTATTCTCATCCCCTTAAAACCCGACCCCGACGATGCGTCCGGCTTTACGAATCTGCTGGAAGCCATCGCTTGCGGGCGCCCCGTGGTTATGACGCGCACCGGCGCACTGGATTTAACTCCGTCGGCGCTGGGCATCGGTTATGATGTTCAGCCTGGAGATGCGCCGGGCTGGATCAACGCGTTGCAGAAACTGGCGAATGATGCAGAACTGACCAGACGTTTTTCTGATCGGGCCACGGAATTGGCCGGCGCTTATTTTAATCTGCCTCGATTTGAACGAGATTTGGTGAGTTACTTCAAGGACTTGAGCGCCAACCGCCAAGAACCCCCGCCTGAGAATGTGCTCAAGGCATTGCCGAGCCGTTCATCCCCTGCTTCAATGACCCGTCCATGACCGCCCCTGTTCGCATACTTGGCCTGGACTTTTTCCAAGGCACCGTGTCAGAGGCCGTACAAGCTGCGGCCAACGGCGGACTGGTGGTCGCGCCCTCCGGCCCGGGTTTAGCTACCCTGCCAGACGATGCAACTTATCTGAATGCCCTCGTCGCAGCGGATATTTGTCTGCTCGACAGCGGCTTGCTCGCCACGCTCTGGGAAGCGAAACATGGGCGCAAACTCGACCGCATTTCCGGATACCTGTTCCTCGTTGAATTACTCAAACTGCCCGAGCTGGCTGCGCCCAATGCCAGTTTCTGGGTGGCACCAAATGCTAAAGCAGCCACGCGCACGCGAGAATGGCTGGCCAAAGAACGTGGAATAATTGTGCCGCCGGAAGCGTGGCATATCGCCCCGCAATACGACGCACAAAAAGTGCACGATACGGCCTTGCTTAATCTCGTACAAAAATACCGTCCGCGATTTATATTTATTGGAGTCGGTGGTGGCCCACAGGAAAAACTGGGCGCATGGTTGAAATCCCAGCTCGATTACCGCCCGGTGATATTATGCACCGGCGCGGCGATTGCTTTTCTCACGGGTGAACAGGCCCCCATTCCCGCCTGGGCCGACCGCGCGCGCCTGGGCTGGCTCCTGCGCTGTCTGCACGACCCGCGACGCTTCATTCCCCGCTACTGGCAGGCCCGCAAACTGGTTTCGCTCTTTCGCCGCTGGGGTGAACAACGACCAGCCAGCAAATCATGAATTTGGCTACCGTTAAATTTTCGGTGGTAGTGCCCGCATGCGACAGACCCGAACAACTGGCACGTTGCCTCGCGCAGCTTGCTCCGGAACAGCAGACTTTTCCATCGATGGATTACGAAGTCATCGTCACGGACGACAGCCGGAATTCCTCGGTGCGTGATTTGGTGCAAAAACAATTTCCGTGGGTGAAATGGACCGCCGGCCCGCGTCGGGGCCCTGCCGCCAACCGCAATCACGGCGCAGCCCAGGCCCGGCATGAATGGATCGCCTTTACTGATGACGATTGCCTCCCGGAAGCAAACTGGCTGGCAGCGTTTGCCGAAGCGATTGCAACTTCCAGCGGAACACCGCCGGACGTATTGGAGGGACGCACCTACGCCGACCGCCCCAAGCAAAGTCTGGCCGAGCGAGCGCCCATCAACACGCAAGGCGGCTTTCTCTGGTCTTGCAATCTGGCCGTGCGGGCTGACTTATTCCGTCGTCTAGGCGGATTCGATGAAGGGTTTCCGTATGCCTCGATGGAGGACGTGGACTTTGCCCGGCGGCTGCGCGCTGCGGGAGCGAAGGAACAATTCGTATCGGCCGCAGGAGTCTGCCATCCGTGGCGGGACCTCGGTGGATTTGGGGGCATGTGGCGGGCGGAAAAAAAACATTTTGCCTCGGTGCTATATTTTCTGGCCAAGAATCCTGCCGCCCGGGCTGAACATTCCCCGGCTGGCTATTTAAAGATGAATGCCCGCCAGTTGGTGCGCGAAACCCTGCCCGGCCTGTGGCGCTGGCAGGGTCGGGGATTTTCCGCCGCACTGGCCTGGCATATCTACACGCTCAGTACAGTGTTCGCTTTAATGAAAATGCCCCAAACCAATTCAGCGAAGCCAAGCTAAACAATCCACATTTAATGTCCTTCCGCGATTTTATTAAACGTCCGCTCTACCGCACACCCCGCTTACTGGCGGCGCTCATGAAGTTGAAGCCTGGCTGGAATCCCGATGCCCATGCGTTTTTGCAGCTAATTCAAAATGGCGACAGCGTGCTGGATATCGGCGCCAATGTGGGCATTTATAGCGAACTATTTGCGCGCGTGGTCGGCCCCACCGGCCGGGTGATTGCCTTTGAACCGGTGCCGACGACCTTTGCCCAATTACAAAAGCGTCTAGCTGGCTTCCCGCAAATCACCCTCCACCAACTTGCGGTCAGCAACCAGCCCGGCGATGTGGTGCTCAATTTGCCGGGGGAGGATTCCGGTCAAGCATCGCTCAAGCCGCACCATCAGGCTTCCTGGTCGGAGCCCAAGAATGTCCAGCAACACCACGCCCGCGCCATCACCCTGGATCGTTGGGCCGAAGAAGCCGGCTGGCTAAAAATTGATTTCATAAAGCTGGATATTGAAGGCGCGGAGCTGCTGGCGCTGCGCGGATCGAGCCAATTGGTTCATCGCAACCAACCGATGCTGTTTATCGAAGTCTGGCAGGACTGGCTGGTTGATTTTGGTTTTAAACCCCAGGATTTGGCCGACTGGCTGCTCGCACATAATTATGACTGCTTTGCCGTGGTGAAAGATAAAACGACGCTGCTGGGCAATCTTGATGCAGACTGGGCACCCCATTTGAATAGCGGCCCCCACAACTTGCTGGCAGCGCGCCGCGACCGCCATGCCGCACGCTTGCGTTGTTACTCAATTTAAACGACGTTGGTTTTTGTCCGCTGTTCTGCCCTCATGCGTATTCTTGCTTTTACCAACTGTCCCTTGAACCCCAAGCTGGGTTCGGGCCGGACAGTGTTGCGCTGGAGCGAAGGATTGCGCCAGCGCGGACATGAGGTTCGGACCATTGAGCCAGACGCCGTAGACCTTGCGCCAGGACAACGGCGCGCGTGGCGCTGGCGGATGGCGCTGGGCGCCTGGCTGAAAGGCCCGAAAATGGTAAAAGATTTTCGACCCGATATTATCGAATTTTATGGCGCGGAATTTGGCTGGCTGGCGCAATGGTTGCGTTCAAAACCGAATGGCGCGCTGCTCGTTGCGCATCTCAATGGATTGGATGCGCTCTCCTACGAACTCATGCACCCCGGGCAGTTGGAATCGGGTCGAACCAAGGCCCGCTGGCTGGCGCATGACGTCTGCTGCTTTAGCAGTGTGCACCGGGTGGAGGCACTCTGCACAGCCGACGCTGACTACGTCGTGGCCCGCCAGTGGCAAACCCGGGAGCATTGCGGCATTGTCGAAACCGGCCTGGATGCGGAATTTATATCGTCCAGTCCATTGACGGGCCGCGACCATGCCGTGGCCTTTTCCGGTTCGTGGACCGAGCGCAAAGATCCCGCGACTGTGGTGGCGGTCATGTCCGCTTTGTTGCAAGAGGACCCCGCACTGAGGTTCGATGTGTTGGGTGCATCCGCAAATGCGGAAGCCGTTCGCAACGCATTTCCATCTGCGGTACGCACCCGCGTGGTTGTGCATGGGCGGCTCACAGACGCGGAAATGGCGGCTACCCTGAGCCGCGCCAAGGTTTTTTTCTTCCCCTCCCTGTACGAAGGGTACGGCATGGCGTTGAGCGAGGCAATGGGCTGCGGCTGCGCGGCCGTCACGACTGCCACTGGTTTGGGCGCGAGTTTGCGTCCCAATGAAGAAGCCCTGATTTGTCCGATGCGCGATGTTTCTGCGCTGCAAAATGCCGTGCGGCATCTGTTGCGCGATGAAACAGCGCGCCTTAAAATTGCGGAAAAGGGACGGGCACGCTTTGCCACCATGACCTGGTCGCACCAAGTCGCCGAACTCGAATCGCTCTACCAACGCTGGCTGGCAGAACACCGCCAATGCCGCGCCTAGGGTTGCAGAATATTTTTAGTCCTAAACTTCACCCATGCCTTCTTCCGCACCCGTAGTGGTCGCCAGCCTGATTTGCGAGGCACATCGCGACTTGTGCCTGCAATCATTTCGCGGGCTGCTCAAATACAGCGCGGAGCCGGTGCAATTGCATTTGTTTGAAGATGGCTCGCTGACCCCCGCCACCGCGGATGCCCTGCGCGAGGCCTTGCCCGGGGTGCGAATCTGGTTTTTCCGCGACTACGACGCGCGCACGCTCCACTGGCTCGCCAAACAGCCCAATCTGCGCAACTTTCGCGCGCTGACGCCGATGGGGCTCAAGATTTTCGACATCCCGCTGCATCTGTACGCCGACATCGGGCGGTTTTTCTACATCGATTCGGATGTGCTCTACTACCAGCCCTTTTCCTGGAAAAAATTGCGCGAGCTGCCGGCCGACGCCGCACTCTTTGCCCGCGACAGCCAGATGTCCTACTCCATCGGCTGGCGCGAATGGCTGCGCTGGCGCACGCGCCTGCCCCTGCCCTACGCGGCCAATCTCGGCTTCTACAATTACCCGCCCGAACGCTACGACCTCGATTATCTCGAGTGGGTGTACAGCGAGCCGGATTTTTGGCGTTACTGGACCGTGATCGAACAACTGGCCTGGGCGGCGATGAGCAGGGGCCAAAAAGTGTACTATGTTGATCCACGCCAATTGGTGCAGGCCTGCCCGGGTTATCAGGTAAGTGAGCGCGCGGCGATTGTGCATTATCCTGATGTTTACAAAACGAGAATGCGCGCCCTAGCAGACAAATTGCCCGCCGGGATTCCCGCGCCGGGGTCGCCGCCGGTGGAATTGCGCCCGGAACCCGCCCCGCGTCTGAACTTTTTCCGCTACGCGCAAAACGTGTTGCGCCGCCGCCAGCTCATACGCATCGCCCGCCACAACAATTCACTATGAGCGCGGCACCCATCCTTGTTCATTTCGCCCTGCTCAATGAGGCCCAGCAGTCCTGGGAGGGCATCAACAATCTTTGCCGGCAGCAGGAAATCCTTAAACGCTTTGGCACGGGATTTACCCTGGAGGAAAATCCGGCAGCGGCGGCCATGATCGTTTTCCTGGAATCAAATAATTATAAAAATTGGCGGCATATCCCGGCCTTGTTGGAGGACAAATTGGTTCGGGCTCATCCGGAAAAATGCTATACCTTGAATTACCGGGCCAACCCGGTGGATTTCTTCCCCGGCGTTTACACTTCCCTGGCCCGTTCACGACAGCGGGCCGATTGGTCGCGGCCGGGCGGCTACTATATCGGCAATCCCAACCCATGGGCCTCCGAGTATGAGAACCGGCCGTGGCAGCCGAAATACCTGTTCTCTTTCCGCGGGGCCATGAGCCATCCCGTCCGTCGTAGAATATTGGCTCTGACGCCGCATTGGCCGGGCAACCCCATCCACTGGGTGGATCGCTGGTTCAACCACTCCGAGCCGGAGCAACGTGAATACCTGGAGGAAATCGCGGACAGTCAATTTGTGCTTTGCCCGCGGGGCATTGCCACCAGCAGCCATCGCCTCTACGAAGTCATGCGTTTGGGACGCGTCCCGGTAATTCTCTCGGATGACTGGTCGCCGCCCCAAGGGCCGGACTGGGCCAGTTTTTCGGTCACCATACCCGAACGTGAACTCGACTCGTTTCCCGCCCGGTTACGAGCACTGACCGATGCCGCCCCCGCGATGGGCTTACGTGCCCACGAAACATGGAAGCAATGGTTCAGCACGGAGGCCCTGCTTCGCCGCCAATTAATTGAACTTGGTAATCTGGCGGAACAACGCCGCGCCCTGACCCCGCCGAACTATGCGAAACTGTGGAACAGCCGCTCATTTTATAAACGACATCGCTGGTTGCCCACCCAACGAGTTCTAGCCCGTTTAAGACGGCTGACTGGTCCTCAACACTGACTCGAAAGTTTAATTTTTCTATGCGTTTGGTTTTTCTTTGTTCCGGGCTTGAACCCGGACGTGATGGTGTAGGTGATTACGCACGCGTGCTGGCCGCTCATTGCATGGCTTTGGGCCACGAAGTCCGCCTGGCCTCCGTGCGTGACTCCTTTTGCCCGGCGATGACGCAGACGGCCACGGAATTTCGCGCGCCGGACATTTTTGCGCGGCCCGCCGAAGCAAACGCACTGGGAGACTGGCTCCGCAACTTTAATCCGGATTGGGCCAGCGTGCAGTTCACTCCCTATGGCTTTCATCCCCGCGGACTCGGCGGCAAGCGTGCCCGCCGGTTGCGCGAATTGCTGCCTGCCACCACCCGGCGGCAGATTATGCTGCATGAAATCTGGCTGCAACCCGGCCGCGATGGCGCATGGCGACACCGCGCGCTGGGCTGGGCCCAGCGCCGCAGTATGGATGCCTGGACGGGATCTGGCTGGCAGCCGGCCGTCGTACAAACTCAGGCGCGGTTACACCAAGCACGGCTGCAATTGCGCGGGGTTGCCGCTGAACTGGCGCCGCTTTGTTCGATTTTTGAACCAGAAAAAATTACGAAAGCGGAGGCCCGCACAACCATTGCAAGCTGGCTGCGGAACCCGGCCCGCCCCATGGATGCAAGTGGTTATTGGCTGGGACACTTCGGCGCCTTCCATCAGTCCAGTGGCGATTTTGTGAAATTTGCCCGGGAAGTTGTGGATAACCTCAAATCCAAGCAGCAACGTGCCGTGTTCCTCGCGCTGGGCCGGGCTGCCGCGGCAGCCACAGTTTTCGCCGAAGCCGCACGCGCCATTCCGGAGGCCGACTTTCATGTACTGGGCGAACTGTCGGCAAAGAATGTTTCCCTGGCGATGTTGTCCTGCGACTGCGCTTTCGCCAGCACTCCTTGGGATATCATCGAAAAAAGCAGCGCCGTGGCCGCCTGGCGGGCTTTGAATATTCCAGTCTTGGTGACGCGCATCGGGGCAACGGATACAAAATTATTGCCGCCGTGGCCGGATGCTGGGTTGATTTTAGCCTTGGGCGAAAATTTTAATTTACCTTCCACTGACGAACTAAAACCCGGGCCAAAGTTTCTTCAACCGGGCGAGGCGGCAAAAACATTTTTGTCCGCACTGGCCCGCGCGCCTGGACCATGAGCACCCCGTCTCCATTGCGTGTTTTGATTGTCGCACCGTCGCAAGGTCGCTATGGCGGACTGGAGGCATCCGTGTTTGCCTTGGCGGAGAGTCTGGCGAAAACCACCGATATTACACCCCGGCTCTGTTTCAAACTGGTGCAGGGCGCAACCTTCAGCGACGAATTGCGAGCTCGCTGTGAAAAAGTCGGTGTTCCCTGTGTCGCCGTGCCACGGGCCAGTCGGGAATTATGGGAAAACCTCCGCTGGTCGGAAATCGTCCATGCGCAAAATCCCTCGCCCGACATAGCCTGGGGTGCATGGGTGCTACGCCGTCCGCTGGTCATGACCATCATCAATCATCGCAGCAGTCAGCGCTCATTACATACTTTGATGTGGGACGCTGCCGCGCGATTGGCTGGCCAACGCTGCTACATTTCCGATTTTGTCCGCAGCACATGGGAGCCCGCCGGATTACGCGCTGGAAGCCGGGTTTTGCCAGCGGTATCACAATTGCCGTCGCGTGCGATCAACTGGGAGCGCGCCGGGTTTTTCTTTATCGGACGCTGGATTGCGAACAAAGGCATCGAAGAATTGGTGGAAGCCTATGCGACCGCCCGGCTCGACCATCTGCGCTGGCCGTTGACGCTGGCCGGTGATGGCCCCGTGCGCCCGACCGTGGAAAAATTAATCGCCCAGCACGCGCTCACCACCGTGCGTCAACCTGGTTTTGTCAGCGATGAGGAAAAGTTCACGTTGATGGGCGCGGCCAAGTGGAACGTGGCTCCACCGCATACGCGCGAAGACCTTGGCCTGACGCCGATTGAGGCGCGCCACCTGGCCGTGCCCTCCATCATTACGAAGGATGGCGGGCTGCCGGAAGCCGCCGGGCCGCACGCGCTCGTGGCTGAACCGGGCGACATTGCCAGCCTGCGGGCCCGGCTTGAGGAAGCGGCGACGATGACCGAAGACGAATACCGCCGCCGGGCGCTCGCCAGTCAGGCGCAATTGCAGGAATTTTTGCGGCCGATGAGTGATTATCAAACTATTTACCGCCAATTGGCCGGACGACATTAATATGGGACAATCCGCCACTACTCGCTTTCTAGTTGTCCATCCCACCGGCAACACTTATGTCCGCCATGATTTGCAGGCCTTGCACGAGGCGGGCCGCTTGCGGGAATATTTGACGGGCTTTGGCTTCAGTCGGGAAAGCAACCTGGCGCGCTTCCCCGGCCCGGCAGCACTGCGCCATGAACTTGAACGCCGCGCGTATGACTTGCCCGGTGAAATGATTCGAACCCATCCCGCGCGGGAAATTATCCGCTTGCTGGCTTCGCGTCTTCACCTCGAATCACTCATCCGCCACGAGACTGGCTGGGCGAGTGTGGATGCGGTGTTTCAGGATTTGGATCGCGCGGGTGCGCGTGAAATAAAACGGTTCGATGGCCAGCCCGGCGCGGTGCTGGCTTACGAAGATGGCGCGGAATCCACTTTTACTGCCGCGAAGACTGCCGGCTGGCGCCGTTATTATCACCTGCCCATCGCCTACGGGCCTTACGCGCGGAAAATCTTCCAGGATGAAGCCGCGCGCCTGCCGGAGTGGGCGCCCACCTTGCAAGGCGACCGCGACTCGCCGGAAAAAATGGCCCGCAAAGAACGCGAGCTCGCGCTGACGGATGAAGTCATTTGCCCCAGCCAGTTTGTGATTGATTCGCTGCCCGCGGAAGTGCGCCAGACGAAGCCCTGCCATCTGGTGCCCTATGGCGCGCCCACTCCCCCGCCGATGTCGGCCAATGACCCACACGAACAGTCCACGAACCGGCCTTTGCGGCTGTTGTTCGCCGGGGCCTTGAGTCAGCGCAAAGGCCTGGCCGATGTGTTTGCCGCCCTTCGTTTGTTGCAATGTCCGTCGGACATTGAATTGGTTTTGTTGGGCCGCGCCAATGCTCCGTGGGATTTTTACCGCGCACAAGGGGTGCCTTTCACCTACGAACCACCCCGCGCCAACGACGCCGTGCTGGCGCTGATGGCAACCTGTGATGCGCTGGTGCTGCCTTCGCTGGTTGAAGGCCGGGCCATCGTGCAACTCGAAGCACTTAGTTGTGGCCTGCCCTTGCTGGTCACCCCGAACGCCGGCGGCGAAGATTTGATCACGCCGGGCGAAACCGGCTGGCTGGTGCCCATTCGCAATCCGGCGGCACTGGCGGAAAAAATTTCCTGGCTGCGCGAACACCGCGGTGACTTGCCCGCCATGCGAGCCGCCTGCCGGGCTCGGGCAGAAAAAACCTCTTGGACGGCCTATCGGCGCCAATTGCTCGCGGTCTTGGGCAGTCCGACAGAATTGCGGACGTTAACGAAGGGCTGAGTCACCGTCCAGAACAGTCAGGCTTTAGGATTGGAACAAGTCTGACATCCGACTATAGAATCACTTCGTCAAGGGTAGTTTGGGTTTTAAATACCACATCCCCGGCACAGACCAACCACTTCATGGCGGCCACCCCCCAAGTAAAACTTTTAAAGAACCTGATCTGGCTGTATCTGGTTCTGCTGGTATTGGAAGGCGCCCTGCGCAAATGGGTGGCGCCCAGCCTGAGCACGCCGCTGACCGTCATCCGCGATCCGTTGGTGATTGTCATTTACCTGACGGCGCTGTCCTGCAAGCGGTTTCCGATGAATGGTTTTGTGATGGGAAATTTCCTGCTGGCAATGGGAGCTTTCTGCGCCAGCTTCCTTGCGCCGAACACCAACATGATGATCACCCTGATTGGTCTGCGCTGCTATTTCCTGCACCTTCCCCTGATTTTTGTCATGGAACATACGCTGGAATCCGAGGATTTCGAGCGCCTGGGCAAATTTATGTTCTGGTTTGCCATACCCGAAACCCTTCTCCTCGTATTTCAGCTCAAATCACCCCAAAGCGCCTGGGTAAACCTTTCCCTCGGCGGGCAGGTGACGCAAGGCTTCTCCGGCGCGCTGGACAAATTCCGCCCTTCTGGCACTTTTTCCTTCACCACCGGCGTGGCGGAGTTTTTCCCGATGACGCTGGCGATGCTGCTCGGCTTTTTGCTCACCAAGCGCAAATTGCCCTGGTATTTAAGTGTGGCCACGGGAGTATGCATCGCCATAGCCATCCCCACCTCGGTCAGCCGCACGAACGCTTTGACCTGTGCCTTGATTCTGATTGTGAGTGGTGCCGCGGTCTTCGCCCTGCCCAAGGCCCCCCAAGCCATGGTGCGCATCATTTTTCTGGTCGGCTTGGTGACCCTCATTGTCTCCTGGATGCCGCAATTCGATGAAAGCGTCGAAGTCTTCAGCTCGCGCTGGGCCGATTCCACCGGCCAGGACGTGGCTAGTTTCCGTCAAAACATCGTCATGCGGTTCTTTAATGACCTGATTCCGCCGGTGAGCATTCTTTATGACGCCCCGGTTACCGGCTACGGGGTGGGCCTGGGCACGCCGATGGCCCAAGCCTATTTAACCAGCTCGCGCACCTTTCTGTTTGGCGAGGGTGAATGGCCCCGTTTGTTGTGGGAACTGGGGCCCGTACTGGGGCTGACGTTCATCTTTTTGCGCATGGGCATTTGTATCCGTCTCGTGCGGCGGTCCATCGTCTCTTTGCGTCGGGAAAACATCTGGCCGGCCATTTTCTGTGTCCAGGC
>Ga0206854_1217_pt1 | contig 13037 bp, 10 predicted proteins | sample Alteio_BWOrgCont_50_FD_152870 | JGI IMG/M metagenome (GOLD analysis project Ga0206854, IMG submission 152870) | Enriched cells from forest soil in Barre Woods Harvard Forest LTER site, Petersham, Massachusetts, United States -... | ecosystem: Environmental > Terrestrial > Soil > Temperate forest >...
CTCGCGCGATGGAATTGATTTCACCGCCCCGGTCCAGGTCGGTCAAGACGTAGCGGAGAGCGTAGGTCCCATGCCCGTCTTGCATCTCCGTGACGATGCAATCGAGCCGGGGAGTTTCCGCGGCGCAAGGCATGGGATCGGCTCGCCGCGCCTGCTCCACCACGGCGATGATCCGCGAAGGGCTGTGATCGAGCGCGACGCGGAAATAGACCATTTGCAACTGATGCCGGACCGCACCGACGCGCCGGCCGAGCACGGTGACGTGGGATTTGGCGAGCAATCCGTTGGGGATGACCACGGTATCCCAAAAATCCGTCTCGATGGAGGTCTGGCGCCAGTGGATCGCCTTCACGCGGCCTTCGAAATGATCGACACGAATCCAGTCGCCCACCCGCACCAGTTCCTCCAACTGCAGAATGGTCCCACCGATGGTATTGCCGAGGACGTCCTGCAGGGAAAAGCCAATCACCGCCGTGATAACCGCCGAAGTAGCCACCACCCCACGCAAATCCAGGCCGCTCGTCGACAGCAAGGCGATGCCGACAGCAATGTAAACGAGCGCCAGGATCAGGTCCTGGGCGATGTCCGGCGGTTCCAGCTTCATGGAACGCAGCAAAATGGTAAAAACGAATACGCTGGCCACCGTGACCAGGGCCGACGCCATCATGAACAAGGCGCCCCCCCGCACGCTGAGGTAGATCCAATGGGTCCGTGCCAACCCATAGGAGACGAGCCCCCCGGCGAGGGCGAGACCGATGAGGGAAAAGGCAAAAAGGATGATTGCGGAGCGCAGGCGCGGGCGCTCCGCTGCCCGCCAATAGAAGACGGCCAGTGCGCCGACAAGAAACCCTCCCAATACCCAACGATAGCCTGTTGGAAATCCGGAAGCGTATTCGACATTTTGCCAAAAATTCATAATCACGGGCCTGGCATACAGAGGGCCGGATTCAATGGTCAACGCTGGCCCGCAAAAGACGTGAAATCACGCAAACCCAGTGGCGTCATCCCGCTGGTGCTTGACGAACGGAGCTGCTAATGAGCGGTCCTGGTGGGATTACGCTTGTCTCGCAAACGACGTGATATGGAGGCACCCGGCCGGTGCCCTGGCGCAGGCGAGCCTTCGGCCCCCCTACGAGCTGGCGGAGGAGTACCGGCGCAGGGCAAAAAGCCAGAATCCGCGCGTCGCGGCGACGATGAAAATGGTCGCCCCGGCTAATTGGGCGAGACCGGTCCACGGTTGCTCGAAGGCCCGGGCAAGGGTGCGGGCGGGCACGTTCGCCACGATGATCACGGGAATGCAATAGGTGAAGATCGCCTTGAAAAGGCCGAATGGGAAGACGCTGTCGGGGTAGCGGGCGATATTGAAGACGTTGAAGTAGCCGTAGATGAGGCCCTGGGCTCGCACGATCCAGAAGGCGGCGGTGGCCAACCCGAAGAGCACCGAGTAGTGAATGGCCACCCCGAAGGCCAGGGCGACCGCGTAGAGCCCAATCTGGTAGGGCGCGGGCAGAACGTGCAGCTTGACCAGGGAAAAAATGACGATTGCCACCCCAACGAAGGCGTTGACGACGTTATCCATGCCGAATTTGCGCGTCGAAACGGCAAATTGGGCGTCTACGGGCAGCAAAAGCATAAGATCCAGCCGTCCGGTACGGATCAAATCCGGCAATTCCGCGAGATTCACGTAAAAAAAGGCCTGAAAAATCTGCGCGGTGATCTGGTGGGTGCCGACGAGCAGCACGCACTCCCATTTCGACCATCCCCCGATATTGTCGACCTGCGCGTAGAGGACCTCGAGGAAGACGATCTGGCCGACGAACCAGAGGAATTCCACGATCATCCAGAGGGTGAAATTGGCTTTGAAGTTCATCTCGCGGATCAGCGAGTTGCGGATCATCAGCCAGTAGATTTCAAGGTAACGACGCATTTGGCGGAAGTGCTTAGTGCTTAGTAACAAAGTGCCGCGAGTTCCTACTTCGCCGCCGGCAATTCCACCTGTTGGTGGCCCATGAGGTAGGCGAAAAGATTGCGCCTCTGTTCCGGGGTAAAGACGGCGAGCAGGCCCTCGGGCATCATCGAGCGCGGGCTTTCCTCGATTTTCGCAATCTCGCTTCGCTCGACGGTCTGCACATCGGTCATGGTGCGCAAGGTGAGTGTGCGGTCGTTCTTCGTGGCAACCATGCCGGCGAGCACGCGCCCGTCCTTGAGCGAGATGAGCGACATGCGGAAATCGGGCGCAACCACGGCGCTGGGGTCGGCGATATTTTCGAGGAGGTAGTCGAGATTGTCGCGGTTCGCGCCGGTAAGATCGGGGCCGATTTTGCCGCCCTCGCCGTAAAGCGTGTGGCAGGCGGCGCAGAGGCCGGCGAAGACGGCGCGGCCGGCACGTGGATCGGCCTGGGTGAGGGCCTCGGGTGTGAGCTCGGTGCGCAGTTGGGCGATGAGTTGTTTGATGCCCTCGGGGCTTTCGCGCAGGTCGCCCCACACCTCGGTGAGGCGCGCGGTGAGCGCGGGGTCATTGAGGTTTTGCATCTGCCGCGCGTGAAAGGCGGCGATGTCGGTGCGCGGCACTTTGCCCGCGGCCACGGCGTCGAGCAACGCCCGCGCCCACGCTGGCCGCGTGACCAGCACGGTGATGACTTGCGGGCGGTCGAGCAGGGCGAAGCTCCGGTAAGCGCCGACGATCTTCGCGCCCAGCGCGGGATCGTTGGCCTGGGCGAGACCGCGAATGGCCACCACGTTGAGGAAGCGCTCGGAGAGGAGTTGCTCGCAAATCTTGCGGGTTTCCGGCGTTCCGGCATCGACCAGCGTTTGCAGGGCGCTCTTGCGCGCGGCGAGGTCGCCGGTTTTGTCCAGGGCCACACGGCGCACTTCGTCGAGCGCGCGCCCATCGCCGAAGAGCGCCCCAAGATCGCGCGCATAGCCGGCGAGCGAAGGGTCGAGCTTCGCGACGAGCGCGTCCCATGTGGCCGGCTTGGTGGCCTTGCGCCAACCGGCAAAGGCTTCGCTCATGCCGCCGAGCACGTCCGCCTGAAAAGCTGCGGGTCGGTCCGCCGCGAGTTTCAGCAATTGGCCGAGCGGCGCAGGATTCTTGTCCAGATCCTCGGCCACGCGTCGCGCGATGAATTTTCGCATCTGCGACCAGGCGCACCCATCGGCCAGCGCCGGAAGCGCGGCAAGATCGTGGTCGGCCAGGCCGATGAGCCCGTACCATACGAGCAGCGGCTGGTTGTGATCGGCGGCGTCTTCGGTGCGCGCAAGCAACGGAGCGGCGATGGCGGCGCGATCCGCCACCGGCAGCCGCTGAAGCGTTGAGGCCAGCGTGAGACGCACCAAGCCGGAAGGATCGTCCTTCGCGAGCCGCGCAAACTCCGCCAGCAAGTCCGCCGGAGGCTGCGCCTCGGGCCGCGCCGGGCGCTGGCTGAGACAGGTATCCAGCGGCCATTCATCGGTGAGCAAACGGATCGCCCAAGTACGTATGTGCTCGTCCTTGTTTTGAAGAAGACCGCGCAATTTCGCGTCGTCCGCGCCGCCGATGAGCCGCAGGGTCCAGAGCGCGCGCAGGCGCAGGACGGGGTTCTTGCCGCGGTCGAGTTCCTTGGTCAGCGTCTCGCGGGCGGAGGCGAGGTCTTCGCCGGCCAGCGCCTTGCTCTGCAGGAGTTCGCTTGCCTCGCGGGCATACCAGTCGTTGGCCGACCGGTGCATCTTGGCGAGTTCGACCGGCGAGAGTTGGCTGATGTCCCAACTGGCGGGCGGCGTCTTCACCCCCGCCTCGTGCGTGATCTTGAAGATGCGCCCGCTGGTGCGATGCACGCCGGTGCGTTCGTGGCACTCGCCGGTATCGCTCCAGTCGAGGACGAAGACACCGCCATCCGGCCCGGTGGCGAGATCGATGCCACGGAACCACGGGTCGCCGAAGAAAAACGCGTCGGGCTCATGTTTGCCGACGTATCCGGTGCCGGTGCGTTCGAGGCGCTCGGTATTCATCCGCCGTCCGTGGAAATTGAGCGTGAAAAGCTTGCCGCGGTACTCGGCGGGCCAATTGTCACCCTGGTAGATCACCGCCCCGCAATGCGCGTGGCCGCCGCCGAGGTCGTTGGCCGCGCCGTCGCGGGAAGCCTGCCAGCCTTTGCCGGTATCGAAGTGAAAATGGTCGGCGTGCTGATCGATGAGCGAGTAGACGTGCTGGTTGGGGTCGAGCGTGGACGAACGGACGTAATGCGCCCCGGTGATGCTGTGCCAGAGGTGGCCGTTGACCGTGTTGATGAAAAACAGTTCGCCGAATTCATCCCAGTCCTGACCCCACGGATTGGTCGTGCCGTAACATAAATTCTCGAAGACCTTGCGCTGCGGATGATAGCGCCACATGCCTCCGCGCAGCGGCACACGCTGCTCCGCCGACGTTCCCGGTACGCCCACATTGCCCGGGGCCGAGCCTCCGCACCGGCCGTAGAGCCAGCCGTCCGGCCCCCATTTTAGGCCATTGGCGAAATTGTGATAACTCTCCGCCGGCACGGTGAACCCATCGAGCGCCACCTGCGGCGTGCCGCCGGTGAGCCCGCTGGCATCCATGTCGGGGATGAAAAGCAATTGCGGCGGGCACATGGCCCAGACGCCGCCGTTTCCGCGCGCGATGCTCGTGAGCATTTGCAGCGAGTCGTCATAAACCGTGCGCTTGGTGGCATGGCCGTCGCCCTTGTTGTCTTCGAAGACAACAATGCGGTCGCGCAGCCGGAGGTCGAATTTCAGCGGGGCCTCGGCGTAGGTGTAATTCTCCGCCACCCAGAGCCGGCCCTGTGGATCGAAGCTCATCGCGATGGGATTTTGCACCTCGGGCTCGGCGGCAAAGACGGTCGCCTTGAAGCCGGGCGGCAGCTTGATTTTCGCGAGCGCTTCCTCCGCGGGCATGGGCGAAGGATTGCCGGGCTCGGTGTTGTAGAGTGCGGGGAAGTCGCCGGCACCGAGCGCAGTTGCGATGAGGGCGGGGAGAATGGCAATGGCGCAGCGGTGCATGGAAGCGGGAAAGTTGATAGTGGATCGTTGATGGTTGATAGCCGCCACCGGTCGGCGGAAAATCTCACACTGCGGGAAAAGTGGCTATCAACCATCAACCATCAACTTTCCGCAACCCCGGAACGGCTTCGCACTCTTCCCTCCAGCCGGGAAAGTTCCAAGAATTCGGAAAGCCAGCGCATTGGCTCGGTTTCACGGGCTGGATGCGACAGTCCCGGCCTTCAAGGAAGATGCATTCGTGATTGTAGGCGCCGTCGGGCGCCGGTCCTTTGTCGACGAGGGCGAGGCCATCGCGTTGCGGGCGCAGGCGCGTGTAGCGCTGGATAAAATCGTGTTCCCCCACCCCGAGGAAGCGGGCGATCGGGTCAATCTCCGATTCCTTGAGGCGAACGAATCCCGGCCAGCGGCAGCACTGGGTGCAACGCTGGCACTGGTAGTGGATCAGGGGCGGCATGATGAGCGCACTGAAAATCGAACGAAAAGAGCCGCTTGTCACGTGTCGGATATTCGGATAAAGGCGGTTTTGTATCGGAAGAGCAATTGTATGAAAACTCTCGGCGTGAGTTGTGCGATGGCAGGACTGCTATTGGCTTCGTGTCAGAAGCCTGTGGCTCGTGACGATATAGACGCGCTTTCAACACAGCCCGATGCGCCTGTCGCGCCGGCTCTTCCCCAATTCGCTCCTCCCGGCGTGTACTATGTCGTGCAGGCGGTGCGCAAGGAAACCAGGGATGGTATCAGCTGTCTGACGCCCGGAACGGAAGTAAAGCTGATCCGTCCCGGTATCTACCACACACCGATCGGCGATATGCCTTTGGATGCGCACAACCTGACCAACGAACTCGACCAGGCAGCCGCCGCGCGAACCGCAGATCTCGCCATGCAAGCCAACGCATTTCCCAAAGTGGTGGAATCTGTAGGCCGACCAGGTTCGGCGAATCCTGCCCCTACCCCGGATTATCTGGCGCAAAGCAGGGCGGCACGAGCAGCCGCCACCGCAGAGTCGAACGCGCGAACGGCAAGATTTCAACTCGACATCTATCGGCGCGAAGAAAAGAGGCTTCGCCAGACGATTGAAGTGCTCAGCTATCGCGTCCTGGTGCACTCCGCCACCGCCGACGAAAGATCGAAACTGCGCGCGGCGGAAGCGAGGATCTACACACTGGAACGCTACATCGCAGACCTCGAACGGAAGTTGCAATCCGCCCTAGAACAATCCGCGCGGATTCAAGGTCGATGACGCGAGGTTGGCTTTTGGCCAGCAGAAGCATCCCGGTTTTGTCCTGCTTTTTCATGCCTCCTTCCAGGAGAGTTATTCCTCGAAAAAACCGCGCCGCGCCACCGCGCGTGCCGCAGTGCTCGATGCACGCCCGTTGACACCGCGCGCGCAAACAGCCAAAACTGTCAGTTCCCGCATGAAAACCCCGAGCCTCCTCCTCGCTTCCCTCCTCAGTTCCGCCGCCGCGCTGTACGCCGTCGATTTTGAGAAAGACATTAAACCCATCCTCGAAACGAACTGCGTGCGCTGCCACAACCCGAAAGGCACGGAGTTTGAAAAAGGCGACACGGACCTGAACCTGTCCACCAAGGAAACCGCCTTTGAATCGAAGTCCACCATCGTGCCGGGCAACGCGGAGAAGAGCAAACTCTACACGACGACCGTCCTGGCGGACGACGCAAAGAAGTTGATGCCCCCGCGCAACAAGGTGACCAACGACCTCGAACGGATTTCAAAGGAAGACTCCGAATTGCTCAAGACCTGGATCAACGACGGCGCCAAGTGGCCCGATGGGATGAAGCTCACCGCGCGGAAAAAGGAAGTTGCCGCCGCCGGTTCCACGGCGGAGGCCTCGCTGGTCGCAAGCATCCACCAAAAGATTCTCACCGCACCGGTCCCGGCGACGGATAAGGAGATGCAGGGCTACACGAACACCATTCCCGGCTCCGAGATCACCTACGACATGGTGCCGATTCCCAGTGGCAAATTCAAAATGGGCAGCCCGGAAAACGAACCCGGCCGCAAGCCCGACGAAGGCCCGCAGCACGAAGTGGAAGTCGGCGCGTTCTGGATGGGCAAGACCACGGTGACGTGGAACGAGTTCGAGCTCTTCATGTATCCGAACGAGGAGAAGAAGGCGCGGGAGACGAAGAAGCTCGACCCGGCCCTGAACGCGATGACCGATGCGGTCACGCACCCGACGCAGCCTTACGTGGAGATGAGCTTCGGCATGGGCAAGGATGGCTTTCCCGCGATCTCCATGACCCAGCATGCGGCCAACAAATACTGCGAATGGCTGAGCGCCAAGACCGGGCATTTCTACCGCCTGCCGACCGAGGCGGAATGGGAATACGCCGCGCGCGCCGGCACCACGACCGCCTATTTCTGGGGCGACGACCCGAAGCAGATCGGCGACTATTGCTGGTGGGGCAAAAATTCTGACTTCAAGTATCAAAAGGTCGGCAAGAAGAAGCCCAATCCGTGGGGCCTCTACGACATGCTCGGCAATGTGGTGCAATGGACGCTCGACCAGTACAGCCCCACCTTTTACCAGAATTCGCCGGCTTCGAATCCCTGGAACAAGGCGACCAAGCCCTATCCGCACGTCGCGCGCGGTGGTTCGTGGGACGACGACGATGCGGCGAAGCTGCGCTGTGCCGCGCGCCGCGCCTCCGACGCCACGTGGAAAATCCAGGACCCGCAGCTTCCGAAGAGCGTGTGGTATCACACCGACGCGCAGTTCCTCGGTTTCCGCATCGTCCGTCCGCTGAAAGTGCCTACGGTCGAGGAGGCCCAGAAGTATTGGAACAGCGGCGTGGAAAAAGATAACCCCGAATTGAGCAAAGCGGAGTAAAGTCTCTGCATGGCCTACACCGATCTCTGGCGCTGCAGACACTGCGGCAACATGCCCGAGATTGTAATGCTCGGGAAAAACTTCATCGTGCGGTGCAATACGTGCGCCTCGGAGAAGACAAACGTCTACGCGCATCACATCGATGAGGTCGTGACCGAGTGGAACCGGCGCAACGACCCGTCGCGGCGCACCTTGCGGGAGCGGCTCGGCGGCTTGTACCGGCGGGTGTTTCACCGCGAGTGAGCTTCGGCCAAAGCTTTTGCCGCGGATGCGATTAAGAACCTCGTAGCCAAGCGGGCCGGGCTTCGTTAGGCTCGCCATCCCATCTCTCCACTCCACATGAACAAACCAACCCAGATCACCCTCCCGGAGGCCTTCAGCCGCCGGAGTTTCCTCAAGACCACCTCCACCGCGATGGCCGGCGGCGCGCTGCTTGGCGCGCTGGCCCCCGAGCGCTACGCCCACGGCGCGAGCGCCACCGACGAAATCAAGATCGCCCTCATCGGCTGCGGCGGGCGCGGCTCCGGCGCGGCCGGCCAGGCGCTTAGCACCTACCCCATCGGCCCCGTCAAACTCATCGCCATGGCGGACATCCATCCGGATCGCCTCGAGAGCTCGCTCTCCAACTTGCAGAAGACCCACGCCGAGCGCGTGGATGTGCCCAAAGAGCGGCAGTTCCTCGGCTTCGACGCCTACAAAAAGGCCATCGAACTCGCCGACGTTTGCATCCTCTCCACGCCTCCCGGGCTTCGCCCCATGATGTTTGAAGAGGCCGTCAAGCAGGGCAAAAATGTTTTCATGGAAAAGCCCGTGGCCTCCGACGCCGCCGGCGTGCGCAAGGTGCTGGCCGCCGCGGAAGAAGCGAAGAAAAAGAACCTGAAAGTCGCCGTGGGTCTCCAGCGGCATCACCAGGCCGGTTACATCGAAACCCTCAAGCGTCTGCACGATGGGGCCATCGGCGACATCGTTTCCATGCGCGCTTATTGGAATGGCCAGCGCCCCTGGCAGAAGAAGCGCGCCGACCTCGAGAAAAGCGATCTCTACAAGCGGCCGCTGACCGAGATGGAATACCAGATGCGCAACTGGTACTACTTCACATGGATCGGCGGCGATCACATCGTCGAGCAGCACATTCACAACATCGACGTCATCAACTGGGTCAAGAACGCGCATCCGGTCAAAGCCCGCGCCATGGGTGGCCGCGAGATCAATCACGGCGGTGCGGACGACGGCGTGATCTTTGACCACTTCGCCGTGCAGTACGAGTACGAGGACGGCTCCATTTCCTACAGCGAATGCCGCCACCAACCCGGCTGCTGGAACAGCGTGAGCGAAGCGGTGGTGGGCACGAAAGGCCACTGCGACGTGAACAAGTATCAGATCAACGCCGCCGAAAATTGGCGCTACAAGGCCGAAGGCGCGAAAGATCCCTACCAGCAGGAACACGACGATCTCTTCACGGCAATCCGCCAGAACAAGGAATACAGCGAGGCCGTCTATGGCGCGGAAAGCACCATGACCGCCATCCTCGGCCGCATGGCCGCGTATTCCGGCAAGGAGATCGAATGGAACAAGGCGCTCGCCTCGCAAATCGCGTTGCTGCCCGACACACTCGCCTTCGACGCCAATCCCAAGGTGATGCCCGGCCCCGACGGCCTGTATCAGCGCGCCGTCCCCGGCGAGACCGAGGTCCTGTAACCGGCGCCCGCACTCAGAATTCACCGCGCCCCGTTTCCTCGCGACCGTCGAGGGAGCGGGGCGCGTTTCTTTTTGGTGTGCATTGCGGAAGCGCGAAATGACGCAAGCGCGCCAGCGCCTCTCCCAATTGTCATTCTGAGCCTGCGAAGAATCTCTGATCTCGCTCTGACATCACGCGCGGGGCGACGGAACGCATGCACGAAACTGCTTTTCATGTCGCAGTCTTTGTCACCGTACGGCAGAGGAAAGGCAGAGATCAGTGATTCTTCGCAAGCTCAGAACGACAGTGTTTTTTCGAGCGCCTACGGCGCCACCTTCGGCACGTCTTTCCACCGCGAGGACTCGATCAACTCGATCTTGTCTCCCGGCATGCGCACCACGTGCGCGGCGGCGCCCGGGGTCTCTTCGACCAGTTTCAAGCCCCGCTCGGGGCCGAGCACACTAATGGAGGTCGTCAGGCCATTGGCCGTCATGCAATCCGGCGCGACGACAGTGACGAGGCTGTGATCCGTGAGACCGATGCCCGTGTGGGGATCGACGATGTGCGAGTAGCGCTTGCCGCCGATTTCCACGCGTTGAAAGACATCGCCGCTCGTGGCGATGCTGTAGTTCTTCAAATAGATGACCTGCGGCGGCGGCGCTCCAGCCACGTCGAGCGGCGCGACTTCGATCCGCCAACCGGGCTGGCCGGGCGGCGCGTCCGAAGCTGTCATATCGCCGCTGCCGCCCACCAGCGCCCGCGTGATGCCGTGCCCCTTGAGCACAGCGACGGCCTGATCGACCGCATAGTTTTTGGCGATCGCGCCCAGATCGAGCCGCATCTCCGGGACAAGCAACTCGACCGTACGGTGCTCCGGGTCGAGCCGCAGGTTCTTGTAGCCCACACGCGCCTTCATCTCGGCGATCAATTCCGGGCTGGGCAATTCCTGCTTGTGCCGCGCCCGCCGCCACAGGTTGACCAGCGGCCCGACCGTGATGTCGAAAGCGCCATCGCTGCGCGCGGCGAATTCCTGCGCGCGCACCAGTACGTTCCACAGGTCGGTGCTCACCGGCACCGCCTTCCCCTGCCCCGAGCTGCGCGAAAGCCGGCTCAATTCCGAATCGGGGTCATAATCGCTCAGAATCCCATTGAGCACCGCGATGCGCTCAAACGCCGCCTCCGCCGCCACCTTCGCCGTAGCCTCGTCGCTCGCATACATCGAGATGCGAAACGGCAGACCCATCTCCGCCTTTTCGTAAACGAACTTCTGCAGCGATTCGTCGGCAGGCGCTGACGGAACCACGGACAAATGTAAAGCGGCAGCAGCCGCGAGAATCCAGCGCACGGCCCGGACGCTGCGGGACGGCATGCCAGTCGGAAAATTTGGCCAGCGCATCACGCCAATCACGCGAATAAGGGGCTCTTTGATTCGCGTATTTCGCGTGATTCGCTGGCTTTTTCCACCGCCTTTTAGACTTCCGTGGAGTTCTCCTTGAGCAGCGTCACACCCGTAATGCGCCACGCCTCGCCGTCGCGATGCATCGTATATTGGTAATCGACCGGCTCCCGGCCCTCACTGAACACGCGCACATTGATCACCGCTTCGTCGCCATTATCAAACGTCAGCCCAAACTTCGCCGAGGTGGAATGCGCGATGGCCGGAAAACCTGCCCGGACCATGCGCTCGAAATCCTCGAGCGCGAATTTCGCCTTGATCGCCTGGGCCGCGAACACATAGGCGGCTGCGTAGTCGTCTTTGCGAAACGCCTCCAATTGCCCGCTGATCGCGGCGTGCAGTGCGGTCTTGGTATTCACTTCGCTGGGTTTGAGATCATCCGCGCCGAAATTCCGAGCCCCCGAACAGAGAAGCAATGCGAGAAAGAGCAGCCAGCACGATTTCATGTCCTTGATACGTAAACGATCACCCGGCCGGATTCACGGTCAAAACGATCCTTTGGAAAACTTGCCCGCCGATTCTGAACGGCCCACACTCCCGCCTGTCTTACCCCACCCACATGTTTCCCACAAAACTCGCCGTTGCGTTCGGCACGCTCGTCCTCCCGCTTTCCGTCCTCGCGCAGTTGGACACCAAGATTGTCAAAACTCCCAATGGAGAAGTTCCGCAACTCAAGGAGGCGCCGCATCAGACCGCGCTGCTCATTCCGCCGCCCCCGGTGCACATCGCGCTCAAGCCGATCAATTTCGTGGAATACGATCTCGCGAACGGCCTGCACGTTATCCTGCACGAAAACCACGCCGCCCCCGTCATCGCGACCTACGTGCTCTACCACGTGGGCAGCAAGAACGAGCGCGCCGACCGCACCGGTTTCGCGCATTTCTTCGAGCACTTGATGTTTGAAGGCAGCGACAATATTCCGCGTGGCAAGATCGACAAATATGTGTCCGGCGCCGGCGGCAACCTGAACGCGAGCACGTCGTTCGACCAGACCGACTACTTCTTCAATCTGCCCAGCAACCAGCTCAAGCTCGCCCTCTGGATCGAGAGCGAGCGGATGATGCACGCCAAGGTCGATGAAACGGGCGTCGAGACGCAGCGCAAAGTGGTCAAGGAGGAAAAGCGGATGCGCTACGACAACCAGCCCTACGGTTCGCTCTTCGAGGAACTCGCGCAACTCGTCTTCGCCGGCACGCCGTACGCGTGGGTGCCCATCGGTTCGGTCCAATACATCGATCAGGCGAAGATCGAGGAGTTCCGCGACTTCTACAAAACCAACTATCTGCCAAACAACGCCGTCCTTGCCATCGCCGGCGATTTCGATCTCGAGGCGACGAAGAAACTCGTGGAAGAATACTTCGGCCCGATTCCGAAGGGGCCGGAGATTACGCGTCCGAAGGTCGACCTCGTGGAACCCACCGCGCCCGTGAAGCACGATGTCGTGAAGGAAAATACGCCGCTCAATGCTACGATGCACGCCTGGCACGCCGTGCCCGAAACGCACCCCGACGCCTACGCGCTGGAACTGCTGGGCAACATCCTCAGCACCGGCCGCAGTTCGCGGCTCTACAAGCGGCTCGTGGAAAAAGAGCAGGCCGCGCTCAACGTCGAGGCCTTTCCTTTCCTGCTCGAAAAGGCGGGCATGCTTGGCGTCTTCGCCACCGGTCAGCAAGGCGTCACGCTCGATCAACTCGATACCTTGATCGACGAGGAAGTCGAGAAAGTGAAAGCCGAGGGCGTGTCCGAGGAGGAATATCGCAAGGCGCTCAACCAGCAGGAGGCGGAGTTTGCCGGCAGCTTCGGCACCATGCACGTCCGTGCCCAAAACCTCGCGCGCTATCACATGTTCTACGGCGACACGAACCTCATCAACACGGAGCTCGACCGCTATTTCGCCGTGAAGCGCGAGGATCTCCAGCGCGTCGCGCAGACCTATTTGAAAAAGGACAGCGTCTACGTCCTGCGCTATCCCGCACCCACGGCGCCTGCTGCGCCGGCGGCCAAGTAATCCCAACCTTTCGCCTCTCATGAAAAAGCT